>Ga0335082_10001257_pt1 | contig 27032 bp, 27 predicted proteins | sample Lox_Sample_41_FD_206718 | JGI IMG/M metagenome (GOLD analysis project Ga0335082, IMG submission 206718) | Soil microbial communities from Loxahatchee National Wildlife Refuge, Florida, United States - Lox_Sample_4.1 | ecosystem: Environmental > Terrestrial > Soil > Wetlands | place: USA... | reverse complement strand
TCGACGACCTGACCAAGCTCAGCACCGAGCAGTGGGACCGGACGTTCCGCGTCAACATCTACAGCTACTTCTGGACGACCCGGGCCGCGCTGCGGCACCTGCCCGACGGCGGCGTCATCATCAACACGGCCTCGATCAACGGGCTGCGCGGCAACAAGAGCCTGATCGACTACGCCTCGACCAAGGGCGCCGTCCTCGCCCTCACCTACTCCCTCGCCCAGGCCCTGCAGGACCGCGGCATCAGGGTGAACAGCGTGGCGCCCGGGCCGGTCTGGACGCCGCTGATCCCGGCCACCTTCCCGGGGGAGAAGGTCGGCGCGTTCGGCAGCCAGGTACCGATGGGCCGGGCGGCGCATCCAGACGAGATCGCCCCGTCCTACGTCTTCTTCGCCAGCGGCCGGCTGTCCAGCTACTACTCGGGCGAGGTACTGGCGCCCATCGGAGGAGAAACGCTGCCCGGCTGATCTCCGGGAATGACCCGGCCGCGGCGGGGCAGTGAGGCTCACCATGCAGGTGCGGCGATTCTGGTCGGTTCCTCACGTGGAACGGCACGGAGCCGAACTCGCCCTGCTCATCGCCCTAGCCGCCCTGCTCGAGCTGGCCGCCGGGATCGGCCTGGCCTACGTGGCCGGATTCTCGCGGGCGCGCGCGGTAGTCGGCGACGTGCACTGGGGCTGGCTCGGAGTGCTGGCCGGCGCCCTGGTCGTCTCCTTCGCCGGATACCGCCTCGCCTACCAGGGAATCTTCCGCGTCGAGGGCGGTCCGAAGCTGCCGCGGCGGCAGATGCATGCGGTGGTGGCCGCGGGCTTCGGCGGGCTGCTGGCGCATGGCTGGGGTGCCCTGGACAAGAAGGCCCTGAAGGTGGCGGGTGCGGACGAGCATGACGCCAAGGCGCGGGCCACCGGCCTGGCCGGCCTGGAGCTCGCCGTGCTGGCGCTCGGTGGATGCGGCGCCGCGATCGCGGTCCTGGTGTCCGGGCTCGGCGCGCCGCCGCCCGACTTCACGCTGCCCTGGGCGATCATTCCGGTCCCCGCGATGCTGATCGGCTTCTGGACCGCCGAACGGTACCGGGACAGGTTCCGCGGCCGACGCGGCTGGCGCGGCACCGTGGGAATTCTCCTCGAGGCGGCCCACCTCATCCGGGAGTTGTTCGTCCGCCCCCGGTGGGGATGGGCCATGCTCGGCATGGCGTTGTTCTGGGCTGCGGATGCCTTCGCCATGTGGGCCGGGCTCGCGGCCTTCGGCACGCGGATGAACGTGGTCACGCTGCTGGTCGGTTACGCCACCGGCATGGTATTCACCCGCCGGACCGCGCCGCTGGCCGGCGCCGGGATCCTGGCCCTGGCCCTGCCGGCGTGCCTGTGGTACAGCGGCGCGCCGCTCGCCGCGGCGGTGGCCGGCGTGTTCGCTTACCGCATCCTGGTCTTGTGGCTCCCGCTGCCCGTCGCGCTGGCCTCCCTGCCCACCTTGCGGACGATGGGCGAGCGCCGGATCGCCCAGGCCGAGCGCAAGGCGGCGTGAGCCCTCTCTAGCTGAGCGCGGAGGGCTCCTCGTCGTCCGGCTCACGGTCATCCGCGGCCAGTTGCCGGCCGCGGGTCTGTAGCGGCAGCACGAACCACCACATGGTGAACCAGGTGAGCACGGCTGCCGCCAGGATGAACGCCGGCACGCGGCCCAAGACCACGTCCATGATCAGCAGCACCGCCGACACCATCGACAGCAGCAGCAGCACCAGGCCCGTGATGGCCAGCCGGTTGGCGACCCTGACGAGGTGCTGTTTGAGCCGCCTGCGGTAGATCATCCGGTGGAACGCGGCGGGTGCGATCAGCAGGGCGGTGGCGCCGGCGCAGAGCATGAGGGTCACCACGTAGACGCCCCGCTGAAAGCTCGTGATCTCCGCGAAGCGGGCCTGAAAGGCCAGCGCGAGCAGGAACGCGAACAGTATTTGCACGCCGGTCTGCGCCACTCGCACCTCTTGCAGGATCTCGCCGTAGGCCCGGTCGGCCCGCTGCATGGGCGTCTCACCCCTCGCCCCGGCATTCCAGTCGTCGTGGTCACGAACCGTGCGTAGCATCGCCTTCCCCTGCCCTGCAGGGCCCACTTCTAACTTCGTGCCATGGGTGCATGATTCGCTTGACCTGGGGTAGCCCGGGCGAATGCTGCTCGGAGTCTTGGATATCGGCTCGAACTCGGCCCAGTTGCAGGTCTTCGAGGCACGCCCCGGCGCGCCTCCGCTGCCCACGCACGCGGTGAAAGAGCCGACCCTGCTCGGCGAGTCGTTCGCCCCCGACGGCGCCATCGAGCCGGCCGGAGTGGACCGGGTCGTCGAGGCGGTGAACCATGCCATGGGCGCGGCCAGGCGGCTCGGTGTTCAGCAGCTCTACGTGTTCACCACCTCAGCCGTGCGCGACGCCGCCAACCGTGACCTGATCCTGGACCGGGTGGAGGCCGAAGCCGGCGTCAGGCCGCAGTATCTCAGCGGCGAGGACGAGGCCCGGCTGATCTACCTGGCCGTGCACCAGTGGTATGGCTGGTCGGCGGGCCGGCTGCTGATCCTCGACATCGGCGGCGGCTCGATGGAGATCGTGCTCGGCCGGGACGCCGAGCCTGAGCTCGCCGTGTCGCTCCCGCTCGGCGCGGGTCGGCTGACCCGTCTGTTCCTGCCGGACGACCCACCCAGCCGCGATCAGCTGGCGGCGCTGCGCAGGCACGTGAACGGAACCCTGCGGGAAGTCGCCGACCGACTGCTCTGGGAGGGGGTCCCGGAACGGGCCATCGGCACCTCCAAGACCTTCAAGCAGCTCGCCCGCCTTTCCGGCGCCCCCGCCCAGCGGAAGGGCCCGTTCGTGCGCCGGTCCGTCACCGCCCGGGACCTGGAAGCCTGGATTCCGCGGCTCGCCACCCTCCGCGCCCGGGAGCGGGCGAAGCTGACGGGAGTATCGCGTTCCCGCAGCCGGCAGATCGTCGCCGGGGCGATGGCCGCCAGAGCCGGCATGAAGGCCCTGAACGTCGGCTCCGTCGACATATGCCCATGGGCGCTGCGAGAGGGAATCATCCTGCACTACCTGCAGACGTTCAACCAGTCGTTCGATCTCCCGTTGCGTCCGCTCAACGGCTCCACCTACGGCCAGGACACACCGGGCGGCAGGCATGTCACGCTGGTGACCACATCGTCCGGCCACGCCTGATAGATCAGGTTCCTACGGTGCATCGCCATGCGAGCCCGCGAGCGGGAGAGCGCCCGGAGCGACAACCTGACCTACCGCTAGCCGGGGCGCTCTCACCCATCCGCGATGACCCGGCTCACCTCGTCCGGCCCGCTGTACTCGCCCTCCGGCATGTCCCGCAGCGAGCTCAGTGCCTCCTCGTCGGCCTGGTTGCTCCGAGCCTGGTCCACGAGCTGCTGCTTGGTGGCCGGATAACGGATACCGCGGAGAAACCTGTACACCTTGACAAAGTCGGCCAGTCCCATCGCGAACTCCTTCCACCGCCCCGCTGCTCTCCAGGTCCCTCGTCCCCGCACACCAGCGCGCTTCCCGGATACCACGGGCTCAAACGGCTACGCTGACGGCCAATAGTCTCACTGAGACCTGGGCGTCGCCGCCGGCTGAATCGGCGAAAGGTGAGCCTCGCACACCGTGGAAAATGCGGCGCTCCGCTATGGACTAGACGGCTGCCGTTACGAGCAGTAACCTCGTGTCACGGTTGTCGAGACAGCCGGCCCGGTGCCGGGTTGCCGTCTGTCTCGCCCGCCCCCCGCGCAGACCACCTGGTTCCCGGGCAGGATCTGCGTCGCGCGGGAGGTGGCAAGATGCATGACAGCCACGATTCTGTCGAGATGATCAACGGCGTGCCCGTCGTGGTGGGGCCGGCCGAGATCGACGTCACCACCGCGGAGCAACTCCGTTCGGTCCTTCTGGAGGCGGCCAGCCACGGGCATACGACGATCGTGGTGGATATGACCCGCACTCGGTTCTGTGATTCCTGTGGCCTCAGTGTCCTGGTCCGGGCACACAAGCGGGCCTTTGGAGAAGGCGGCGAGCTGCGGCTGGTCATCCCCCCGGACGGCACCGTTTTCCGTATCTTCGCTCTGACCAGCCTGTACCGTTTCATTCCCCGCTTCGACAGCCTGACAGAGGCTCTTCTTCCGAGACCCTCTGCCCTGGCCTGGAACCGCGAGCATACGGGTGATCCGGCGGCCGGGGCGAGCGCGCTGCGGTGGTCGGTCATCGCGATGACCGAGACGATCGCGCGGCTGCCCGCCATCCCCGGGCGGGACCGGCCCCGGGCGTGGTGGTCGGCGGATCGGCCGGCAGCCTGGAACCTCTGTCCCAGCTAGCAGCAGCGCTGCCGGCCGGTATTCCAGGATCTATCGCGGTCACGATTCACATAGGAGAGCAGGCTCGGAGCCGCCTGCCCCAGATTCTGCAGCGGCAGGGGCCCTTGCCCGCCGCGCATGCCCGGACGGGCGAACGGCTGCAGCCAGGGCGCATCTACGTGGCCCCGCCGGGCTACCACCTGCTGATTCCCGCAGGAATAGTCGAGCTCAGCAACGGCCCTCGCATGAATCACACCCGCCTGGCCGTCGACGCGATGTTCGCCAGCGCGGCCCGCTGGTTCGGCGACCGGGTCGTGGCGGTAGTGCTCTCCGGGAGGCTCGCTGATGGCGCAGTCGGTGCCGCACTGGTGAAACAGGCAGGCGGCCTGGTGGTCGTGGAGGACCCCAAGGAGGCAGCCCAGCCCTCGATGCCGCAGGCAGCGCTGGCGGCGGCCCTCAGCGCGGTCGCGGTGCCAGGCGCCAGGCTGGGCGACGTGGTCCGCGGCATGCTTGGCGAGCGCGGGCTGACGAGCTGGCCACGCCCGAATCCGCCGGAAGCCGGCGAGGTGAGCATGGAAGAAGTCAGCGACCTGCAGTTCCTCGCCGCCCGCGTTCGACCGGTCATCGCGCCTCCCTCCGGCGGTTTGGCGGCGGCAGGATGGGTAGCCGGACGCGCATGTCCGTACTCACCGATGTCAGATCCCGCGTCGCCGGCCTGGCCCGCGCCGAGAAGGAGCGTTATTCCGATGGCGAGGAACGCCCGCTCGGCGGCTACCTGGCGGCGATGGGCACCTACGCGGCTGTCACCGGGACTCTGGCTATCGTCACCCGGCTGACCCGCCGGGAGCTTCCCGACGGTCTCGCCACGAAAGACATCCTGCTGTCCGCCACGGCGACCCACAAGCTGAGCAGGCTGATCACCAAGGATCCGGTCACCAGCCCGCTGCGCGCGCCGTTCACGGTGTTCGAGGGCCAGGAGGGGCCGGCCGAGCTCAAGGAGGAGGTCCGCGGGTACGGCGCGCGGAAGGCCGTCGGGGAGCTCATCACCTGTCCGTTCTGCCTGGACCTATGGGTCGCGACCGGCCTGATGGCTGGTTTCATCTACCTGCCGCGGGCGACCAGGCTCGCCGTCGACACCCTGGCCGTGCTGGCCGGTGCGGACCTGCTCCAGTTCGCCTATTCCCTGCTGCAGGAGCAGGAGCAGGAGCAGTCCTAGCTCTGCTCGGCGCGTTCCTCGGCAACCCGGTACGGGGCCTGCAGCAGCCGCAGGGAAGTTACCAGGCCGATGCCGCCGATGAGGTTGCCAAAGCCCGACCAGCCCAGGGCCTGGGCCCAGTCGCTCCAGGTGTAGGCGGCCTGGCCGCCGAGCAGCCCGGTGAACATCAGGATCGAGTCCAGGACCGATCAGCAGGGTGATGACGATGCCGGCCAGGACGGCCAGCAGAAGGGAACGCCACGAGACTCCCAAGGTGGCGTAATGATGGCCGAGCGTCGCGGCGACCGATCGCAGGTCCGGTAGCGCGACGGCGATCAACCCTCCTCGACCTCCGGCTCGCGTCGCCTTTCGCCGTCGCCCTTATTGTCCCGCGCCGAGGTCACTATGGCTGCTCCAGCCTGTCATCGCCTCGCTGCTCGGCCAGCAGGGCGGCCGCGTTGAGCAGCGACAGGTGCGATAGCCCCTGCGGCAGGTTGCCGAGGAACGCGCCTGTGGCCGGGTCGATCTCCTCCGCGAGCAAGCCCAGGTCGCTGACGTACGAGATCAGCTCGCGCCAGAGCGTGCGCGCCTGGTCGGCGTGCCCGTTCCTGACCAGCGCGTCGATGAGCCAGAACGAGCACGGCACGAAGGCCCCCTCGATCTCGCGGGCGCCCGTGAAGCGGTAGAGCAGCGGGCCGTCGGCGAGCTCGGCGCGGATAGCCTCGATCGTCTGGGTGAAGCGGCGGTCCTTGCCGTCGACGAAACCGGTGCGCGCCAGCAACAGCAGCGACGCGTCGAGCTCGTCCGATCCGGCGTAACCGGCATAGCTGCGCCTGGCCTCGGACCAGCAGCGCCGTTCCACCCAGGCGCGGATGGCAGCCCGTTCGGCCGTCCAGCGATCCATGTCGCGGTCCGCCACCTGACCTTGTTCCGCCAGCTTGATCAGGCGGTCCAGGGCGACCCAGCAGCCGGTCTTGGAGAACGTGTTGTGCCGTCTGTCCTCGAGCTCCCATATCCCGCAGTCGGGTTCGGTCCAGACGTCGCACACCTTGTTTCCCAGCGTGTGCAGCAGGTCGGCGCTGGACGGGTCAAGGTGCGCGCCGGCCCGGTCGACCGCCAGCCACACGCACTCGAGCAGGTCCCCGTAGCATCCCCACTGCGGCTGCTCGACGGCGCGGTTGCCACCCCGGGCCGGTCTGGAGTCGCGGTAGCCGCGCAGGCGCAGCTCGGTTTCCTTGTCCGGAACGTGCCCGCTCAGCCCGTAGAAGGGGTGTACCTCGGGCGCGGTGGCGGAAATGCAGCTGAGCATCCAGGCCAGCGTGCCCTGGACTTCCTGGGTCAGGCCGAGCCGGATGAAGGAATCGAGCACGAACGAGGTATCGCGGATCCACCCGTACCGGTAGTCGTAGTTGCGGTCGCCGCCTACTCTCTCCGGCAGCGACGTGGTGGCGGCGGCCGCCATGGCGCCGGTGGGGAAATAGGTGAGGAGCTTGAGCGCGAGCACGCTGCGCTGTACCAGTTCACGGTCGTCGCCCCGGTAGGGCACCGTCTCGCACCACCTGCGCCAGGCTTCCTCGCTGGCCTCCCGCCGGCCCCGGACTTCCGCGGCCGATGGCGCCACCAGCGGCGCCTGGTCGGCCGCGACGAGGGCGATCAGCGCGTTTTCGCCGGCCCGCGCGACGAGCTCCCCGCTGAACCCGCCCGGGCCCATTTCCGGCTGGCCGGCCCGCTCGGTCACCAGCACGAGCATCAGGTCACCCACGTGCACGATGGGCGCGTCCCTGAACCTGGCCCACGGGCGGGCCCGGTGGAACAGCGTCCCGGCCGCTACCCGCCACCGCATCGGTACCTCGCCGCGGTCGGGCCTGATGTCGCGGGCGAGTTCGGCCCAGGGCAGCGGGCCGTTCGCGCCCTGGTTGAGTGAGTCGATGACCCGCACCGCGCCGTCGCGTGTGCTGAACGTGGTCTCCAGCACGTTGCTCCCAGGCAGGTAGCGCCTGCTCACCCGGTAGGGCACGGCCGGCTCCAGGGTGAAGCAGCCGCCGTCCCGCGGGTCGAGCATCGCCGCGAACACCGGCGGCGAATCCATCGCCGGAGCCGCCCACCAGTCGATCGCGCCGTCCCGGGCGACCAGCGCGACCGACTTGCCGTCCCCGATGACCCCGTAGGACTCGATCGGGGCGAAGCCGTCCGCCCGCGCCAGCCCGTCGTCTCGCGCCTCGCCCTGCTCATCGCGCCGCCTCGTCCCGAGTTCCTGCCAGCTAGTCACGGCCGCCCCCTACCCGGCCAGCAGGTCAATACGCGAACCGGGGCTGTCGGCCGTGCTAACCCAGGTGTAGGAGCGGCTGCCCTGGGTAGCCGGACAGCACGGCGGTGGTTAGCAAGGCGAAGGAATAAAGGAAGGGATGCCATGACGAGGTTCCGCCAGCGCGGACTGGCGCGGAGCGGCGAACTGCCGGGCACTCTCAAGCGCTCGTCGGAGGAAGCCCAGGAGACGTTCACGGAGGCGCGCGACAGCGCCGTACGGACCTACGGGGAGGGGGATCAGGCGGACCGGGCCGCGTACGCCGAGTTCAAGCGGAAGTTCGAGAAACGTGGCGACCACTGGATACCCAAACAGTCCGCGGATCCCGGGGATTTAGCGCTTACGACGAAGGTCCCCTCCATGTATGAGATGGAGAGGACCCCGCCTGGTCCCGGGGCCGACCTGGCCGGCTGACCGGCCGTCGGCACCGCGGACCGCCCGCCGGGGCCGCACATCCGCGCGAACCGCCGGTTTCCCGGCGCCTCCCGCGTCCCGGAGTCACCTCCGGATGATGCCCGTTTCCAACGGTGAAATTATTCTTACTTCCCCGGCGGGGCGTCCGCAAGGTTCGGCGGGAATTCATTTCCGGTTTTTTCGGCGTCCACATTTCATCCACAGAAGACGGCTGGTTATCCGCATATCACGGCAACTGTCCACCGGTTTATGCACAGCCAATCCACAGGTTCCGTGGATAACTCATAAATTTGCGCCGGATCCCATTATTTTGCGGCCGGACCGCCGGGGTGAGCGCCGCAGGTGCATGGCTGCGGCGCACGCTCGCATATGCCGGTGATCACGATCGCGAGGACGGCCTCGAAGATGTCGTCGTCGCTGACCAGCGGCAGTTCGTCTCGCACCCGCCAGATGTGCGGGTACTCCTGCTGGCCGACCGCCCGGTAGGCCTGAGTCCAGGTGCTCCGGTCAACCGCCTGCAGCGGCTCGGGCAGGGCCAGCAGCGCCGCCTCGCTGCCGCACCAGGCCAGCGCGAAGTCCCCGAGTGCCCGGTAGACCACGGCGGCCTCGAGTCCCTCGTACCCCGCCGCCATCACCGCTTCGAGGGTCCGGTCCACGACCCGCATCTCGGCCGGCCGCCCGGTGGTACGGAACGACGAGAGCGACGCGGCCGCCGGATGGGCGAGGTAGGTTCTGCGCAGCCGCCGGGTCGAGTCGATCACCGTCTCCACCCAGCAATTGTGCGCGGGCAGGCCGTCCATCGCCTCCTCGATCAGCCGGTCGGCGATCGCCAGGACCAGGTCGTCCTTGCTGGCGAAGTGCCGGTAGACCGCGGTCGGGTCGGCACCGAGCGCGCGGCCGAGTTTCGGCATGCTGAACCCGGCCACCCCGCCGGTATCCAGCAGCCGCAGGCTCTCCGTCACGATCAGGTCCGGCGTCAGCGTCCCCCGCCGCAGCCCGCTGCGCTTGCGCTGCGGGATCGATGCCGTTGCCATGTCAAAGATTTTGTCACAGCTATTGACATAGCTCTAGACCACTGGTTACGTTCCCGGCAACTGATCCCAGGCGGAGGGAGCAGGTCGTGGCCGCTGACGAGGTCATCTTCAGGAACGGTGCCGTGTTCGACGGCCGCGTGTTCCTGCCCGAAGGCACCTGCGTGCGGGTCAGCGGCGGCGCTATCACCGCGGTCGGGCCGGCCGATGAGGTGGCCGGGCCGGGCGGTCTGGCCGGCGTGGACATGGTGGACCTGGACGGCAGTACCCTGCTGCCCGGCTTCACCGACGCCCACGTCCATCCCGTCTACGCGGGCGGCCAGATGCGTCGCTGTAACCTCCGGGAAGGCCGGACGGCCCAGGACTACCTGGACATCATCGCCGCCTACGCGGCGGCCCATCCGGACGCCGGGTGGATCACCGGTGGCGGCTGGTCGATGGATGCGTTCCCCCGCGGGCTGCCCCGGCGCGAGCCGCTGGACGCGGTGACCGGGAACAGGCCAGCGTTCCTTCCCAACCGGGACGGACACGGCGCCTGGGTCAATACCGCGGCACTGCGGCTGGCCGGGATCGACGCCACCACCGCCGATCCCGCCGACGGGCGGATCGAACGGGACGCTGACGGTGAGCCGAACGGCGCGCTGCAGGAGGGCGCCGCGGACCTCGTAGCCCGGCTGCTGCCTGACACCAGCGACGCGGACTGGGACGCGGCCCTAGCCACCGCCCAGGACTACCTGCTGTCCATGGGGATCACCGGATGGCAGGACGCGATCATCGGCAGCTTCGACGGCGCGCGTGACAACCTGCCCGTGTACCTGCGCGCCGCCGAGGCCGGCCGGCTGGCCGTCAACGTGACCGGCGCGTTGTGGTGGGACCGCGAGCGGGGCCTGGACCAGCTCCCCGAACTGCTGCACCGGCGCGAGATGGCACAGGCCAATGGGGCCGAACGGTCCGGCCTTTTCCGCGCCACCAGCGTGAAGATGATGCTGGACGGGGTGGTCGAGACCCACACCGCAGCGATGCTGGAGCCGTACCTGGACGCGGACGGCTGCACCACCGGGCACACCGGGCTGGATTTCATCGACCCGGCCGAGCTGCCCCGGTTCGTCACCGCGCTGGACCATGAAGGCTTCCAGGTTCACTTCCACGCGCTCGGCGACCGTGCGGTCCGCAACGCACTGGACGCGATCGAGGCCGCCCGGGCCGCGAACGGCACGAGCGGCCCGCGGCATCACCTGGCCCACCTGCAGGTGGTGCACCCGGATGACATCGGAAGGTTCGCTGCGCTGTCGGCGACCGCGAACATCCAGGCGCTCTGGGCAGCGCACGAGCCGCAGATGGACGTGCTGACGATCCCGTTCCTGGGGGAGCGGCGAGCGGGCTGGCAGTACCCGTTCGGGTCGCTGCACGCTGCCGGGGCGGCGCTGGCGGCCGGCAGCGACTGGTCGGTCAGCAGCCCCGACCCGCTATCGGCCGCGCATGTCGCGGTCAACCGCTCGCTTCCGCCCGGTGAGGGGGACGATAGCAGCGATCCCTTCCTGCCCGGGCAGGCGCTCGACCTGCCCACGTTCCTCGCCGCCTATACCTCGGGTAGCGCGAGGGTCAACGGCTTCGGCGACATGACCGGCGCCATCCGTGCGGGCCTAGATGCCGACTTCGCCGTGGTCGACGCCGATCTCAGTCACATCCCGGCTGGCGAGATCGGCACCGCGGCCGTCATCGCGACGTGGATCCGCGGAAGCCTGGTCTTCCAGCGGAGCTGAAACGAAGGAGGAGCCATGGCCGCACGATCGCGCAGGCGGATGGCGCTGGTGGCGGTGGCCGCGTTGTGCATGGGCGTGCCGGCCTGCGGCCGGTCGGTGTCCAGCACCCAGGGCCAGGGCCAGGGGTCGGGCATCGTGTCACCGACCAAGGGCCTGGTCGCGACCACCCCGGCGGGAAACAAGGCAGTGCAGTCGGTGGTCTGGGCGGTCTACCGTGATGTCAACTCGCTGGATCCCATCTTCGCGTTCGACTACCCGGAGAACACGGCCGATTCGCTGATGTGCGAATCGCTGCTGCTCCAGGCGCCGGGCGGCGCGCTGAAGCCCGGTCTGGCCACCGTGTCGAACCCTTCTCCGACCACGATGGTGTTCACGCTGCGGCCGGGGGCCAAGTTCTGGGACGGTCAGCCGGTGACACCCGCCGACGTGGTGTACAGCCTGGACCGGAACACCGACCCCAAGCTCGGCGGGTTCTACGGGGCCGTGTTCAGCCGGGTGAGCTCGATCGCGGCGACAGGTTCTGACCAGGTGACGATCACCCTCAAGCAGCCCGATTACTGGCTGGAAGGCGAGCTTGCCTCGATGCCCGGCATCATCATCGAGAAGAGCTTCGCGCAGCAGCAGGGCAAGAACTACGGGACGCCGGCCGGCAAGATCATGTGCACCGGCGCGTACATGTTCAAGTCCTGGAACCCAGGGGTCGGCGTGGTCGCGGTGGCCAACCCGCACTACTGGAACTCCTCCGCCGCGCCGCTCGTGCATCAGATCACGATCAAGGGCGCCTCGGACGTGTCCGCGTTCACCTCCGCCATGCTGACCAACGGGATCCAGGGGTCGTATTCGTTCGCGCTGCCCACCCTGGACCAGCTGAAGGGCAGCAGTTCGGTCAAGGTTTACCAGGGCCCCGGCTGGTCCACCGACGCCTTCATCGTCTCCAGCTTCAAAGGCGCGCTCGGTGACGTCCGGGTGCGCCGGGCGCTGTCGATGGCGCTCAACCGCCAGGGCATCATCAACTCCGTCTACCGGGGCGCCGCCCTGATGCCGCGGTGGCTGTCCAACCCGGGCACGTTCGGCTACGGCACGTCGGTGTTCGCCGCCGCCTACGACTCCTCGCCGCTGCTGACCCAGAACATCGCCGCGGCCAAGAAGCTCGTCCAGCAGGCCGGAGTCGCCGGCCAGACCATCACCATCGGCACCTCCAGCCAGCTGGCCAACATCGCCGCGGTGACCGGCGCCTACCAGGCGGCGGGCCAGGCGATCGGGCTGAAGGTGGCGCTCAAGTCGGTGTCGGCCCAGAACTTCATCAACTTCTTCACCGACCCCAAGGCCCGGGCGGGAATCGATGGTTTCCCGACCGTGAACTACGGCGATTACGCCGACCCGGCCGCGCTGCTGTCCACGGTGGTCCTGCCGGACGGGTCGCAGAACTACGACAGCTTCAACGACCCGAAGATCACGTCCGCGCTGGAGCAGGCGCGCGGCACGGCCGATCCGAACAAGCGGGCCGCCCTGGTGGCGCAGGCCGAGAAGCTGACCGTCCAGCAGATGCCCTGGATCCCGAACACCCAGCCGACATCGTTGCTGCTGCTCAACAAGAGCCTCACCGGGGCGGTGTCGTCTTTCGCCTACATGTTCGCCCCCTGGGCCAACCAGCTCGGCGGGACCGGCTGAGGCGATGCACTGGCGGTTCTTCGCGCGCAGGCTGGCCATGCTGGTGGCCAGCCTGCTCGTCGCGAGCTTCGTGATCTTCGGGGCGCTGTACCTGGCGCCCGGGAACCCGATCTCCGCGCTGTCCGGCGGCCGTTCGCTGCCGCCCAGCAGCATCGCCGTGCTGGAGCAGCGGTACCACCTGAACCAGTCGTTCCTGGCCCAGTACTGGTACTGGCTCGACAACGTCCTGCACGGGAACCTGGGCATCTCGATCACGCTGCGGGAGAACGTGTCCACCTTGCTCGCCTCCCGGGTCTGGACGACCGCCGGGCTGGTGCTGTACGCGTCGCTGATCATCGCCGTGCTGGGCATCGGCATCGGCATCGTCGCCGGGCTCCGGCCCGGGGCGCTCGACACCGGCACGCTGGTGACGACGGCGGTGTCGGCGGCCATTCCCGCGTTCGTCGCCGCGATCGTGCTGATCCTGCTGTTCGCCGTCAAGCTCCGCTGGTTTCCGGCCCTCGGCAACGGCACGGACCTCGCCAGCAACATCCGGCACTTCACGCTGCCCGCGATCGCCCTGGCCATCTCGTCGCTGGCGATCGTCGCCCGGGTCACCCGCGCCTCGATCCGGGAGGAAGGGGAGCGCGAGCACGTACAGACCGCGGTCAGCCGGGGCATCCCGGCCCGCAAGGTGATCCAGCGGCACATCCTGCGCAACGCGGCCATCCCGATCACCACGGTCACCGGCATCACGATCGCGTCGCTGATCGCGGTGGCCGCCGTGGTCGAGGTGGCGTTCGGCCTCAACGGGCTCGGCGCTTACCTGGTCCAGGCGGCGCAGTCCAAGGACCTCGCTGTGGTACAGGGCATCTCGCTGGTCCTCGTCACCGCGTTCGTCGTGGTCAACCTCCTGGTGGACGTGCTGTACGCGGTGCTCGACCCGCGGGTCACGCTGGGGAGCCGGGCCCAGTGAGGCGGGCCCAGTGAGCGTGGCCGCCCCGCTGGCCGGCCCCGCTGTTCCCCGCGGCCCGGCCGGCCCGGGTGCGGCCCGGCGCGGCCGGGTCCTGGGGGCCCTGGCCCTGCTGCGCGCCACCGGGCCGGTGGGCATCGCTTCCGCGGTCATCATCGCGATCGCGATCGCGATGGCTATCTTCGGCACCTTCATCGCCCCTTACGATCCGAACCTGCCGAACCTGTCGCTGGCCTGGGGTGCACCCTCCGGCGGCCACCTGCTCGGCTATGACTTCCAGGGACGCGACGTCCTGTCCCGCCTGCTGGTCGGCGCACGGACCGCGCTGCTCGGGCCGCTGGCCGTGGTCGCCGGCAGCATGGTCGTCGGCGTGCTGCTCGCGGTCATCGCGGCCTGGCGCCGGGGAGCCAGCGACGCCGTGATCTCCTCTGGCCTGGACATCCTGTTCGCGTTCCCCGGCATCCTGCTCGCGGTCCTCGCCACGGCGGTGTTCGGCCCCGGGCTGGCGGCGGCGGCGATCGCGCTGGCCGTGGCCTACATGCCCTACGTGGCCCGGGTGCTGCGCGGCGCGGCGCTGAAGGAACGCAGCCAGCCCTATGTCGCCGCGCTGGAGGTCCAGGGCGCCTCGGCCGCCTCGATCTGCTTCCGGCACCTGATCCCCAACATGATGCCGCTCATCGTCGCCCAGGCCACCATCTTGTTCGGCTACGCCATGGTCGACCTGGCTGCCATCTCCTTCATCGGCCTCGGGGTGCAGCCGCCCGAGCCGAACTGGGGCGTCATGATCTCGGAGAACCAGGTGGGCATCCCGCAGGGCTACCCGCTCCCCGCCCTGGTCGCCTGCGCGTGCATCGTGGTGGTCGTGATCGCCGTCAACGTGCTGGGGGAACGGCTCTACGAGCAGGCCCAGCGGACGCGCCTGTGAACGGTCCGCTGCTCGAGGTGGACGGGCTGACCGTGCTGCTGGACGTGGAGGGCTCCAGGCGCGCGGTGCTCCGCGACGTCTCGTTCGCGGTGCGGCCCGGTGAGGCGGTCGGCCTGGTCGGCGAGTCCGGGTCGGGCAAGTCCATGACCGCGCGGGCGATCGGGCGGCTGCTGCCGCGCGGGGCCGAAGTCCATGGGTCGATCCGGTTCGGCGGCGGCGAAATCGGCAGCCTCTCCGGAGCCGCCCTGCGCCGGTACCGCGGCCAGGTGGCGATGATCTTCCAGGACCCGCGGGTGCATATCAATCCGGTGCGACGGATCGGGGACTTCATGACCGAGGCCCTGCGCACCAACCTGGGGGTGCCCGCGGAGCAGGCGCGCCGCCGCGCGGCCGACGCGCTCGCCCAGGTCGGTATCGAGGACGGGGCCCAGCGGCTCCGGCAGTACCCGCACCAGATGTCCGGCGGGATCCTGCAGCGGATCATGATCGCGGCTGCCCTGCTGACCGAGCCGCGCCTGTTGCTGGCCGACGAGCCGACCACCGCCCTGGACGTCACGACCCAGGCCGAGGTGATGGCGATACTCGACGGCCTGCGCCGCGACTACGGCCTGGCCATGCTGTTCATCACCCACGACCTGGAGCTGGCCGCCGCCATCTGCGACCGCACGGTGGTGATGTACGCCGGGCAGATCGTGGAGGTCCGGGCGTCCGGGCTGCTGCACGGCGATCCGCTGCATCCCTACACCGCCGCACTCGCCGCCGCCCGCCCGGACATCGCCCAGACGGCGCACCGGCTGCGCGCCATCCCGGGCCGCCCGCTATCTGCCTTCGAGGCACCGCCGTCCGAGTGCGCGTTCGCACCCCGCTGCCCGCACGCCCGCGACATCTGCCGGGCGGACGTCCCCGCCCTGGCCGGGCTGGACGGCGGGCTGTCCCGCTGCGCTCGCGCGTACGAGCTGCGCGGCCAGCTCCAGGAGGTCCCTCGTGCCTGAGACCGGCGGCGCCCCGGTCCTCGAGGTGGCCGGCCTGCGCAAGGAGTTCGGCGCTCTCGTGGCTGTCGACGACGTCTCGTTCGTCCTCCCGCCGGGCCGGTCCATCGCCATAGTGGGGGAGTCCGGTTCGGGGAAGACGACCATCGCACGGATGATCGTCGGCCTGGAACGGCCTACCCGCGGCACCATCACCGCCTGCGGGCACGACCGGTCCCGGCCGGTCAGGTCGGCCAGGGATCGCCGTCGCCGCGGCCGTGAAGTGCAGATCGTATTCCAGGACCCGTACACCAGCCTTGACCCGCGGCAGACCGCCGAGGCCACCATCGACGAGGTGCTCCGGCTGCACCACGGCTGGGCCGCTGGCCGGCGCCGGGCCCGCATCGCCGAGCTCACCGAACTCGTCGGCCTGGACACCAGACAGGCCCGGGCCCTGCCCCGCTCGCTGTCGGGCGGTCAGCGGCAGCGGGTCGCGATCGCCCGGGCGCTGGCGGCCGAGCCCGCTATCTTGATCCTCGACGAGTCGGTCGCCGCGCTGGACGTTTCCATCCAGGCGCAGGTGCTCAACCTCCTGGCCGATATCCGCGACGAGACCGCCGTTTCCTACGTCCTGATCAGCCACGACCTAGCCGTCGTGCGTCAGCTTACCGATGAGGCCATCGTGCTCCACCGCGGCGAGATCGTCGAGCGCGGCCGAACGGCCCAGATCCTCGATGACCCACAGCATTCCTACACGCAGCGGCTCCGCGCCAGCGTGCCCTGCCCGGGATGGAAACCGGCCCGCCGGGCCTGACCACACCGTCGGTTACCGGCGCCCCGTTACCAGAGCAGGGCGTCCAGCGATCCGCCGTTCTCCGTGATCAGCTGGCGGGCGGCGGCCTCGGCCGTGGGCTTGCGCGCGACCCGTTCGGTGACCAGGGCGCGGGCCAGGCTGTCATCGCCGGCCCGGGCCGCCGCGGCGATGAGGGTCAGGTCGATGACGTCGCGCTGGGCGTGGCTCCCGCCGACCGCGTTGGCCCGGGGCCGGATGTCGATGAGCAGGTCGATGGCCCGGTCCGGGTGACCGGCCGAGAACGCCGCGAACGCCTCGAGCAGGGCCAGGCCGGCCCGCCCGGCGGCGGCCGCGTTGGTCGGCGCGGACAGGTGCCGGTTGGACGCGACCACCCGCTCGGTCCGCTCGGTGTTTCCGGCCAGGCCGAACGCCATCACCGCGTGCCAGTCGTTGAAGATGTAGACAGGGCTGCTGACCAGGTCGTCGATGTCGGCCGCGAGCTGTTCGGCGCGCTCGGTCACGTCCACGCCGAACAGCGACAGCCGCCACAGCAGCGCGGCCGCGTCCACGACGTCGAGCCACTCGGTGGAGCGGCCCGCCCGGATTGGGTCGTCGTACAGGGCGAGCGCCTCGCCGGTCTCGCCAAGCTCCAGGTGGTACAGGCCGCGGTGCCACCAGTTGTGGACGGCGAAGAAGCTCGCCGACCAGCAGGGCGCCGAGGCGGTAAGGAACTCGACGCCGTCCCGCTGGCTGCCCTCCATCTCGAAGACGTGCGCTAGCGCGTGCACCGACCAGACGTCTTTCGGATTGTGGTCCAGGGCGGCCCGGGCGCGCGACTCGGCCTGCCGGTAGTCCGCGTTCTCCTCCAGCCCGAACGCGTAGATGCCCTGCACGTATCCCCAGCCGGGCCGGTCACGCGGCCAGGCGGGCAGCACCCGGGCGGCGGTGTCGCGGAGCTCGAGCCGGTTGCCGAGGAAGAAGTAGAGGTCCTGGGCCACCTTGAGGGCGAGCAAGTCGCGCGGGTGGCACAGCAGCGCCCGCTCCAGCGAGCGGGTGGTGGCTTCCCAGTCGCCCTCGGCCCAGTGCCGGGCGGCCCGCAGGTGATGCAGTTCCCGCTCGCCCATGACCGGCTCGTCCAGCCGCTTCAGGATCTCGCCCGCGGCGGCGCGCCCCTCCGGGGTCGTCCCGTACAACTGCAGGTAGGCGCGGTAGATGTGGCCGAGCACCAGGCTGTCGTCGGCCGCGACCGCGGCGTCGGCGTCCGCCGCCGGGTCGCCCGCCAGCGCGGCCAGGTCCTCGATGGCCGAGTCGAGCAGGATTACCGCGTCGGCGTTGCCCGCCCGGACGGGGACCCCCCAGCGATCCGCGAATGCCTTGCCCATCTCGGATCCTCCCTGCCGTCAACCCAGCTATGCGCGTATAAAGCCTACTCACCGGCCCCGTGCACAAGCGCACAAGCGCGCCATCGAGCAACTGTTATCGCTCTTGCTTCACACACTCGGTCGGCTGATCACTGTGCGTACCGGAGGTTGTCCCACCAGCAGGAATGTCGCGCTTTTGGCAGAAGGTCACAGCAGGTGCACATGATCCGTTTCGTCGGCAAGCTCGGCCCAGACGGTCGGGGGAGTCCGCAGACCGGTCCAGCGCGATCTCTTCGCACCTTTCGCGGGGCCGTGCTTTGAACTCCAGTACCGGTTTCTTGGTGATGAAAGCAAGAATATGTACGAGAGTTTGAAAAATAGATCTATCCAGTAGATATATAAATGCAATAGGGTCTGGAATCAGGTATAATGGAATGGTGCAGCTCCGGTACAACTACCGCCTCTATCCAACACCGGGCCAGCGCGCAGCGCTGGCCCGGGCGTTCGGCTGCGCGCGGGTAGTTTTCAATGACGCGCTGGCTGCCCGCCAGCAGGCGCACGCAGCGGGACTGCCGTACATTTCTGACGCGGAGCTGTCGGCTCGGCTGACTGTAGCTAAGGCCAGCTCTGAGCGGGCTTGGCTCGGTGAGGTATCTGCCGTGGTGCTCCAGCAGGCCCTGGCGGATCTGGCTGCGGCATACCGGAACTTCTTCGCTTCGGCCACCGGCAGGCGGAAGGGACCGAAGGTCGGGCCGCCCCGGTTCCGGTCGCGGAAGGACAGCCGACAGGCGATCCGGTTCACCCGGAACGCCCGGTTCGTCGTCACCGCTGGCGGGAAACTGCGCCTGCCCAAGATCGGGGATGTACCAGTACGCTGGTCGCGTCCTCTGCCGTGTTCCCCATCATCGGTCACTGTCATCAAGGACCCAGCAGGCCGGTATTCCGCCAGCTTCGTCGTGGATTCCGAGCCTGGTGCCATGCCTGAGACGGATCCGGTGATCGGTATTGACCTCGGGCTCACTCATTTCGCAGTGCTGTCGGACGGCACGAAGATCGCCTCTCCGCGCTTCCTGCGCCGGGCGGAGAAGAAACTGAAGCGGGCGCAGCGGGCGCTGTCCCGCAAACAGGAAGGCAGCCAGAACCGGGACAAGGCCAAGATCAAGGTCGCCCGGGCACATGCCCGGGTCGGCGACGCGCGGCGCGACTTTCACCACCAGTTGTCCACGGCGCTGATCCGCGAAAATCAAGCGGTCGCCGTAGAAGACCTGGCGGTCAACGGCCTCGCCCGGACCCGGATGGCCAAGTCAGTGCACGACGCAGGGTGGTCGGCGTTCGTGCACATGCTGGAGTACAAGGCCCGGCTGTACGGGCGCAGGTTCTACCGTATCGGCCGGTTCGAGCCCACCTCCCAGGTGTGCTCGGCCTGCGGGGGCAGGGATGGGCCCAAGCCGCTGCACGTCCGTGCCTGGCAGTGCCGGGGCTGCGGGACGTGGCTGGACCGGGATGTGAATGCGGCGGTGAATATCGCCAGGGCCGCCGGGCTGGCGGTGACAGCCTGTGGAGCGCAGGTAAGACCAGGGCTTGCCCAGGCACAGCGCGGTGAAGCAGGAACCCTCCCAGGTGCCGCGTGACGCGACACGGCAGGAATCTCCCGTCTTCAGTCGGGAGAGGAAGTCAAGACGACTATATGAATCCGATAGATCTCGGTGGCCAGGCTGCTCGGCCGTACCGGCGACCTAGCCGCCACCCTGGGCCAGGCCTGATCAGCTGAGCCTGATCACAGGGCCACGTAGGCCAGGGCCGCCGCCGCGGCGCCGAGGACGCTGCCGGCGACAACCTGCGGCACGGTGTGGTCGCGGACCGCCACCCGGGCCCAGCCGAGCAGCCCGACTAGCAGGTATCCGCCGAGAACCAGCGGCCCGTAGACCAGCGCCAGGATAGTCACCGAGCCTGCCGCCACGGCGCAGTGGATGGAGATCTTCCACACTAGCGTGATCGCGGCCAGCACCGCGACGCTGGCCAGCATGAACGCGAGGTAGCCGGTCAGCAGGGCCGGGGCGCCCAGCACGGCCAGCAGGACCAGACCGGTCGCGACTGACGCCGTGATGAACCCGAGCACGATCAGCCGGGCCCGTCGCGCCCCCACATTCCTGTCCTCCCATTGGCCGCGCCGGATGCCGTAGGAGATGAACGCCGTGGGCAGCACCGCGGCGAAGAACGCCGCCAGCAGCCCCCAGGCGGCCCCGTCCAGGCCGTCGGCATGCGCGCCGATGCCAACCACGGTGACGATCAGCCAGTTCTTCGGCTCGAGCAGGTAGGTGACCCGCGCGGCCAGCGAGCCAGGCAAGCCTTGACGGACGGCCATGCCCTGACGGTACCGTCCCGGGTATGGCGGCACGTAACGGCAGCGAGTTCCTCGGGCGGCTGGCCGCCGCCCGTGTGCACGTGGAGATCCAGGGTGAGACGCTGACCGGCGGAGTAGCCGCCCACCCGGCGTTCCGTAACGTCGTCCGCAGCTTCGCCGAGCTCTACGACATGCAGCACGACCCCGCGTACCGGGATATCCTCACCTATCCCTCGCCCGCTACCGGCGAGCCGGTCGCGACCGCCTTCCTGACGCCAACGACACCCGCGCACCTCACCAAGCGCAGGGACGCCTTCAAGCTCTGGGCCGACCGCTCGTTCGGCATGCTGGGCCGAACCGGCGATTACCTCAATAGCGCGCTGATGGCGCTCGCCTCGGCGCAGGACTGGTTCGCCCAGGCCAGCCCGCAATTCGGCGAGAATATCCGGCGCTACTACGAGAAGGTCCGCGAGGAGGACCTGCTCTGCACGCATACGCTGATCCCGCCTCAGGCCAACCGCGCGGTCTCCGGCAGCCAGCAGGCTGGCGGCGCGCTGATGGCGCACATCGTCCGCGAGGACGACAACGGCATCGTCATCCGCGGCGCGCGGATGCTCGCCACCATCGGCCCCTTCGCCGACGAGCTGCTGGTGTTCCCGTCGACGGTGCTGCGGAACACGCCGGAGGACAAGCAGTACTCCTTCGCCTGCGCCATACCGAACGACGCGACCGGACTGCGTTACCTGGCCCGCGAGCCGCTCGACTACGGCCGGCCGCGGCACGATCATCCGCTCGGCTCCCGGTTCGAGGAATCCGACGCCGTGGTGATCTTCGACGACGTGCACGTGCCGTACGAGCGCTGCTTCGTGCTCGGCGACCCCGAGCTGTGCAACGGCTTCTACACGCACACCTCGGCCGTAGTGCACATGACGCATCAGGTGGTCACCCGCACCACGGCCAAGACCGAGTACATCCTCGGCCTGCTCTCGCTGCTCACCCAGGCCATCGGCATCGAGCAGTTCCCGCACGTCCAGGCCGACGTGGCCGAGGTCATCACCACGCTGGAGACGCTGCGCGCGCTGCTGCGCGCGGCCGAAGCCGACGCGGCGCCGAACGAGTTCGGCGTGCTCACCCCGGCCTGGGCGCCGCTGAACACCGCCCGCAACCTCTACCCCCGGCTCTACCAGCGGTTCCCGGAGATCCTGCGCAAGCTCGGCGCGTCCGGCCTGATGGCCACGCCGACCGAGGCCGACGTGACCGGTCCCGCCGCGGCCGACATCGAGACCTACCTGCAGTCCGCCACGCTGGGCGGGGCCGAGCGGGTCAGGCTGTTCCGGCTGGTCTGGGACACCTGCATCTCGGCCTTCTCCGGCCGGCAGGCGCTGTACGAGTACTACTTCTTCGGCGATCCGGTGCGGATGGCCGGCCCTTACGTCGCCAGCTACGACCGCGAGCCCTACAAGGCCGCCGTCCGGGCCTTCCTTGAGAGGGGCTAACGGCGCGGCTAAACCCCATTATCCGGATACGGCCGCTACTATCGCACCAAACCCAGGGCCCGCGGTCGGCGGAGGAAACGTGAGTGTAAAAAGAGGGACGGTGATCCTTTTCATATGGCTCATCATCGGAGCCGTCGCGGCCGGGCAGCGTGGTTACTTCAGCCTCAACGACGTCAACTGCTCGCAGGGCGCGACGATGGCCATGACGATCCTCGCGGGGCCGCTCAACTACCTCGGCTTCAACCCCATGATCTCCTGCACCGCGCCCAAGCCCAGCGGCGGCTAACGAGCCGGGTATCCCGCCCTTCCGCCCGCCTCGGGCAGGGATCCCGCCAGTCCGAACCGCGGGTAGAGCTCGTCGATGTAGAACCGGGTGATGGCGTGGATCCTGGCGCCGGCCACCGAGAGCACGAACAGCCCGGACGGGAAAGCCCCGCGGCGGGCCCGGTCGCCGACGTAGCCCGCCAGTGCGGGCTGGGTGTTGGCCCGGGTGGGCACCAGGTACATGCGGTCATCGCCTCGGTGTTCGAAACTCGCGCGCAGCATGGAGCGGATCGCGGTGATGCCGTGGTACTGATGCGGCGCCGGGGGCATGGACAGCCAGGCGTCGTCGGTGAGCAGCGCCACCACGCCGTTGATGTCGGCCGCGACGTACGCGTCGGCGAAACGCCGGGCGAGGGCCCGCTCCCGGTCCGACCCCGGCCGCGGTGCCCGGCCGCGCCCGGCTTGGTCGCGGTGCTCGTCCAGCGCGGCGCGGGCGCGTTGCAGCGTGCCCTTGACCGAAACCGTGCCCGTCACGAGCGCGCCCGGCGCCGAGTGCCTCACCGTCTCCGACGGCAAGATCACCCACAGCCGGTTCATCTTCGACCGGGCCCCGTTCGACGCAGCCCGGCAAGCCGCGACCTGAATCGCGCTTGTTCGCCGAGGCCGTCGTGCCGCGCCTATGACAACCTCACCGGGCGGGACGGCGGTCCCGGTCGCGGGCGACGACCCTGGTGGCCCGGAGCGAACGGGCCCGCCGGGCCCGGTTCGCGGCCCGGCGCCTGTCCTCCTCCTCGGCCAGCACGTCGTCGGCGTCGTTCTCCAGGTACAACTTCACGAACATCGGGTGCATCGCATCCTCCTCATCCCCGTACCCTCGACAATCGCCGTAAGGCCGGGTCCCTCGCGTCGGGCAATCACCTCAAATCCGCACCTCAAGGGGTCCTTAGACGCGTCCGCCGGGGTCCTTAGGACCGCGGAAGCTGGCGCATGCCGTGACCGGGCATGCTGATCAGAGCACTGACCTGTGGATAACCGGATGCGGCGGGTCCGTTCGGCCCGTGATATTTACCCCGAACGGGCCTGCAGTTTTTCCCCTGCCATCTGCCGGAGCCGGTATCGCTGGGTCTTCCCGCTGATGGTCTTGGGCAGCTCGGAGACGAACTCGATCACCCGGGGGTACTTGTACGGCGCGATCGAGGCCTTGGTGAAGTCCTGCAACTCGGCCGCCTTCGCGGGGTCTGCCGCGGCGCCCTCGCGGAGCACCACGTAGGCCTGCACGATCATGCCGCGGCCCGGGTCGGGCGCGCCGATGACCGCTACCTCGAGCACGTCCGGGTGGCCGAGCAGCGCCTCCTCGACCTCGGGCCCGGCGATGTTGTACCCGGCCGAGATGATCATGTCGTCGCTGCGTGCCTGGTACCAGAAGTAGCCGTCGGCGTCGCGGATGTAGGTGTCCCCGGTGAGGTTCCAGCCGTGCTGCACGTAGGTCCGCTGGCGCTCGTCGGACAGGTAGCGGCAGCCGGTCGGGCCCTGCACCGCGAGCCGGCCGGGCACGCCGTCGGGCACCTCCTCGCCGCTCTCGTCCAGGATCGTCGCGCGATAACCGGGGACGGCCGTCCCGGTCGAGCCGGGCCGGATGTCACCGTCGGCGGCGGCGATGAAGATGTGCAGCATCTCGGTCGAGCCGATGCCGTCGATGATGGCCAGGCCGGTGGCCTGACGGAAGTCCTCCCAGACCGACCGGGGCAGGTGCTCGCCGGCCGAGACGCAGCGCCGCAGGTTCTTCAGCGCCGGGGCCTTGCCCGCGGCCAGCATGGCCCGGTAGGCGGTGGGCGCGGTCGACAGCACGGTCACGCCGTGGGCCGCGATCGCGTCGGCTAGCTCGGCCGGGGTGGCGCGCTCGATGAGCAGCGTTGACGCGCCCGCGCGGAGCGGGAACAGCAGCAGGCCGCCGAGCCCGTAGGTGAAGCCGAGCGGGGGAGTGCCGGTGAACACGTCGTCGCGGTGCGGCTTGATCAGGTACTTGGAGAAGGTGTCGGCGGTGGCCAGCACGTCCCGGTGGAAGTGCATGGCCACCTTCGGCTGGCCGGTGGTACCCGAGGTCGACGCGAGCATGGCCACGTCGTCGGCGGCGGTATCGACCGGGGTGAACGTGCCGTCCTTAGCCGCGCAGCGGGCGGCGAGGTCGCCGGGGCCGTCCCCGCCGTAGCTGACCGCGGTCAGCCCCGGTGCCCCGGCCGCCAGGTCGGCGGCGAAGCGGTGGTCGCACAGGGCCAGGCCCGGCTCGGTCAGCCCGACGATGGTAGCGATCTCCCGGGGGCGAAGCAGGGCCATCGTGGTGACCGCGACCCCGCCGGCCTTGATCACGGCGAGCCAGGCCGCGGCGAGCCACGGGGTGTTCGGGCCGCGGAGCATCACCCTGTTCCCCGGGCGCAGGCCGAAGTCCTCGGTCAGCAGCTGGGCGAGCTGGTTGGTCCGGCGGACCGTCTCGCCGTAGGTCCATGTCTCGGTGGCGGACACCAGGCAGGGGCGGTCGGTGCCGTCCCGGGCGGCGGTCCCGTCGAGGAGTTCGGCAGCGCAGTTGAGCCGCTCAGGGTAGTTCAGTCCGGGCAGGTCAAAGCGGAATTCCGGCCACTGGTCCGGCGGCGGGAGGCGATCACGACAGAAGGTGTCGAGGTGCGCCGAATCCGATAGCCGCATCTGGCCCCACTTCCTTCTTTCCCGTAGGGTAGATCACCAGTATTCAACTTCTGTGACGACAGTCAAGAGTCCGCAATAGGAGTGCCCGCGATGAGCCCGTTCCGAGCCTCGGCGCCGCTGACCGACAGGTGGGAGCACTTCCGGTTCTCGGTGTCCGACGGCATCGGCACGGTGACCCTGGACCGGCCGGGCAAGCTCAACGCGCTCACCTTCGAAGCGTACGCCGACCTGCGCGATCTGCTCGCGGAGCTGCCGCACCGCGGTGACACCCGGGTGCTTGTCATCCGGGGTAGCGGCCGGGCGTTCTGCTCGGGCGGGGACGTCAACGAGATCATCGGCGCGACGCTGGCCATGTCGCCGGACGAACTGCTCGCCTTCACCCGGATGAGCGGCGAGGTGATCAGGGAGATGCGCGACTGCCCGGTGCCCGTCATCGCGGCGGTGCACGGCATGGCGGCCGGGGCCGGCGCGGTGATCGCACTCGCTGCCGACTTCCGGGTGTGCACCCCGGCGGCCAGGTTCGCGTTCCTGTTCACCAAGGTGGGACTGTCCGGCGGCGACATGGGCGCCGCCTACCTGCTGCCGCGGCTGGTCGGGCTCGGGCACGCCACCCGGCTTCTGATGCTCGGGGACACGGTCAACGCCGAGGAGGCCGAACGGATCGGGCTGGTCTCCCTCCTGGCCGGGAAGGACACCTTCGACGACGAGGTCAGCGCGCTCGCCGGGCGCCTCGCCTCCGGCCCGGTCCAGGCCTTTGCGCAGACCAAGGCCCTGCTGACCAGAGAGCAGGACATGAGCCTTTCGGCGGCGATCGAGCTCGAGGCGATGACCCAGGCGCTGCTGATGAAGGGCGAGGACTACGCCGAGTTCCACGCGGCGTTCAACGCGGGCCGTCCGCCGCAGTGGACCGGCCGCTGAGGATCTGCTCCCGCAGGATGTCCGCGTGGCCGCAGTGCTGCGCGAACTCGCGCAGGGCGTGCAGGTAGACCCAGCGCAGCGGGAGCGGTCCCAGCCAGTGGCCGGTCAGCACGTCGTCCAGGTTCAGGCCGGCGGTGGCCCGGCGTGACGCCGCGCACGCATCGTCGTGCGCGCTGCGGACGGAGCCGATGGTGTCCGCACCGGTCAGGGTGAACGCGTCGGCGGCGTTCGGCGGCAGCCCCATCTCCTGCCGCGGGCGCCCGGTGACGGCCTCGCCGAACCACACCCGCTCCGCAAAGGTCACGTGCTTGACCAGGCCGAGCAGCGTCGTTTCCGAGGGGACCAGGCGCCGCCGGGCCTGCTCCTCGGTCAGCCCGTCCAGGCACCCGCGCAGCGCGGCCCTGTGCTCGTCGAGGAACGTCTCCAGCTGCACCTTGAGCGGTTCGCCGGTCACGTCGAACGACGTCCGCCCGCCTCGCATCGTCACCACGGGAGTATCACCCGGGCCGCCCGCCGGCTTCAACGCAATTCACCCGCCGATTCGGCGCGGTGCACGGCCCGCATGGCGGCAGAGAACAGCCGCTGCTGACTGAATATCAGGCGCGCGGCCAGGAGCCCGGCGGTCGCCGCCGGCTCGCTCAGCGGCCCGCCCGGCCTGCCGTACATCCCCCGCGCCCAGCGCGGCAGGGTCGAGAATGCCACGGCGCTGACCATGGTCATCCCTAGCTGCAGCCCGCGGTTGCCGTCAGGCACCGGCGGAAGCACGATCACGCGCAGCGCCTGTCTCGCATCGGCGCCCGCGTATAGGCGCGGCTTGATCCGTTCGTAGTAGGCGTCGAGCTCGGCCATCGAACCGGGCGCCGCGCTGCGATCGATGCCGATGAGCTCCGCGCTGGCACGCTGCTCGGCCACGAAGGCGTCGAGATCGGCGGCGGAAATCGGGAGCCGGCTGCGCCGGGCTATGTCGGCGCACGAGGCGACCTCGCCGCAGTGCACCCACAGCAGCAGGTCGGGTTCGTCCAGCCGGTACCGCGTGCCGTCGGGATCGGTTCCGGTGAGCGACTCGTGGATCTTGCGCACGCGGCGTCCGGCGCGTTCGGCCTCGGCCGTGGTCCCGAACGTGCGCGCCTCGATGAACTTCCTCGTCCGCCTCAGCCGGGCCCACCCATCTACCGGCTGCGTGATGCCAGGGGCGTTCTGCAGCGTGCCGCGTACCACCCGGGGATGCAGCGCCTGCAGGTACAGTGCGCGCAGGGCCGCCACCCAGATGATCCGGTTGTTCATGATCCGCCAGGTCACCGAGCCGGGCCCGAACAGTCCGTTGTCTTCCCGGTCGGGGTCATCCGGGCTGGTACACGTATATGGCGTGAAGGGCATAGTCAGTCCAGGCTGGCAACTAGGACTGGAACGGTGCTGAAGCGGCACTAAAACGCGGGCACCGGGCAGAATGACGGCCATGGCGACGGACGATCCCTATGACCTTCAGCGGTTCGTGACAGCCCAGGACGCTGGCGGCACCTATCAGCATGCCCTCGCCGAACTGCGGGCCGGGCGCAAGACCAGCCACTGGATGTGGTTCGTCTTCCCGCAGATCGCCGGGCTCGGTTACAGCCC
>Ga0335082_10001256_pt1 | contig 27033 bp, 23 predicted proteins | sample Lox_Sample_41_FD_206718 | JGI IMG/M metagenome (GOLD analysis project Ga0335082, IMG submission 206718) | Soil microbial communities from Loxahatchee National Wildlife Refuge, Florida, United States - Lox_Sample_4.1 | ecosystem: Environmental > Terrestrial > Soil > Wetlands | place: USA... | reverse complement strand
CGTCGCTTCAACCGGATAGGGCAGCGTGACCCGCCCCGCCTTCAAGCAGATCAGCGTTTCTTCGAGTTTGCTGAAGACCGACATTCCACCTTCTCAACTAGTAGCCATAGCTGGCCAACACTAGACTCCCAAGGGCAACCGCAATCAGGCCGGCAAAGAAACGGATTGCCTGGTCAATGCGGTAGCGTGCGTGGGTGGCGGCCACCAGAGTGACAAGAATCACCATCACGACTACTTTGACCCAGAACAGCAACCAGCTCAGCGGAAACGGCAGATTGGCGCCAAAGGGCACGAACATGGCGACGAACAACGCCGCGTAGACGACCAGCTTTGCCATCTGCGCGTACTTGAAAAGCGCCAGCTTCGGGCCCGAATACTCCATCAGCGGACCTTCCATCAGTTCGGTTTCCGCTTCCGAGATATCGAACGGAATGCGTTGTGCAAAAGCTTGGAACGAAAGCAGCATCACTATCAGCATCAGCAGGCCCGACCAGGGGAAGGCATCTCTGGCATACACGGCGCCGTTCAGCACGTTGTCCAAACGAAGCGAGTGCGCGTGGACCGCTCCGGTGACGAGTGCGATGACCAGCAATGGCTCAAGAGAAATCATCGTCATCATTTCGCGGCTGATACCCACCAGCGAGTACGTCGAACCTGCCGCGAGACCGGCGAGCAACGTACACACACCGGAGACCGTCAACAGATAAATCAGCAGAATGATGTCGCCAATGCCATCCATCCGCGTCGAGAAGCCCATGGGCACGAGGCAGGCGACCGTCAACACGATTGCCAGCGACAGATACGCCGCAAATCGCTGCATCGCCGGAGCCTCACCGCTCTCGATGTCCTCTTTGCCCAGGAGCTTCAACAAGTCGAAGTAAGGTTGCCACAACGGCGGGCCCTGGCGTGACTGGATGCGCGCGGTGAGTTTGCGCGACACGCCCTGCAGGAACGGAGCCAGCACCAGCAGCATGATTATGTTCAACAAACCGCCGCCAATGGCCCACAAGCCGGATCGGCTCATGACTTCACCTTTCCTTCCCGCATCTGCCTGAGTTCGGCCGGGGTCCATACCTTGACCGTACCGGATCGCAGGTCAACCGTTTCCAGGCGGTCGGTGCACGAGAAGCAAGGGTCGATGCTTCCCAGCGAGATCGTCATGTCCGCAATTTGCTGATCTTTGATCATCGCCGGAATACCCTGCAAATTCTGATAGGTCGGCGCGCGCACACGCCAGCGGCGTGGCCGGTTGTTCTCGCCGGTGATCACGAAATGATGGCTCTCGCCACGCGGAGCCTCCACGGACGACAGCCCGATGCGGCCCACGGGCAGTTCGTCTTTGATTTCGACCTGAAGCGGACCATCCTCCATTTTGTTCAGGCACTGGCGAATGATCCGGATGGATTCGAAGACCTCCTTCATCCGCACTTGCAGGCGCGACCACACATCGCCGTCGCTGGCGGTGATGACATCGAATTTGATCCGGTCGTAGGCAGCATAGGGATGATCGCGGCGGCAATCGATGTCCACACCGGCGGCGCGTGCGACCGGTCCAATCAGAGCAGAGGACTTCACCATTTCCTTCGTGGTGACTCCGACTCCCCGGGTTCGCTTCTGGATGTTCTTATCCCCGCTCACCGCTTTCACCACGGTCGTCCACTCTTGCTCCAGCTTGTTAAGCACCTGGAGGAGATCCGCCCTCATCTCCGGCGCAATGTCCCACCGCACTCCACCCACAAGGTTCAGGGCATACGTCTTGCGATTGCCGGTGATCTTTTCTGCGACCCACATGATCGGCTCGCGGATGCGAAAGCTTTGCATGAACAAGGTGTCGAAGCCGACAATGTGACACGCCAGGCCAGTCCACAGCAGATGACTGTGCAGGCGCTCGATCTCCAGCATGATCGTGCGTATGTACTCGGCGCGCGCAGTGGGCTTCAAGTTGGTCGCCGATTCCACCGCCTGCACGTAGGCCACGCTGTGCACACAGCCGCAGATTCCGCAGATGCGCTCCGCCAGCATCGGAATGTCGTTGTAGCCCATGACCGACTCGGCAAGCTTCTCAATGCCGCGGTGCGTCATGAATCCGCGATACTCGCACCCGCGCACCATCTCGCCCTCGACGTACAGGCGGAAGTGCGCCGGCTCATCGAGCGTGGGATGAAATGGCCCGAAGGGCACGACCATGCATCCTTCCGGCGGCTCTTCAAACTGAAACTCGCGTTCCTCGTTGAACGACTCGGGGACCAGATTCCAGGGCACATCTTTTCGCAGAGGATGTGAATCTTCCGGCCATCCATCCGGCAAGACAAGGCGTTTGAGATAGCGGTGCCCCACCGGCTCGATTCCGACCAAATCGCGCATTTCGCGCTCAGCCCAGCTTGCCGCGGGCACGATTTCGGAAATGCTCTCGATGCGCGGATTCTCGGGTGGGAGGTGCGTGATCACGCTGCACAGGATGTGGTCGTTGTCGAAAGCGAAATCATGTGCCACGAGAAAATTGCCGGAGTGCGGCCGATCATCGATGCCGATGCTGGTCACGTAGCGGGCATCCAGATCGTGAAAGATGTAAGCGCACAGATCTTTCACCACGGTGGGCTCGGCGTAAACAAACAGGCGGCCATTCTCCGGCAGATCCATCCGCGGCACACCGGGACCGAACTTCTGTTTGATCTGTTCGAGTCGGCCGCAAGCGATCATTTTGACTGCCCTCTAAGGAACGGATTTTCGGTCATCGGCTTCCGTGGATTGCCGCCCAGCCAGCCAAAGTAGCGTTTGATTTCCCCGTAGAAATTGTGCGCGCCGTAGCGGTGGCACTCTGCTTCACGCGCGTACCCGCACAACCACGGGACCGTAGCCCGGCGCGATGCCCGACCTAGTCTCGAGATTCTGTAGCTCACGAAGAACATCAGTCCCAGGACCGCCGCCAGTGCGAGCGGCACAAAAGCCGCTTGTACGAAGTGAATTCCTGCAACCGAACTCGTACCCGTCGGAGCTGCATCCGCCAGCACGATGCCAAAGCCCTGCCGTCCCGCTTCCAGAGCTCGCTGCATCAGGCGGAAGCCAACCGCCGGAACAACGCCCAGAAAAATACACAGCGCAGCCAGGAATAGTTGCGGCAACTGCATCATCCAAGGGACTTCAAGCCGATGTTGAGCCGCCCGCGCATGAACCAGCGCGCTGACCCTTGAAAGGAAGCTCACGCCATAGAACTTGATGAACGAGGCGAGCGTGAGCGCGCTTGTCAGAATCGCGATGACAGCGCACACGACTAAGTATCGCGCCGCGCTTCCGCCCTGGATGCCTGCGACGTAGATGCTCCACTTGCTGACGAAGCCGTTGAACAGTGGAACACCGGAGATGGAGAACGAAGCCACGAGCGCGGTTGCGGCCGTCAGAGGCATGAACTTGATCAGGCCGCCCAGCCGGTTGAGATCCTGCGTCTCGGTAGCATGGAGGATCGATCCTGCATTCAGAAAGAGCAGCCCTTTGAACAACCCATGGTTCAGCACATGCAGCAGTGCTCCCACGAACGCCAGCGCCGCGAGTCCAGCGAAAGCCGTCCCACCGGTGGCCAGCAAAGCCATGGATGCGCCTGTGCCGAGCAGGATGTACCCGACCTGCCCGATGCTGTGAAAAGCCAGTAGCCGCTTGGACTGTTCCTGCTTGAGAGCCTGCATGGTGCCCGTGAAGAGCGTGATTGTGCCGAGAATCGCGACGGCCATTCCCCACTTGGCCAAGGGATACATCTGAAGCGCAGTCGCCGGGACCAGCCACAGGAAGTAGCGCATCAAGCCATAGACGCCAGTCTTGATCATCACGCCCGACAGCATCGCGCTCACCGGCGAAGGCGCCGCTGGGTGGGCATCCGGCAGCCAGACTTGCCCGAAGGGCCACATGCCCATCTTGATCCCAAAGCCCACAAGGAACAGCCCGAAAGCCACCGCAGTTGCAATCGGTCTGGTGCTCAGCAGGAGCGGCAGGTTGGCGCTGACTGTATCAAAGTCGTACTTCAGATTTACGCCGCCCGTGACCGCCGCACCGGTTACCGCCAGCAATTCCGCGCCAACCATGGTCGCGGCGCAGGCGATCTGCATCATGATCAGGTACTTGTTGGCCGCCCGGACATGCTCCGGCTTCTGGTTGTCGTAGCGGATAAGAGCGTATCCCGGCCACGTCATCATCTGCCAGAAAATGAAGAAGAACCACATCATGTCGGTGGTGCTGAGCAAGCCGTACATTGCGGCCAGAAAAAGCAGGAAGTACGGGTAGTAGCGGGCAACGCCCCAATTGGCGTAGTGCCGCATATAAAGGATGGAGTAGAACGCCGCCGGGACCGCAATCAGCACCGATAGGATGAGGAAGACGGAAGTCAGCCCGTCGACATAGAGCCGCAGCGCGAAGCGGATCTTCGGCATCGCCCAGAAAATGCCGGAATGAGCCGACGGACCCGTTGCCAATACTCTGGTCACAGCCGCAACAATGAACACGGCTGATGCCAGCGTGGCCGTAAAGGCAAACCAACCGGCCACCATCTTATTGCGCGACATCGCCAGGACCAGCACAGCTCCGACAACGCAAATCAGGATGGCCGTAAGAACGTATTGTTCGGGCGTCATCATGCCTACGCCTCAACTTCGGATGAACTGTCGGCCGTTATGTTCCGTGCCGGCAGAGATAGCGTCTCCAATAGCAACCCGCGAATCATTCTCGCGCTCTCCCGCACCGCCGGCGAAAGCGCCGCGCTCTCCCGAATGCTCTCCGGTTGCACACCCAGCAACCACATATGCGTAGCGCCGTTGGACTCGATCCATTCCGCCAGCAACGACAGTGAAATCTTGTGGGTCGAGACCTGCGGGAACCGTGCCGCCGCTTCCCGCCCGTTAAGCAGAACCACGGATCCTGGAGCGCCGCCGAATTCAACCGCGTCGAGGAATACAACGTGGGCAAATTGCGGATCGGCAAGGCGCGATAGCCAGCGCTCAGGAGAGACTCCCGCGACGACTACATGCGGCACGCCTGTTTGGTGCAGGTCTTCGGCCATGCGAACGCCGAATCCATCATCGCCAAAGTCAGGGTTGCCGAGACCGACGAAGCAGACTCGTCCGCGCGCAAGACTCTCGAGTTGCTGGCGCAGGTCGAGCATTAGATATCTTCCCCCAGGTTCTTGATCTGCTGATATGTGAACACCGGCCCATCCACGCACACGTAGGCCACACCGATGCAGCAATGGCCGCACTTGCCAACGCCGCACTTCATGTAGCGTTCCAGGGTCGAAACAATGTCTTGCTCCTTGAATCCCATGCCCAGAAGGTCCTTGATGACAAAACGGAACATGATGGGAGGCCCGCACACAAAAGCGATGGTGTTCTCGACAGGCACTTGCACGCCAGGTTTCTTGAACAAGCTGCCCACCACCCCCACATGGCCGCTCCATTCCGGGTTACCGCGGTCCACGGTCAGGTAGCATTCCACTTCCGGCGTCTGCGACCACTCGCGCAGGTTCTCGACGTACATCAACTCCTTCGGAGTCTTGGCCCCGTGAAAAATCTGAATGCGCCGGTACCGGCTGCGGTTCTGGAGCGCATATACGATGCACGACCGCAGGGGGATCAGGCCGATCCCGCCCGCTACGAATACCAGGTTCTTTCCGTAGTACTGCTCCATGGGAAAGCCGTTGCCGTAGGGGCCGCGCACGGCGAACTTCTGGCCAGGCTCGAGGTCGTGCAACGCGGACGTACAGCTTCCCACGCGCCGTACCGTGAAGAATGTTTCTTTTTCCGTGGGGCTGGGGGGAAGGGAAGTCGGAAATTCGCCGATGCCAAACAGTGAAACCTCGGCAAATTGACCGGGTCGAAATTTCTTGAACGCCTGCTGCTCGTTCTCGTCCTCAAAATGCCAGTAAAAGGTCTTAACGTCGGCAATATCCGACACGATCCGATCGAGGACCGCAGTCTTCGGCAAATAGACGTTCTCAGTGGCCGACAGGCTCATTTTTCTCGACCTCAGACGTGGCACGGCGAATCATCTCGACGACAGTTGGCATCCCGATATCACCATGGCAGACGTCAACGCACCGTCCGCAACCTACGCATGCCATGGAAAGCTCTCGCTGTATAAAGTGATGGGCAAGCTTCCGGAAGACGCGCCGGTTGCGGCGGTCATGGATTGCCCGCCGTGGATTAAAGCCTCCCGCCATACGCGTGAAGCCGGCCAGCGCGCACGAGTCCCACATGCGCACCCGCTCGACTTCGCCTGCACTCAACTCGCGATCGCTCACCGTGAAACACGTACAGGCCGGACACACGTAGGTGCAGGCTCCGCATTCCATGCACCGGTTCCCGATCTCTTCCCACGTGTTCTCGAGAACATCGCCCCGAGACACATAGCGGACGACCGCCGAGAACCAGCTCGTGGTGTCCTTGAAACGGTGCCGAACCTCGTCGAGAATCTTACGGCGTCTGGCGAGCTGAGCCGCGACGCCCTTGTGGAAGATCGCATTCGAGAAAAGGGCCTCCCCCGCGGCGGAGCCCGCAACTGCCATAAACTCGTCGCCCAGATCCATCAACTGCAGATCAAAATGTTCACGCGCAGCAGGGCCGGTGTCGGTGCAGAGGCAGAAGCAGCGATCGCTGATGTCTTGTTCGACGTCGGTGCAGACGAGATTCACCAGAAAGAGATTCCTGCGATGCTTCTCGTAGTAGATATCGCAGTGTTCGCGGCCGAGGAAGAAGCGGTCTAGATGATCGATGCCGGCCACGTCGCACGACCGGATACCGAAGATCGCACGTTTCCGCTCGTCGTATACGGGCTCAATCTGGATGTCGCCGTTCTTGCGGCGTGCTTTCAGCAGGTGCTCGATCGGAGGAAATACAAACCGCTTCGGCGGATAGTACGGATTCGGCAGGTGTAACTCGATCTCGCCGCGGTTTTCGTCGGTGACGGTGTCGAAGTACGTGTCGCGCGCGCGGCCCCGGAACGGCGCCAGCACTTCGTATCCTTGCTGCCGGAGCAGATCAACCACCTTCAGCACATCGCCGCGGTCAAGGATGCGGGCCCTCATGCCACAGCCTCCTTTTCGACGCGGACCTGGACGTTGCCTTCATCGGCCGCCCCCAGGAACTGCTCTTCAACCTCGCGCACGAAATAAGGGACGTACAGCGTGCCGCTTCGCACCTCCGGCGTAACCCGTGCCGTGGAACTCGCCGTTGCACGCGCCGTACAGATACGCACCCTCTCCCCGTCGCGGATCCCGAGTGCCTTCGCGTCCTCGGTGTTGATCTCGACAAAGCCCTCCGGATAGTCGAGCAACAGCACCTGGTACTCGCGCTTCAGAGTCTCGCTGTGCCGGATGAGCACATTCTGATTCCAGTAGTAGAGCGAATGGCCAAACACTAAGGTGAACGGGAACTGCCGGGTTGGCTTCCCATCGAGTTCTGCGGGTACTGGGATGGCCACGAAGTTGAAGCGGCGCCCACCAGTTCGGTCGGCAAACAGATGGCGTGTCCCGAGTGGTTTCTCCTTGGTGCACGGCCACTGCCGGCCGTATTCCGTTGTCAGATTCTCGTAGTTCACGCCGCTGTAGAACTCGATCACTTCCGCGATCTCCCGCATCACCTCGCCTGCCGAGGGATAGTCCCAACGGGCTCCCATGTGGCGGGCAACTTGAACGATATGCCACCACGCGGGCGTCAATTCCAGCGGCGGCTCCACGACTTTCTCCGCGACTTGCACGCGGCGGTCGGTGCTCGTAAAGGAAACCTGTTCTTCGCCGTAGGCGGTGGTGGGCAGGATGACGTCAGCGTACTTTGCCGTCTCTGTCATGAACAGGTGCTGCACGACGACAAACTTGCACTGACGGATGGCGCCGGCCGCATCCGCGACCGCGGCCGTGCTCACCGGGTCATACCGGCACAGCCACAATGCTTTGATGGGGACCTCGCCCGCCAGCAGCGATCGCGCGCTCGCACCGGGCCGGCTTGGCAACTCCGCGCCCCATTGCCTTTCGAGTGCTGCGCGTGCCTCGCCGTTGGTTACCGGCAGGTACCCCGGGAGACGGTTCGGCAACATGCCCACATCGCACACACCCTGCAGGTTGTTCTGTTCGCTCAGAGCGAAGATGCCGGCCCCCGGTTTCCCCAGATTGCCGGTCAGCAGAGTCAGGTTGACGAGCGCACGGATATGGTCGGGACTGCGAAATTCAATCCCGGTAGAGTAGAGCGTGGCGGAAGATTTCGATTGCGCGTACAGCAGAGCCGCCGCCTCAATCAGCTCCGGTGAAACACCACAGATGTCGGCCGCCTGAAGAAGATCGTAGTAGCCGACCTCCGAGCGAAACTCCTCATAGTTCTGGCAGCGGGCCTTGATGAAATTCAGGTCCATCAGCCCGCGGTCTTCAATGATCTTCGCCATCGCTCCGTACAAGTACTGTTCCGTTTGTGGCCGGATTTGCAGGAAGATGTCAGCACTCTGGGCGACACGATGACGTCGGGTCCCAATCGCAATCAGCCGGGCACCCTTGATCTTCGCCCGGATCACTGTGCCTCCCAGCGTAGGCAGGCGCCGGGCGAGATCGACGCCATCAACCAGGATCACATCGCTGTGCGCCAGTTCGGAGATGGAGCCCGTCGTCGCCGGAACTCCAATCATCTCCAGCAACGTGTCCACCGAATTGTTGCTGTATACCCCGGTGCCGTGGTCGACATTGTTGGTGCCGACAATGCTGCGGGCGAACTTTTGAAGAAGATAGGCCTCTTCATTCGAACACCGTGGAGAATTCAGAAAAGCCAGGGAGTCCGGGCCATGTTGGTCACGGATTTCGCTCAGGCGCGCTGCGATCAGGCTGAACGCTTCTTCCCAGCTCGTTTCCTGAAAGCTGCCGTTCTTCTTGATGAGGGGCCGTTTCAGGCGATCGGGCGAGTTCGCGATTTCATGCACATGCCAGCCGCGTAAGCACAGCCTGCCGGAATTCGAGGGATGGGAAGGGCTCGGATAGACTCCGACGATCCGATTGTCTGCTGTCTCGAGATATAGACCGCACCCGACTCCACAAAACGTGCAGGTCGTGAGGTGATGCGCCATGCGACCTCAAGAAGGTAGCCCGGCTGGATGGGCCGTGTGTGCATGAACCTTCCCGCACACTCCATCACTTTGAATGTTAGGCATGCCGGCAGCATGCCTGATGTGACTCGGGTCACGCGAAAACGTGATTTTCGGTAGACGTGTGGTTCATGTCCTTTCGTACGGATTGCTGGATCCATGCCCGCCTCAAGATGGCCCGCACAACGATGTGGCGCCGCGTCGACAATAAGTCATTGCCGAACAATGAGTTTAGCCTCCCACCTCACGGTGCTTCGGCCACTTTGGTTCCATCATTTTGCGGTGATTCCTTGACGCCGTATGGTGGCACGGGCGCGATGCCGAGCAGATGTCTTTAGCACTTTTTCACTTTTCCAGGCGTATGCTTACTCCGGAGCGCAACGTGTGGCTGTGAACGGCATCCAAGGGTGGTGCAAGGTCCTTCCGCTGCACCGGATCTCGATGTTCCCGCAAGTCTTCGATCGAATCAGATCTGCTCTTTATTGCTTTGTACCGCTCTTCCTGCAAGCGGCATGGGTTCCGGCCGCTGCACAGGTCGACATAAACCAAGTGCAAACCATTCACCGCACGGTCGCCGCACCGCGCACATCTGCGAACCACACGGTTCTCAGTCGAGTCGACCTCGTGCTGGTAAACGTGACCGTTCTTGATCATGCATACCACGCGGTCACCGGCCTGGAGCCCGCCAACTTTGCTGTCCTGGATGATCGAAATCCGCAGACGATCAAGTACTGTTCAAGTACGGATGATCCAGTCTCCGTACTTGTCGTTCTCGACGCCAGCGCCAGCATGGCGGTCAGGATCAATGATGCGGTGAAAGCATTATCCGAATTGGAGAATACCTCCAATCCGCAGGACGACTTCGGTCTGGTTGTGATTCACGACAAGCCACAGCTCGTTGCTCATCTCGATTCCATTGGAAGTGAAGTTGAACCTCCGGGAACGATTCAGCCCGACGGCTCCACCGCTTTGTGGGACGGCATGTACCTCGGACTTCGCGAACTACAGCACAATTCGCGCTATCAGAGGAAGGCCATGGTCGTGATTTCGGATGGTGGCGACAACCATAGCCGCCATACGGAAGATGAACTCAAATCACTTCTGAAAGAAGCCGACGTCGAAGTGTACGCAATCGGTCTCTACGATCGAAATGCCTCAAGAGTCGAGGAAATGAGAGGACCGTTCCAGCTTGAAGAAGTCACCTCGGTGACCGGCGGCCGAGTCTTCTCGGCACACACCGCAGAGGAACTCGCGCATGCTGTGACGCAGATCAGCCACGAACTGCGCAATCAATACATTCTTGGCTACTACCCAAGCAACCGAAATCGAGACGGCAAATGGCGCAAGCTCACCGTTCACCTTGCTGGCCCGGGGCCGACGGGCAAGTTCCGGCTGTATGCGAAGAAAGGCTACTACGCGCCCGCCGAGTGAATTGAGTCCGCCTCTCCTCCGAATATCCTTGCGCCTTCCGGCTAACGCGACCTGTCCAGCGGCAAAGTATCGTAGAGCGGCTGCGCTGGAGGGGCATCCCCGCCGGCAGACGATGTGGTAATCGCCAGTATCCGAACCTCCGGATTGTCGGGCAATGTCAACTTCTTTGCTCCAACCGGAATATCGATCGCATATGCAAACAGGTACGAGTAGGTATAAGGTTCGTCGGCAGCACTCGGAGAATGCCGATGCGATGCGAACCAGGCCACGTCGGCCGGTTTGATGAATCCGGGTGTGATGTTGCCTGCGAATTCAGTGACCGTCCGCATACGGAGAGGAGCGCCTGCATCCTTATCCTGCGAATCCGCTGGCTCCGGCTCCAGATGCGACTGCCAGGTGCGGTTGTCCCATTGCCCGATGTATCCGGTCCATTCCTGAATTTTGAGATCAGTCGGCCGTCCATCTACAAGGAAGGTCGCTTTCGTATCTCCGTGCGCGGCAGCCGCGAGCAGGTAGATGCGGCGAAAATCGCCGTTTGGCAAATCGAGAGTCTGCGCGTGAGCTGTCATCGCGTTTGGCTTGCCAGTTGCCGCAGCCAAACGAAAACTGATCCCATCGTAGTCGAGCGACGTAGGCAACATCTCTGCCGGCAACGATGCGCCCTGCGGAGCGGTTGGATCGTCGAAAGAACAGTCGAAACAACCTTGCGCCGGCCGGTTCTCCGATGTCGCGACCGAAACATCATAGGGCAGTGAAAGCGGCTTCCATTGCAGACCAGGCGATCGCCTGACCGGTGGCGCCAGCTTCACCGCGAAAGTGTGAGTCTGAAATGGCGTGAAGTCCGTGACAAGCTCTCCCTTCGACAGCGCCGCGGCTCCAAGAGGCATTTCCTGGCCGTTAACTTCCCGCGCGCCCAGCAAAGGTGCGCCGAATGCAAAACGAACTTTCTGGGCCGGTTTGCCGTCGAGTTCCACCACGCGGACGATGACCTCGTCACTGTGTTCCGCTTTCTTCAGTGCCAGCAGTCGAACTCGGTTGCTGCCGACTTTCAAGAGCGAAAACTCTTTGCCCAGCATGCCCGGATGCGGTGAACTCCGAAAGCCGATGAGCGGCTGGTTCAGCCGGTACGCTTCCCAGTCCGTTTCGGCCTTTCGCCAATCATGATCGTGGCCCGCAAGTCCATACACGAACTCATGGCGTCCCCAGTCCTGCATAGTCTGATCGGGATACGCAATGCCTCCACCCAGCCCCGGCGTATAAATCAAGGTGAGGCGCAGTGTGTGATCGTCCGGTTTGTCGGATCCGTACTTGCAGTCCGAGAGCACAGTCACACCATAGCTTCCGTCAGCATCAGTCAGGTCAAACCACTGGTGTGACGCGACCTCGAACTTTTTGGGCGAATTGTTCTCGCGCTCGATCGTTCCGATGTCCCAGTTGTAGCTCGCGGTCCGATTACCGGCTGTAAGCGGGAACGTGGCTTTAAGCGCGGCTTCTTTTGTTTTCCAGTCAACAAAATTGGCAAACTCCACGCGATTCCCCGTATCGCCGGCGGAGAGGCGAATGGTCTGAACGAACTTCGAACCTTCCGCTTCGCGTTCGATCTCCAGCGCGACTCGTGCCGGCCCGTTCTCGATGATCCTGACTTTCGCCGGTCCTTGCACATAACCGCGCGGAGGCTTCTGCTGGTCTGCCCAATCCATGTTCCACGCTGGCCAGTCGTACGGCTTCTCCGTCTGGAATGCCAGGCGTGCCGGACCGGAAAGCAATTCCTTGTTGAGTTTCTTGTCGAACAGGCTGCTGACATCGCCATTCCCGTCGACTTGGACCCTGTAACGTCCGTTTTCGAGCCCGGAGTCCGAGACCTTCAGTTCTGAACCTGTGTCAGGCGCATCGGAGGCCTGAACGTCGTACACGCTCCATCCGACCGACGGTACCCTCGCCAAGAAGAGAACCTTCGTGGATCCGTGCGCGGTTTCCAGTTGAGACGGCACTTCTTTCCCGTCTGGACCAACAATGCGCACACCCTTCGCTGTCCCTGGCGCGAAGGAGACTTCCGCTTCCACCACATCTTCGCGGGAGACATTCAGCGGGTTATAGACGACGATCGGGATCCCCTTGCTGCGTGTATCCATGTCGCCAATGACTCCGGCAGCCGCGCTCTTCAGAACGCTGGCGAACTGATTCATGGCGAGCACCTCGTCATTCCATGCGTACTCGTAGGACTTCGGGGTCGCCGTGCCGGCCATGATGTCGTGGAACTGCCCGCCCAGTACGAGTGTCCACGCGTTGTTGATCCGCTCCTGCGGATACGGTCGGCTGCCGAGCCAGGCCGCACTGACCGACGCTTTCTCTGCGGCATCGGCGAGGAGTTCGTTTTTCCGGTTCCACCGCTTCTGATATGCCTCTGAAGTCAACGAGCCGGCAGAATGGTTCGTCAGCTCGAGCTCTCCTTTGTAGTGAGGAAGCCGCGCTAACTCAGTCGGCTTGATATCAAGAAACATCTGATCAGCACTCGCAGATATGACCTTCACGGGGCCATCCCCGACCAGCATTCGATTTGTCGGCGCCGGCTTGTCAGACCCATCCGGTTCAGGCGCCATAGATACCACCCCTTCCCGCTTCTGGATGATTGCCTCCAGCAAGCGGACGGAGGACTCCGTCGGGGCTCCGCCAACATCCCCCGTACCGTAGTACCGATAATCAGTGAACACGCCACTCGCCTCACCGTTGTGCTGGACGCGTCGCGCCCAATCGTCCTGGTCTCGCCAAAAGCGGCGCTCTTGTTCCTTTGCGTTTGTAGAATCGATCGCCCGCAATAGCGGAAGTGGCTTACTCATGTCGCTCGTGATGTCCGCGCCGTAGCTGCCGGGATTGAACGCCGCCAGCACCGACCTGCCGTCTGGTCCTTCCCAAATCCCGACATTGAAGGGCGTTCCCAGCGGCGTGTGCTCGGCGGAGCCCGGACCACCGGCTGCCGCTGAGGATCCCCACGTCAGCTTCTGTGTTGAAAAGCCTTTGACGCCGGCATGCGCGAGAATGCTTGGCAACGATGCAGGAAACCCAAAACAGTCCGGCAACATGTATTCCGCACTGGCGACGCCGAAATCTCGCCGGAAATACTCATTCCCATACAGAATCTGGCGGAAGATGGACTCCGCCGACGGCGAATTCACGTCGCTCTCTTCCACTGACGAGCCAGCCGGAAACCAGCGTTTTGCGGCCACATATCGCTTCAGCGTGGCGTAGTCGGCGGGGTAATACTCCTTCATCATGCGGTATCGATTGGAGCCACTGAAGTTGAAAATGTAGTGCGGATATTTCGCGAACAAAGCGAAGTTGTTCCGCATGGTCTTCGGCAAGTACTCCCCGATCACCTGGGGATATTCCCAACGCCATTCCGTATCGAGGTGCGCGTATCCGACTGCGTAGAGCGTCGGCTGGGTGGCCAGGTCCGGTCGCGGCGTTGGCCGGTCCGTTTGCCCAAATAGAGGAGACGAAGACAGAAGAAGGCAGAACAGTTGGACGAATCGCTTGAAAATTGCAGTCATGATTTGAACCTCATCTGGATCCGTGGTCGGAAAAGGTGATGGTCGATGAGTGAAGGCGAGATGACCACGGAGAAGGATACCAAAGACGAGAAGCGAGCGGCCCGCTCAGCGCCGCCGGGCCGCAGTTCTGGGGAGAGCCGAAACGCGTGCCAGCGCCCGTGATGCGAACGGGCATTCCGTCAAGCATGCGTGAGAATGCAGAGAACGTGGGCGTGGTTGACGGCAGCCCTCGCGGCGACGCTCGTCGGCAAAAGCGTGGCGGCCGCCTTACAGGGCCGCCACTCCACGCTCTTGATTACGGATTCGAATCGCCTCATCCACTTTCGAGAGGAAGATCTTCCCGTCGCCAATCTGGCCAGTGGCAGCGGTTTCGACAATCGCCTTCACCGCCGCGTCGACCAGGCTGTCATCCATGACCGATTCAATCTTGACCTTGGGCAGAAGATCGACCGAGTATTCACGGCCACGATACATTTCGGTGTGGCCCTTCTGTCGGCCGTGACCGCGCACTTCCGAAATCGTGAGCCCCTCGATGCCGAGCTCCGACAGCACTTCTTTCACGGCGTCTAACTTCGAGGGCTGAATAATCGCTTCCACCTTGGTCATCATCGATTCGTATCCTCTCGTTGCTGGAGATTTGAAAAGCCATTCCTCAAGCGAGCAACATCTTTTATTCTTGCCCGGACGACTCCGATTCCAGTCACGCATCCGCCAGATCGGCCGTAGCCAGATCTGGTGCCGGTTCTTCTGCAGAATTGACCATGGGCGCCGGAAACATAAATCGCAACAACCCCGGTGTAATCAGCGTAGTCAGAAGAACTAACGCCACCACTTGGATGTAAACATCGCGCGTTACCAGGCCTGCCGACCATCCCAGGCTGGCAGTAATCAACCCCACCTCGCCGCGGGGAATCATTCCTACTCCGACAGTCAGAGACTCTCGCGCCGAAAACCCATTGCTCAATGCGCCCAGCCCAGAGCCCACAATTTTGCCGGCGATGGCGATTGCAAGGACCAGCAGAAAGAAACCCAAACTTCCATTGAGATGCCAGGCGTTCACTTCCATGCCAATGGACACGAAAAACACGGGTCCAAAAAACGAATTCAACATCGGTTGTACATCCCGGCTCACCTTCTCGCGGTACGGAGTCATTGCCACAAACAGCCCGGCGAGATACGAGCCCGTGATCGCCGCCATGCCGCCGAGCCATTGCGCTTCAAAGGCAAAAAGCATCGCGACTGCGACAGCCACAGATGCTTCCGTGTGATGGCCATGCAGCCGCGCCGACTGCTTCAACGCCCATCGAGTAACCCACGGGCCCAGCAACCCGATGGTCGCCAGGCACACCGTCATTCGCACCAGGATCATGCCCAACCCAGCCCAGGAGGTGTCGCCCTTGTGCGCCAACTGAGGCGCCAGCGCAATAACGACAGACAGAACGATCAGTCCCAGAACATCGTCGATGACCGCCGCTCCCAGGATGGTTGCCCCCTCTTTCGAGCGCAGCCGGTTCAGGTTCATCAGTGTCTGAGCTGTGATCGTCACGCTGGTAGCGGTCAGGATTGTCCCGATGAAGATTGCTTCGGCGGTCCCGAAGCCAAAGCTCTTCGAAAGGAAATAACCTCCGGCCATCGGAAGAATCACGCCCCCTGCTGCAGCCCAGAACGCCGGTCCAACCGTGCGGCGCATCATGCTCACATCGGTTTCGAGTCCGGCGACGAACATCAGCAGGACCACCCCGATGTCAGCCATGATCTTGAATATGCTCGCCGCAGAGATTGCTCCTGGATCGACCGGAGCGAGCCAATGCTGCCCCCAGATGCCGATGAGTGACGGCCCCAACAACACGCCGGCCAGCAACTCGCCGAGCACCAGCGGCAACCCCAGGTGCGAGGCCAGAGTCGCGGCCAGCTTCGCCGTCACGATCACAACGGCGATGCACAGAATGATTTGGAGCGAAATGCTCACTTAGTTCCTCGCTGTGCAGTCGCTGGCCAGGCGCGCAGAACTGCGACGCCAATAGCGAGAAGACACCCTGCCATCACTGGAAACACAGGCGCGCGTCCAACCACTGTGAGAAATAGTCCAACCAGGATTGCGCACGACCAGGCCAGGCGCTGGCGTTTTGCAACTTCCAATACCGTCAACATGGGGAAACCTCTTCTTTCCTTCATCGGATGTATGCGATCAGGGAAATCAGCGCCGCAGCGATACCACTGCCCGCCATAATTAGCGTTTGCCGGCTGAATGGTTTGGCGAAACTTGGCCGTGCGATACCGTTCCGTTCGCGCGCTCGCTCTTCTTTGAGAAGCTGCGTCAACATGGCGCGTTGTTCCAGCGTCGTTGCGGAGCGTAAGGCATCTTTCGCAGCCGCATATCCTTTTTCTGGAATACGCAGTTTGAAATTGAGCTGCGCCAGAGTGAAATGGGCGGCGAAGTTATCCGGCTGTAGCTGAGTTGCCGCCTCGAGATGATCGAAAGCGGGATAGATATTGCTGGTGAGTGCGTGCGCGAGTCCGAGAAAGATATGAGCCTCCCCGAACCCGGGCGCACGCAACACACTTTGCGAGAACGCCGAAACCGCCGCTTCCGGATCGCCGGCCTGAAAGTGGTCCAATCCCTGGCGAAAGGTGACGAGGGCTTCCGGCGGCACTGCAGTTGAGAGCCGACTCTCAACTGCTGCGCACCGTTCCAAGAGATTCTGCTGCAAAGCCAGAGCGTATTCCGCCATTACGCAGTCTCCTGCGCAACGCGCAACGGGGCTTTCATTTCGGTTCCCTGGCTGGCGGCTACGCCAGTCGGCATGTGCTCGGGTTTCAGGACGAACTCGGGATAGCAGAGGGCGCCCATCTCCGGGATATCGAGACCGGCGAGTTCGTCTTCCGCCGAAACACGCTGCCCGACGACGATGTCGATGACCCAGTTCGCGACATACGAAACCACGAACACGCAGCCGAGCAAGGTACCTACGCCGATCAGCTGCGCGATCAACTGAGTCGCGTCACCATAGAACAATCCGCGTACGCCTCCACTCACGCCATTCCAGCTCCCACCATAGTTAGAGCTGCCGTCTGCAAACAGCCCCACTGAAATAACGCCCCAAATGCCGTTAGCGCCGTGAACAGAAATCGCTCCGACCGGATCGTCTACCTTCAACACGCGCTCTACGAACTCGACACTGACGCATACCAGCACGCCCGCAATCAGGCCGATAATCGCGGACGCTGTCGGGTTGACGAATCCACTCGGTGCTGTGATAGCGACAAGGCCGGCCAACAGACCGTTGCCGGACATGGAGGCATCCGGCTTGCCGTACTTGATCCACATATAAAGGAGCGCACCGAACGATCCGGTACAACCCGCGAGCATGGTGTTGACCGCGACCGAGCCGATGCGGAGAGCGCCGTTACCGGACGCCGCCAGCGTGCTGCCCGGGTTGAACCCAAACCAACCGAACGCAAGAATGAAGCATCCGGTCAGCACAATCACGATGTCGTGGCCGGGCATCGCATTCGGCGTCCCATTGCGGTTGTACTTGCCGATGCGAGGTCCGATGATCATCGCCATAGCTAATGCGGTTACGCCGCCTACGGCGTGCACGACTCCGGAGCCCGCGAAATCCGCATAGCCGTGTCCCAGGCCGAAGTTGGCCCCCAACTGAGACAACCAACCACCTCCCCACGCCCAGTTCGCAAAGACTGGATAAGTGATCGCCCCCATGAACACAGAGGAAACAGCGAAGGCGACATATTTCCAACGTTCCGCCGCGGCGCCGGTCACGATGGTCAGAGCAGTGTCCATGAACACCATCTGGAAGAGGAACAACACCATGACCCCGACGTCATAGGTCACGCCACTCAGGAAGAATCCATGGGTCCCGAAAATCCCCCACGTCTTTCCCAGTAGGGAAATGGTATGTTCCGAGTTCAAAGGACTGGCACCGCCAAGCGTTCCCGCCGGCGCGCATCCGCCCATCTGCAAGGCGAAACCGCAAACCCAGAAGGCGAACAGGCCGAAGCCGTACACCATGAAGTTCATCATCATGGTGTGATTGGCGTTTTTGGCGCGGCACAAGCCGGTTTCCACGATCGCGAACCCGGCCTGCATGAACATGACCAGGAAGCCGGTGATCAGCGTCCACGTGAAGTTGATGGCGACGCGGTTCTGTCCCGCTTGATTCGCCATATCCGCCAGTGTCAAACCCTTATTCGTATCGGAAACAACGATGTCGCTCACCGTCCCTGTCTTGGTGCCGCCGGGATCGCCTTTGGCGAGATCGTCGGTCGAGGGAGGCTGTGCCGCCTTCACATCGAGCGGAGCCGTCATCGATGGAGCCGGCGGCGGTGCGGCGGCAGGCGCGCTGCTGGCCGGAGCCGCGCTCTGCGCCCAGGCCGAAAGGCCGCACAGGAGCAGCGCCAGGATCACTGTCCATGAACCTCGTTTCATGCCTTCACCGTGCTTGATCATTACCTTGTTCTCCTTAGGAACCATGTTGGGTGAAACTTGGCTATCCACCTGGGCCCTCTGCAGGCGAAGGAGTCTCTCCCGCCCCCGCGCGACGCCTTACCTTATTTAGGCCTTCCAGAGCGCATGTTTGAGGTGAGCCCTGTTTAGAGCCACAAGTATTCCGACTAAAGTGATGGCGATCCCTGCCAGACAGACAATCATGCGAACGGCTGTCGACTGTGTCAGGACGACGGTCACTACTGGGATCAACCAACCCACAAGTGCCAACAAAAGACCAACGATCCTCATGCTTCCTCCTTTCGGAAAATGTCGTGCCTTACGCAACGGACTTGATCCGGTAGAAACCGAACCCGGAATACAAGAGCAAACCCGCTCCCACCACCGCAATCAATGCCCCCAGACCTCCGCCGCTATACAGACCGGCAGTAAAAGCCGTGAAGCCTGTCAGACTCGTTCCCAAATACGTTCCCTGCTGTCGAACTGCTGCCATCTCGGTGCTCCCTTCGTTTAGGAATCAAATGTTGTTTTCGATCGTTTCGGCTCTTCATCATTCCGCTGTTTTCCGTCACTCCGAATTTCACTCCCGCAAAGCCCGGCGACCGGGAAAAGCAAGAACAACATCGCGCTCAAAATAATCAGTACTGCGGACAGGGGCGAGGTCGAGAGTCGCGATAATCCTTCAACCAAGCCAGTTCCTCCCAGCAAGACCAGCGCGACATCTAAAGCCGCCTGCGCGCCATTCATTTCGATCTCCCATTGCTGGCAACATGGACCGCCCAACCCGCGGCCCTTCTGGCAGCACTACACTGAACTGGCGGGGGGCAGCGAGGGCGCTGGCACCAGGGGTTGACTGGGATTGAGCCCCCGCCGCTGGTCCCCACATCACGGGCAGTTCTTTCGGGAGCTGCCCGCAAACTGCTTGCGCTATCTGCGCAAAGCCCATCGTTAGTGCCCCTCACGACTGTCAAACGTAAAGATCAATCCAGCCGTCAGCGTGTTCTGATCCTTCACTGGATCAACGCCTTTCACGAAATACGGTTGATTCGACATATCCCGCCGGAACTCGAAGCGGCTGATGAGATGTCCGGCAACGACTTTCTCGAACGTTGTGGTGAACTCGTTGAAGTGCTGCGGCACGCCACTCGTGAAACCATCGTGATCGTTGTAGTACTCGTACCGGGTGCTGAACGCTGTTGTGCTGGTAAAGGCGTACTTGATGTAGCCGGCTACGCCGGTCCAGTACGTTGGCTTGGAGACTCCGCCCTCACCGTCATAGAACCGGTCGCCTCGGCCGTAGTCGCCATTGACCATGAACGTCAGCTTGCTGGTTGGTGAGATCGTGATCACGGTGTCGCTGAGCTGCCGCCAGTCAGAGTTGTTCAGCGTCTGCTCTGGACCGGCCATGTAGCTCTGGATGATCCCGAATTTCTTGCTCGGGTTCCACGCCACGCTCATGCCGTATGTCTTGCCGGTGTTGTTGTCGATGATGTTGTTCCATCCATTCACGAAGTAGCCCGTGAGTGCGAATTTGTCGTTGAACGTGTACTTCGCGCGCATTCCGAAGTGGTAGTACGGGATCGCGTACGTGAACAAAATCCCGCGTGAGTAGTTCCAGTTGTCCTTGGTCTCAATCACCTCGGCGCCGTGCGGCGTCACAAACTTGCCGGCATCAATCTGCAATCCCTTGCCGATGGGCGCCAGATAAGAGAAGTAGGCTTCCTTCAGATACTGATCGAAGCCCAGGCCGGCCTTTGGTTCCGAGCCGTTCACGACGTTCATCGCCTGGCCAAAGCCCAATGCGACGTGGTAGCCCGTCCGGCTTGCGGCAGCGTCCGGCGCCTTATCGACGACGAGTTCCACAAGGTTCAGCCCGAACGAGTTCGTCGCACCGTCAAAGAACCGCAGGCTGTTGTTCTGCGACGTCGGGTTGTTGAAGTTCTGTCCGTAGTACATATCCACGAAGCCGCTCACACTCGTCGGTCCAAGCAAACTCGCGAGAGTCGGTCCCGCCGGAGCTGCCGGAGCGCTCGCCGACGTGCTGGCGACGAGGTTGCTCTGTGGCACTGCGGCTGCCGCAGCTGGTGCGGCCTTGTCCGCAGCTTTCAGCGTGGCAACTTCGGCGCGCAATTCCTGAACCTGTTTCTCCAGTTCCTGCATGTGCTGCAGGATTGCATCTTGCGTCGGCGGCGTGGTGCTCGTATGCTCCTGCGCCCGGCCAGCCGACACCAACATAAGACTTGCCCATACCACTACAGCTCCTGCGTGGGAGCGCCTCCTCATTGAACTGCTCGCTTTCCCCCCTGGTGCGTGCAACGAATGCAGTGCGCCTCCATTGCCAGCGCGCTCAAAGTAGCGATTCACATGAGGGCAGTCCAATTCATACTTTTGCTGCGGAGCATCGAATTTCTTCGGAAAGAGAAAAGTTATGCGATCAATAAGGACGCACTAATGCCCTGCGAACGTATCGATTCACTTCGCGCCGGTGGAAGTCAGCGTCTGCAATTTTTCAAGAAATGAGTTTGTGGCTGTAAAAACAGCAGCCTAGAGGAGAAGCTCTGGCTCACGGCATGGAGATGAATCGTTCTTCTAGTCGGAATTTAGATGGACGCGGAGAAGCCGCGGGCGTTTCGAATCTCGCCACAAGAAAGCGATGCATCAAATCAATATTTTGACAGACGCGGAGCCTCGCTCCGACTGTAGAGATAACCCTAAATCTGATAGTCCATGTAATCGTCGGCGAAAAGTTGCTTCGGTTCAACACGCTTCGGCACCCCTTCTTCGTCGATCGTCAGGTCGGGTTCCACTCCGAGTGCCTGATGCGTGTGCTCCTGAAATTTCTCGCGGAGTTCGTGAACTTCGGTCGCCAGCTTGATGATTACGTCGGACAGGGGATCGCGAATGTCTTTGGGGTCTGTAATTACCACTCGTTGTCCATCGCGAAGCACAATATGTCCTGGTACCCCTACAACGGTCGAATTGGCCGGCACGCTGCGCAACACGACAGATCCTGCTCCCACGCGGCAGTTGTCGCCGACCGTGATATTCCCCAGGATTCTCGCGCCGGCCCCAACCGTGACGTTGTTGCCGATCGTCGGGTGTCGCTTTCCTTTCTCTTTTCCTGTACCGCCGAGAGTTACTCCCTGATACAGCGTGACATCATCCCCGACAATAGTGGTCTCGCCAATGACTGTTCCCATGCCGTGGTCGATAAACAGCCGCCGCCCGATCTCCGCGCCCGGGTGGATTTCAATGCCCGTGAAGAACCGCGCCACCTGTGAGCCGAAGCGCGCTAGGAAGCGCAGCCGGTGGCGCCAGAGCCAGTGGTTCGGATGATGCAGCCAGACCGCATGCAGCCCGGGGTAGCAAAGCAATACCTCGAAGTAGGATCGTGCCGCCGGGTCCGTTTCGAATACGGCGGCAATGTCCTCTCGCACCGACTTGAAGAAGCCGATCATGCTGGTAACGGAGCCGCAATCATTTGAGCCGCTTGCTGCCGGAGTTGATCGAACAGGATACTGCTCAAGTATCGCTCACCGAACGACGGCAGTACTACAATGATCAGTTTGCCGGCATTTTCTTTGCGTGATGCGATCTTCAGCGCAGCAACCACCGCCGCTCCCGAAGAAATTCCAACCAGCAGTCCTTCTTCCAGAGGCAAGCGGCGCGCCATCGCGATGGCTTCGTCATTCGTCACCGTCACGACTTCGTCGATGTATTCTGTCTTCAGGATGCTGGGGACAAACCCCGCGCCGATGCCTTGAATCTTGTGCGGCGACGGCTTCCCGCCCGAGAGCACCGGACTGTCGGCTGGTTCCACAGCAATCGCCTTGAACGAGGCCTTCTTTGGCTTAATGTATTGGCAAACGCCGGTCAGCGTTCCACCGGTGCCCACACCAGAAACCAGGAAGTCCACGCGCCCGTCCGTATCGTTCCAGATCTCCGGACCGGTCGTCTCGACGTGAATCTTCGGATTGGCCGGATTATCGAACTGTTGCAGCATGTATCCATTGGGCGTGCTCGCCAACAGCTGCTCTGCCTTCGCGATCGCGCCTTTCATCCCGTTCGGCCCCGGTGTGAGGACGATCTCCGCGCCCAACGCCAGCAGCAGCACCCGCCGCTCCTGACTCATCGTCTCCGGCATGGTGAGGATCAATTTGTAGCCCTTCACGGCCGCCACGAACGCCAGCGCAATTCCCGTATTGCCGCTCGTCGGCTCAATCAGCACAGTCTTGCCGGGCTGAATCTTGCCCGCTCGCTCCGCTTCCTGAATCATGCTGACGCCGATGCGGTCTTTCACGCTCGCAAGCGGATTCTGGCTCTCCAGCTTCGCCACAACCTCCGCGTGGCTGTCTGCCGTAACGCGGTTCAGCCGCACGAGTGGAGTGTTTCCGATGAGTTCTGTAACATCTTTCGCAATTTTCATAGCCTGTCCTTTGTAGAAAGGGGATGTGCTTACACTGAGCAATTGCTAAAAGTTTCGATGATTCCCGCGAGAGAAGGCTACAGCGTGTGACATCGCATGGCGAAGCCACTTGCCATCGACGTGATGTGGCAGGACGTAAACAGAACCGGCACCTTGATCTTAAGTTACTCCTGTCGCCCCGCCGGACGCAAGGCCTGCCCGGGGAATACCCCCGGCACGATCTTTCCCTGATCGACCAGCAATGTGCCCGCGACCAGAAGAAAGCGAACGCCTACGCTCGGCTCCATTGGAGCCTGAAACGTAGAACGGTCGCTGATCGTCTTGGCATCGAAGACCACGAGATCCGCGTCCGCGCCCTCCTGCAGTCTGCCTTTCTTGCGTGCGGCAGGCGTTGAACGCTCCAGCATCTGCGCCGGCATCAGGGTCATCTTGCGGACGGCGTCCATCAATGTAAGAGTTCCTTTTTCTCGCACGTATTGCGCCAGCACGCGCGAGTACGTTCCTGCATTGCGCGGATGCCCGGGAGCGCCGTCGCTCGCGATCATTACCAGCGGATGCGGAATAATGGCATCAACGATTTCCTGGGTGTTGGCAAAGACGAGTACGGAGCGCGTCACGCTGGACTTGTGCAGTTCGTCGAAACGCTCCTTCGTCAGGTGCTCTCCCGTATCGGGTAACACGAGATCTCCATAGTCGATTCCAAGCTTCTCGCGCCAACCGGGATTGAAAAGCGCGGAGTTGATGCCTGTCATTCCCGCGATATAAGGATAGGCTTCCGTAGTGACGTCCAGTCCCCGAGCCCGTGCGCCTTCCACCAGCGACAGGCACTCCAGAGATTGCCGAAGACAGCTGCTGTTCATGTGAACAATGTGCACCGGCGTGCCCGTGATCGCCGAAGCCGCGATCACTTCACTGATGGACTCAACCGCCGATCCCGGCTCGATTGTCCCGGCGCTGCGAATATGCGTGTACACGGGCAGGTGTCGTTCCGCTGCGACCCGAAACATATCGATCACCTCAAGCCGCGTTGCGCCGGGAGTGTACTGAAGCCCCATCCCGATTCCGAGCGCGCCCGCATCCAGCTCGCCGCGGAGTCGCTGCTCAATGCGGGCAATCTGCTCGGCCGTAGCGGGCGTGTCCGTGGCGGGTCCGCTTTTGGGAAGAATGTCGGGGATGCCGTTCTGCGGATCTACCGCGGGACCCGGGAGCGGTGCGCCAAAAATTGCCGCCCGAGCTGCCGCGTGGCTCGCCGTCGTTCCGTAGTGAATGAGCGAGTGGCCCTCCTTGAGCTTGAGGAATTGGGCGACATCCGTCACTCCAATTTCCATCTCGAGGGCGGTAGTCACTCCATCGAGGGCTTTCACCCGCTGGCTCGCGATTTCCTGTCCGTGCTGATGGATGTCGATGAAACCGGGAGCAACCACCAGTCCGGTCGCGTCGACGACGCGCTTGCCCTGCAGAGGCTCTGCGGCAATGCGCGCAATCTTCCCGCCGGTAATGCCCACGTTGCGGATGCCATCGAGTCCGGTTTCTGGATCGAGCGCGCGTCCGCCTGTGATGACAACATCGTATTGCTGACCGAACAGCGAGCAAGCGAACAGAAGAACGAAAACAGAGATCAGGGTTCTCATGGACTCTCCCAGTTCATTCTGCCGGCACAAAGACGATGCACACTGGAGACGGGGCCTTGACCACCTGCCCCGTTGGCTTCAGGCCTCCAGTCATATGGTCAATCTCGAAAACAACAATGTTGTTCGATTCCTGATTCGCCGCCAGCAGATATTTCCCGGTAGGATCGATCGCGAAATTTCGCGGTGTTTTGCCGTCGGTCGCAACATGTTCCACCGGCTTCAGCTTTCCCGTGCCCGAATCGATCGAGAAGACCGCAATCGTGTCCGGTCCCCGATTGGACGCATACAAGAACTTCCCGCCGCCACCGATCTCGATCTCCGCCGAGTCATTCGAGCCCTTGAATTCGGCAGCAAGCGAAGAAATTGTCTGTACATGCTTCATTGCCCCACGTTTCGAGTCGTAGGCGAACACATTCACGCTTCCGCCCATTTCGCCCAGCAGATAGACGAACCTCCCATTTGGGTGCAGCGCAAAGTGCCGGGGGCCTGCCCCCGGCTCGACCTTCGCGAAAGGTGGATCATTGGGCGTGAGCGTTCCCTTCGCAACATCAAAACGGTATACCAGCAGTTCATCCAGTCCGAGATCGGCGACCACGGCAAAGCGATTGTCTGGAGTCAATTGAATCTCGTGCGCATGCGGCCCTTCCTGCCGCTCGGCATTGGCGCCGTGGCCGCTGTGCTGTACGAAGGCGGAACGTTCTCCTAGTCGGCCATCGAGGAGCACGGGAAAGACCGCCACGCTGCCGCCGTCATAATTAGCAACGAGTACATATTTTCCGGTTTTGTCGAGCGCCACGTGACAAGGTCCAGGACCGCCCGAAGGGACCTCATTGAGAAACGTGAGCTTGCCCGTCTTGCGATCGATGGCGAATGCGCTCAACCCGCCGCTCTTTTCGCCTTTGTAGTCACTGACCTCGTTGACCCCATAGAGGAATTTTTGTTGCGGATCGACCGCCAAGAACGACGGGTTCGTGCTCTCGGCCGCTATTCCGTCAGGCGTCGCCTTCCCTGTGACTGGGTCGAAGCGATACGCATAAATGCCCTTGCTCTCGGGCCCGGTGTAGGTTCCCACGTACATCAGGTAAGCGCCTTTCGCCGTTGGATTCTGCCCCGCAACGAACTGCGCAAGCCAGGCCACTACGATCAAGGTCAGGAACAGGTGCTTTCGCCGCATTTTTCTCTCCGCCGCGTCGGGCTAATTTGACGGAATCTCTTAGATTTCCAGACGCGCCATCCTAACAAGACAGTCCCGATCGCCGCTACCCGCCGCAGTGCTGTTTGGCTTGACCTCGGCGGCAGACTTCAATACAGTCAGAGCGCTGGCAAGGCATTCTGCATATCCTGGCACGGCAACGCTGTCGCCTGCGACCAAACCTTCGTCGGGGTACGAGCAAACCATGAGCACTCAACGCGCGACTCCAAAACCTGTGCTGCGCGAAAAAGTTCAGCTGATGTCCGCTACGGAAATGGAGCGCACCCTCGTGCGTCTGGCTCACGAGATTCTGGAAAAGAGCGATGGTGTGAATGGATTGGGCCTCATCGGCATCCGCCGCCGCGGCGTTCCCATTGCCGAACGGCTGGCGAAAATCATCAAGCACCGCGAGAAATCCCCTGTTCCTGTGGGCACGCTCGACATCACCTTCTACCGCGACGACCTCTCAACTCTCGGCCCCAAACCGCTTGTGCAGCAGTCCGACATCGGATTCGCAATTGAAGGCAAGAGGATCGTGCTCGTCGACGACGTTCTCTACACCGGCCGCACCGTGCGCTCGGCAATGGACGCACTCTTCTTCCATGGCCGTCCCAGCCAGGTGCAGCTCCTCGTGCTGATCGATCGCGGTCACCGCGAACTGCCCATCGAAGCGACCTTCATCGGCCGCATCGTCCAGACCAGCAAAAATGAGGTCATCGAAGTAAAATTGACGGAAGTAGATAAGGCCGACAAGGTGCTGTTGATGGAGAAAACGTCGGCCTGACGAGGCAGAGCTGAAGCCTCAAAGAAGAATAGAAACGCCCGGCGCGGCCGTGCCGGGAAGTGGGGTAGCGAGGGAGTCCCAAACGGGAAGTCACAATCCCCGCCATGAAATCTCAAGAAGAAGGCAGTGATGACACCTCAAGCGAATACGCTCACACGGGAAGAACGTTCGACATCAAAGTCTGAAGCGCGCACTCTCCAGAACTTCATTGGCGGATCGTGGGTTCCAGCCAATACGTCGAGCACTCTCGACGTCACCAATCCTGCGAATGGAGAGGTGATCGCCCGCGTCCCGCTCTCCAGTCGCGCCGATGTCGACGCTGCGGTCGCAGCCGCCAGCGCCGCCTGGCCGGACTGGCGCTCACGCTCGGTTGGCGAGCGCACCGAATTCATCTTCTCCCTGCGCGAGCAGTTCCGCCGCCGTCTCGGCGAAATTGCTGACTCCATCACCCGCGAAG
>Ga0335082_10001255_pt1 | contig 27042 bp, 24 predicted proteins | sample Lox_Sample_41_FD_206718 | JGI IMG/M metagenome (GOLD analysis project Ga0335082, IMG submission 206718) | Soil microbial communities from Loxahatchee National Wildlife Refuge, Florida, United States - Lox_Sample_4.1 | ecosystem: Environmental > Terrestrial > Soil > Wetlands | place: USA... | reverse complement strand
CTCGTGGGGCTCGAAGCCATCCAGCGTCTCGCGCGCGACTACGCCTGGGCGATCGATCTCGAGACCTGCGTCTTCCTGCAGGAAGGCTTGACCGGCGTCGCCGGCGCAGAAGCGCTGCTGGTGCAGGCGCTCGACCACGGCGAGAAAATCACCGCCGTCGGCGGCGCCCCCGGCTACGACAGCGACCACGGCAACCAAATCCGGCGCGTCTTCGAGCTCGCGAAGGCGCATGGCCTCGACGTCGATCTCCACCTCGATTTCGGCAACAGCCCCGAGGCGATGGACCTCCACCTCGTCATGGAGCTCACGGAGCAATATGGCTATGGCGGCCGGGTCAACGTCGGCCACGTAACGAAGCTCTCGACGCTCCCGCCGGAGGAGCAGGCGCCGATCGCGCACAGGCTCGCGGATATCGGCGTCGCCGTCACCGTGCTGCCCGCGACCGATCTCTTCATGATGGGGCGCGATCAGAGCTACAACGTGCGCCGCGGCATCGTCGACGCGAACGCGCTCGAGCACGAGGGCGTGCTGTGCTCGATCGGCACGAACAACATACTCAATCCCTTCACGCCCTACGGCGACTGCTCGCTGCTGCGCATGGCGAATCTGCACGCGAATGCGCTCCAGGTAAGCCGCGCGGAGGATCTCGCCTCCTGCTTCGATATGGTCGCGGGCGAGGCGGCGGCGATCTTGAATCTCGGCGACTACGGCCTCGCCGTCGGCAACCCCGCGGATTTCGCGGTCATCGACGCCACGAGCGAGGCCGATGCCGTCGCCCGTGTCGCGCCCGTCCTGCACGCCTTCAAGCGCGGGCGCAAGACAATGACGCGCGAGCGCGCGGCGCTCCATAGGCCTGCCTGAGCCCGCGCGTTGAGCGATCCGCAAGCCGCCGAGAAGCCCGAGCGCGTCTATGCCGCGCTGGCGCGGCCCGGCCTCCGGTTGCTGATCCCGCTGGTGGTCGCCTGCGGTCTCTTCATGGAGAATCTGGACTCGACTATCCTCGCGACCTCGATTCCGCAGATGGCCGAGAGCCTCGGCGAGAATCCGCTCCATCTCAACATCGCCATCACCAGCTATCTCCTGAGCCTCGCGGTCTTCATCCCGATCAGCGGCTGGGTCGCCGACCGCTTCGGGGCCAGAAGCGTCTTCTGCGGCGCGATCGCGGTCTTCACGGTGGGTTCGGTGCTCTGCGGTCTCGCGCAGTCGCTGCCGATGCTGGTAGCGACGCGCGTCCTCCAGGGGCTCGGCGGCGCGATGATGACGCCGGTGGGGCGACTTATTCTGCTGCGCTCTTTTCCGAAGGACCAGCTCGTCACCGCCATGAGCTACGTGACACTGCCCGCGCTCATAGGCCCCGCCATCGGGCCGCTGGTCGGAGGGTTTCTCACGACCTACATCTCATGGCGCTGGATTTTCTACATCAATGTTCCCATCGGCCTCATCGGTATCACCCTTGCCCTCCGCTATATCGAGAATTTCCGTTCGGCAGTGCTTAGCCGTTTCGACTTTGTTGGCTTCGTGCTTTGCGGCGTCGGCCTCGCCCTCACTCAGCTCGGACTCGAATACGCGGGGCGCCATCTCATCTCTAACGCGCTCGAGGCGACGATTCTCGCGGTCGCCGCGCTGAGCCTCGGTCTCTACGGCTTCTATGCGCGGCGCAGACCCAAGCCCGCAGTCGATCTCTCGATCTTCCGCAACCGCGTCTTCCGCATCGCCGTCGTCGGCGGTGCCATTTGTCGCACGGGTCTCGGTGCCCTCCCCTTCCTCCTGCCAATGATGCTGCAGATTCCCTTTGGCCTCTCGGCCTTCCGCTCCGGAAGCATCACCTTCGTGCTGGCGATCGGCTCCATGCTCATGAAGACCGCGGCGCCGCCGATGCTGCGCAAATTCGGGTTCCGCCGGCTGCTGGTCGGCAACGCCGTGGTCGTGGGCCTCATGACCATGTGTCTCGCGCTCGTGCGCGCGGATACGCCGCACTGGCTGTTGATGGGGGGATTGCTGATCTTCGGGTTCTTCCGCTCCATGCAGTTCACTTGCATGAATGCGCTGGGCTATACCGATCTCACCGACGCCAATGTCAGCAGCGGCAGCAGCGTCGCGAGCGTGGGGCAGCAGCTCTCGCAAAGCTTCGGCGTCGCCATCGGCGCGACGCTCCTCGCCGTCTTCGCCGGGGGGGCCTCGGAGCCCACGATCCAGGATTTCATCCCGACCTTCATCGCGGTCGGGATGCTGCCGATCATCTCGCTCGCGTACTTCGTGCGCCTCCAGCCCGAGGACGGCAGCCAAGTCAGCGGGCATCTGGCGCAGCCCGCCGCCAGGAGCTAGCCTCGGACCATGACCCAGAAGCCGCTCGCGGGCATCCGCGTCATCGACCTCTCGAGCTTCATTTCCGGCCCCTTCTGCACGACCCAGCTCGCGGAGTTCGGCGCGGAGGTGATCAAGCTCGAGCTGCCGAAGGTCGGCGACGCCTTCCGCCGCTTCGGCACCCCTACGAAATGTGGGGATTCGCTGATCTACCTGAGCGAGCAGCGTAACAAGAAATCCGTCACCCTCGATCTTCGCACACCCGAGGGCGCCGATATCCTGAAGCGCCTCGCGGCCACCGCCGACGTGGTCGTCGAGAATTTCCAAGTGGGAACGCTCGAGAAATGGGGCGTCGGCTACGAGGAGCTCAGGAAGCGCAATCCGCGCCTCATCATGGTGCGCATCACCGGCTACGGGCAGACCGGCCCCTATCGCGACCGGCCCGGCTTCGGTCGGATCGCCAACGCCTTCGGTGGGCTCTCCTTCCTTGCGGGCTATCCAGATCGTCCGCCGGTGACGCCGGGCTCCGCGACCATCCCGGATTACCTCACGGGCATCTACGGTGCCTTCGGCGTGCTGCTGGCGCTGCGCGCGCGCGACGCGACCGGCGAGGGGCAGGTGATCGACATCGGCCTCTACGAGCCCGTCTTTCGTATCCTCGACGAACTCGCCGCCGCCTATCATCACAGCGGCTTCGTCCGCCAGCGCATGGGGCCGGGCACGGTCAATTCCGTCCCGCACAGCCACTATCCCACCAAGGACGGGCGCTGGGTCGCGATCGCCTGCACCACCGACAAGATCTTCGAACGTCTCGCCGGCGCGATGGATCGCCCGGAGGTCGCGGGCGGCGGCAAATACACGACGCTGAAGCAACGTTCCGCTGCGCGCGAGGAGGTCGATGCCTTCGTCACGCGTTGGACCTCGAGCCTCGACCGCGCGGCGGTACTGGAGATCTGCGAGGCGCATCAGGTCCCCTGCGGCCCCGTCTATGCGATCGACGAGATATTTTCCGACCCGCAATACAAGGCGCGCGAGAACATTCTCACGATCAAGGACGAGCGCGTCGGCGAGATCGCCGTGCCGAATGTGGTGCCGCGCTTGACGCAGACGCCCGGCAGCCTCGAATGGCTGGGGCCGCCGCTGGGCGCGCACACCAAGGAGGTTCTCGGCCGGCTCCTCGGTCTCGACGACGCGCGGCTCGCCGAATTGCGCGAGAAGGGCGTGATCTGATGGGCGCGACACGGGAGCTTCCGGTTTGGCGCTCGATGCTTTTCGTGCCGGTGACCGTGCAGAAGTTCGTCGACGGGGCGGCCAAGCGCGGGGCCGATGCGATCATCCTCGACCTCGAGGACAGCGTCCCCATCGCGGAGAAGCCGCGCGCCCGCAGCCTGCTGCAGGGTGCCGCGGAGAGCGTCGCGCGGGGAGGCGCCGATGTGGTCGTGCGGATCAATCGGCCGCTCCGCATGGCGGTCGCGGACATCGAGGCCGCGGTCTCTCCGCGCGTCGCCGCACTGGCGCTGCCGAAGGTCGAGAGCGCGGAGCACTTGTGTCTCCTCGCCGAAGTCATTGACGAGGTCGAATTCGAGCGCGGCGTGCTGCCCGGCTCGACCAAGCTGCTGGCGATGGTGGAGACCGCTTCCGCGTTCTTCCGCATGGCCGAGATCGCCCGTGCCCACCCGCGGCTCGTTGCGATGACGTTGGGCGCGGAGGATTTCGCGCTCTCCGTCGGCATGGTGCCGGAGGCGGAGGGGCTCCTCTTCCCGAAGCAGCAGATGATCATTGCGGCGCGCGCGGCGGGGATCTTGCCAATGGGCTTCCTCGGGACGGTTGCGGATTTCCGCGACCTCGATGCCTTCCGGGCGACGCTGCGGCGCTCGCGGCGGATCGGATTCATGGGCGCCTCGGTCATCCATCCCGCGCAGGTGCCGATCCTCAACGAGGAGTTTGCGCCCTCGACCGAGGAGGTTGCGCATGCCGAGCGCGTCGTCGCGGCCTACGCCAAATCGACCGCCGAAGGCATCGGCGCCATCGTGGTCGACGGCAAGATGATCGACGTACCTGTGGTCGAGCGCGCGCAGGCGGTGCTCGCGCGCCATCGCGCAATCCAGGCGCGGCAGGCGAAGCAGCCGGGATGATCGCGCATGAGGTCCGCGTCCATCCCTCCGCGAGCGAGCTGCCGCGCGAGCGACAGCTCGCCTGGAAACTCGCGGAGATCGCAACCCTTCCGGAGATCGACGCCGATACCGCGGAGATGGTGGCAGCGCGCGCAATCGACAACGCCGCCGTCGCTATCGCCGCGATCAATCGCAAGCCCGTGGCGGCGGCGCGTGCGATGGCGCTCGCAAATCCGCGCGCCAGCCGCGCGACGCTCTTCGGCCTCGATCCCACCGTCACGGTTCCCGCGGAATGGGCTGCCTGGGCCAATGCGACGGCGGTCCGCGAGCTCGACTTCCATGACACTTTCCTCGCAGCCGACTACGCGCATCCCGGCGACTCCATTGCGCCTCTCATTGCAGTGGCGCAGCAGACGGGGCGCGATGGCGCGGCGCTGACGCGCGCAATCGCGGTTGCCTACGAAGTGCACGTGGCGCTGGTCAAGGCGATCGGGCTCCATCCCCATAAGAAGGACCACATCGCGCATCTCTGCCCCGCGACTGTCGTGGGGATCGGGCGGCTCCTCGATTTGCCGGTCGCGACGGTCTATCAGGCCGTCAATCAGGCCGTGCATCTCTCCTTCTCGACGCGACAATCGCGCAAGGGCGAGATCAGCTCCTGGAAGGCCTTCGTGCCGGGCTTCTCCGGCAAGCTCGCGATCGAGTGCGTCGATCGCGCGATGCGCGGCGAGGCGAGCCCGAGCCCGATCTATGAGGGCGAGGACTCCGTCATTGCCTGGATGCTCGCAGGGCCCGATGCCGTCTACGAGGTTGTGTTGCCCGCGCCAGGCGAGCGCCCCCGCGCCATCCACGAGACCTTCACCAAGGCGCACTCCGCGGAATATCAGGCGCAGGCCCTCATCGATCTCGCAATCGACCTCCGCCGCCGGATCGATACCGGGGCGATCGCCGAGCTCACGGTGCACACGAGCCATCACACGCATAATGTGATCGGCAGCGGCGCCAAGGACCCGCAGAAGTACGATCCCGACGCGAGCCGCGAGACCCTCGACCATTCGCTTTCCTACATCCTCGCGGTGGCGCTCGAGGACGGCGCCTGGCATCACGAGCGGAGCTACACCCCTGAGCGCGCGCACCGTCCCTCGACGATTGCGCTCTGGCGCAACATCCGCACCGTCGAGGACCCGCAATGGACCGCGCGCTATCGCGACCCCGATCCCAGAAAGCGCGCCTATGGCGGGCGCGTGGTGGTCCGGCTCCACGACGGCCGCACCGTGGAGGCCGAGCTCGCCGTCGCCGACGCGCATCCCAATGGCCGCCATCCCTGGCGCCTGCCGGACTACGAGAGAAAGTTCCGCACGCTTGCCGCCGGCCTCGTTGCGGGGGGCGAGATGGAGCGCTTCCTGGGAGACGCGCGCGACTTGCGGGCACTCTCCGCCGATGCCCTTCGCCGGCTCAACCCGACGCTGCCGCCCGGCGCCGTTCAACCATCGCGGCCGACGCATGAGGGAATTCTGGATTGGCCACAGTAGGCTGGTCGCAGCGAGTGACGGGTTCCTACTTCGCCAGAGCCGCGCGCAGTGCTTCGTGGAAGCGCGCGGACGCTTCGTATTGGACCCAGTGACCGGCGTCGGGGATCGCGGCGAAGCTCGCATCGGGCTGGAAGGAACACAGCAGGCGACGATATTCCTCGAGCGTGCCGCGGGCGGTCACGTCCTGCGCGCCCCAGATGCCGTGGAGCCGCGCCTTCGCTTGCGGCAAGGCTGTGAGCAGCGTCGCCGCACGCGAAAGCGGCCGGCTGCGGGCGCGCGCACGCTCGGCATTGCGCGTTTGCAGATGGATCGCGAGGTCGTCGATCGCCTGCGGGTTCGCCAACATGAGCAGCGCCAAATTTTTACGATGCGCCGCGCGCTGCGCTGCCGGGTCGGGACGCTCGCGCCAGTTCACGAGCTCGATCGCGGTGCGGCGGGGAATCCCGAGACCGCCGGAGCCCACGAGGACAAGCCGCCGCATCCGCGTCCCCACGGTCGCCGCGATGTGCCCGCCGATGAGGCCGCCAAAGGAAAAGCCCGCGAGATCGAATGACTCTCCCACAGCAAGCAGCGAGGCGAGGCCCACGCCGGCGATCTCCGCAATGCTCGCAGCAGAATAAGGCTCCGGCGGCATGTCGGAATCGCCAAGCCCCGGCAAGTCCGGAACGAGGAGTCGATAGTGCAGCGCGAGCGGTTCGACGTTGCGAAACCAATGCGTCCAGGAGCCATAGCCGCCGTGCAGGAGCGCCAAGGGAGGGCCCTCGCCCCAGACGTGCCAGACCATGGAGCCGGCGCCGCAGGGCGTGCGCACGATCGTCGCGCGCGCCTCGAGCGCCGCCACCGCCGCGGCGGGATCCGTCATTGCACGCTCAGACCGGCTTGAAAGCTGGATCGATCTGCACGTCGATGAGCAGGGGCTCCTTGCCGGCGATGCCGCGCTTCACCAGCGCCGTCGCCTCCGCAAGCGTCGTCGCGCGCTCGGCCGCGAGGCCGAAGGAGCGCGCGAGGCCCACGAAATCGACGCGAGGATTGACGAGGTCCATGCCGACATAGAGATCGGTCTGCGCAGCGTGGCCGCGCATGTTGTTCACGCGCTGCTTCAGGATGCGATAGGAGGCGTTGTTGAGGATCACGAATACCACCGGCACTTGCTCATGCGCGGCGGTCCAGAGCGCCTGGCAGGTGTAGAGCGCGCTTCCGTCGCCGATGAGCGCGACGACGGGCCGGTCCGGCAGCGCGAGCTTGGCGCCGATCGCCGCGGGCAGGCCCCAGCCGATGCCGCCGCCGCGAAGCGCGAAAAAGCTCTGGGGATCGTTGCTCTTGATGAGTTGGCGCAGTCCGGCGCTCGAGGAGATCGATTCGTCGATCACCACCGCCTCCGGCGGCAGCAACTCGCCGAGCGCATGCATGAGCGAGAGCGGACGGATCGGGACTTCGTGGGCCTCACTCCTCGCGCGAGCCTTGAGCTTCTCGAGCTCCGCCGCGACCGCCGCGCGGATCGCGGCAACGCGCGCCTTCGCGGCCTCGCGCTGCGCCGCCGTCATGTTGGATTTAAGCGCCACGAGCAGATCCTTGAGTGTCGCTCCGGCGTCGCCGAGGATCGAGACCTTCTCGGGGTAGTTCTTGCCGAGCTCCCAGGGATCGGTGTCGATGTGGATGATCGGCAGGCCCTTGGGCATGGGATCGACATCGGAGGGAAGCGACATCGTAAAGAGGTCGCCGCCGATCGAGAACAGCAGGTCGTGCTGCTCCAGGAGCGCGCGGATGTTGGGCGCGAGCCGCGTCACTGCGCCCTTGAAAAGCGGGTGCGAGGCCGGGAACGAGGCCGTGCTGGCGACGCCCTCGGGATAGACGGGCGCGCCCAGGAGCTCCGCGACTTCCACGATCTCCGCATGCGCCCGGCTTTGTGCGACGGCGTCGCCGGCCATGATCACGGGGCGCTCGGATCGCAGCAGCAGCTTCGCCGCCGCGTCGATCGCCTCGGCATCGCCGCGATGCCCCATCGCGACCCGTGTGGGCGCGCCCAAATCGACCTCGGCCTCCGAGGTGAGGACGTCGCCCGGCAGCGACAGGAAGACCGGTCCGCGCGGGGGTGCGAGCGCGGTCTTGGCGGCGCGATGGATGGCGCGCGGCAGCTCCACGAGCCGGTGGACCTCGGAGGACCATTTGACCAGCGGCCGCGCGATCGGCGGAAGGTCGTCCCAGAGGATCGGCTCGGTGAAGGTAAAGCTCTGGTCGTGCTGACCCGCGGTGACGAGGATCGGCGCTCCCGCCTTCTTGGCGTCGTAGAGCATGCCCATGGCATTGCCGAGACCGGGCGCCACGTGGAAATTGGTGACGGCGAGGCGGTGCCCGGCCTGGGCATAGCCGTCGGCCATCGCCATCACCGCCGCCTCCTGCAGCCCCAGCACGTAGCGAATGCCGGGCTCGACCGCGAGCGCATCCATCAGCGGCAGTTCCGTCGTGCCGGGATTGCCGAAGATAATGTCGACGCCCTCTTGCTTCAGGAGCTCCAGAAGAACCCGCTTACCCGCCATCACCGCCATGACGCCTCCGATATGAAAATCCCCCTCACCCTTGAGGGGGGCTTCGAGTGCTCCAACTGCATTTAGCTCATGGTCTCATTATGCCCGAGCCAGAGGCGGACCAGAACCGACGCGATTGATCCCATACGCCCCATTCCCAATACCGAATAGCTCACCGACGGACAACGTGGTCAAATTTGATGCTGGTCCGACCAGGGAGGACACCGATGTTCACACGCGAGCGCAAAGCCGGAATACTGACGCTGCTGATCGCGGCAGGATTGCTCGGCTGGGTCACTGGCCCGTCTGAAGCTGCCGTGCGTGTCGAAGGGCAGGTCCAGGCGGGCGGCGGCGCGGTCTCTGGATCGACGGTGAGTCTATGGGCGGCAAGCGCCGGCTCGCCAGTGCGATTGGCGCAAGTACAGACCGACGCGGGCGGTAACTTTGTCCTATCCGTCGACCAGACGCCAAGCGGTGCTCCGAGCTTTTATCTCATCGCCAATGGCGGAACCGCCGCCATTAGCAGGGCCAAGGGCGCCAACGGGGCAATCGCGCTCTTGGCCGTGCTAGGTGGCGCCCCGCCGGCGCGGGTCATCGTCAACGAGTTCACCACCATCGCCTCCGTGTGGACGCACGCGCAATTCCTTAGTGGCACGGCCATCCAGGGCAACATGCTCGGCCTGCGTATCGCCGCCGGCAACGTCCCCAATTTCGTCGATATTACGACTGGCGGGTGGGGCGAGGCCATTCAGGGGCCGCTGAATAGCGGCCAGACGCCGACGATGGCCAACTTCGCCACGCTGGCGGACGTGCTAGCCGGCTGCACCACGCGCGTCGTGGAGGATGCGTGCGCCAAGCTCTTCGCTGCCGCCGCGCCGCCCAACGGCAGCGCGCCGACCGACACACTAACATCGGCAGAGTCGATCGCACGCTATCCCTGGTACCAACCTGGGCGGTTATTTGCCCTGCTCGACCAGTTCTATCCGGTGCCACCGGTCAAGATGGACGGCCAGCCGAAGCCGCCGAACATGCGCCCGGTCCCGTTCATGCCTTACTTGATCTGGGTGCCGAGCGCCTGGGTCCTGCCGCTAAAATTCGACGGGGGTGGATATCGCGCAGGTGGCAAGGCCATGTTCGACAGCGAAGGCAATCTCTGGGTCGGCGACAATTTCACAATCGGCTGGCAAGGGCAGGACGCCCTGTGGCAAGGCAATGCCACCAAGTTCGCCCCCAATGGCAAGCCGCTCTCGCCTATCACGACCGGGTTTACCGGCGGCGGAATGGAGGGCGGCACGTTCGGCGCCGCCGTCGACGCCTACGACAACGCCTGGTTCACCACGTATGGCGGCCATTCGATCGCGGTGTTCGACAAGAACGGCAAGCCCCTGACGCCTGCCGAAGGCATTACGTTCGACGGCCGTCTCGGGCTGATGCAGGGCATCATCGTCACGCCCAGCGGCGACGTGTGGGCCCTCGGCGCCTCGCGGAGCCAGCTGATCTACTTCCCGAAGGGTGATCTGACCAAGGGCCGGATCGTTTGCGAGGGCGCGACCGAAGAGCCCTGCAAGTCGTTCTTGGGACCGTTCCATCTCGCGATCGATCAGCAGGACCGAATTTGGGTGACCAACGCATTCGCCGAGCACGTGACGCGATTCCCGGCCGCCGATCCCAGCAAGGCCGAGAACTTTTATTCCGGGGCAAGCCCCGCCGGGCTGAACGTCGACAGCCAAGGGAATGTCTGGATCACGACCCGATTCGGCAACGGATTGATGGGCAAGTTCCATCTGGCGGACATGGATCTCCGCGCGAAATTCGGAGGCGTCGTGCCCGGCATGGACTACATGACAACGACCATGTCAACGCAGCAAGGAGGAACGGACCATAGCGGAAGCGTCACGCTGCTGAGGCCGGACGGCACGCCCTATCCCGGCTCGCCCTTCACGGGCGGCGGCTTGCCTGGGCCTTGGGCCGTGGTTGTGGATGGCAACGACAACGTCTGGATATCCAACTTCGCCATGCCGGACAGCCCGATCGTGCAGCTGTGCGGCGTTCGCACAGAGACCTGTCCGCCTGGCATGAACACCGGCGACCAGATTTCACCGCCCGGCGGCTATGTCGGAGGCGGCTTGCAGATGCAGACCGACATCGCGATTGATCCGGCCGGGAATGTCTGGGTGATGAACAACTGGCAGGATATCGCGAGTTGTATCGGCAAACCCCAGGAGGCGCTTTCGACGCGCTGTGGTGGTCAGGGCGTGGTGATCTTCTACGGGATGGCCAAACCCGTGCGGACACCACAGATCGGTCCGGCACGGGCGCCATGAGCTGACCGATCGCTCATGCAGGAACGCTGGGAATGAAGGCTGGAGCACCCGAAGCAACGCCCCTCGCGCGATAAATGGATCGAGCGCACGCCCTTCGACAAATGATTGGCGAACGCGGGGATTACGTGGCTCCCGTCTCGCCGGCGCTGCCGCCGAGGAAGAGATGGCCGATGCGGGGATCCCCGAGGATCGCCCGCGCTGCGTCCATGCGGCGGACGCGCCCCAGCTCCAGCACGATCCCGTCATCGGAGACCTCGAGCGCGCTCTTGGCGTTCTGCTCGACCATGAGGATGGTGACGCCGGAATTCCGGAGCGCGCGCACGATCGACAGCACCTCGCGCGCGAGGATCGGCGAAAGGCCGATCGAAGGCTCGTCGATCAGGATGAGCTTCGGATCGAGCAGCAGGCCGCGCGCGATCTCCAGGAGCTTCTGCTCGCCGCCGCTGAGGGTCGAGGCCTGCGCGTCGGCCTTGGTGCGCAGCATCGGGAAGCGGCTCATCGCGGCTTCCATGCGCCCGCGCACCTCGCCGCGCTCGCGGAGCGCGGTCGCGCCCAGCTCCAGATTGTGCCGCACCGAGAGCTCTGGAAAGATGTTCCGCCCCTGCGGCACGTAGCAGATGCCGCGCTCCAGGAGCGCGCGCGGCTTCAGGTTGGTGATCTCCTCGCCCTCGAAGGCGACGCGTCCCGCGCGCACGGAGAGGAGCCCGAAGATCGCTTTGAACACCGTCGATTTGCCCGCGCCGTTCGGGCCGATGATGGTGGTGATGGCGCCGCGCCGGATCGCGAAGCTCGTCTCGTTGAGGATAGTCATCTTGCCGTAGCCGGCGACGATGCCCTCGAGCTGCAGGATCGACTCAGTGGCCAAGATAGGCCTCGATCACCTGGGGATCGGCGCGCACCGCCTCCGGCGCGCCCTCGCAGATGACGCGCCCCTGCGCCAGCACGATGATTCGCGTGCACAGCGACATCACGAAATCCATGTTGTGCTCGATGACCACGAAGGTCGCGCGCTGCTCGCGGTTGATGTCGCGCAGCCTTTCGCGCAAGGTCGCGAGCATGGTGAGGTTGACACCGCCCGCGGGCTCGTCGAGCAGCACGAGCCGCGGACCCGACATGAAGGCCATCGCGACGTCGAGCAGCTTCTGCTGCCCGTAGCTGAGCTCGCCCGCGAACTCGTCCGCGAGGTGCTGCAGGCGGAAGAACTCAATCATATTCTGCGCGGAAGGGCCGAGGCCTGCGTCGCCGGCGCCCAGGAGCCGCGCGAGCATGGAGCCCCGATGCTCCTGTCCTGCGAGGATCAGGTTCTCGCGCACGCTCAACTGCGGGAAGACCTGCAGCATCTGGAAAGTGCGGCTGACACCGAGACGATTGAGATCGCAAGGGCGCATCCCCGTGACCTCGCGCCCGTCGACCTGCACCGTCCCCGCGCTCGGCAAGAGCTGGCCCAGGATGCAGTCGAAGAGCGTGGATTTGCCGCTGCCGTTGGGGCCGATCACGCCGACGATCTCGCCCTCGTCGACACTGAGGGAGACGCCGTCCACGGCGGTAATGCCGCCGAAGCTTTTGCGGAGTTCGCTGACCTCGAGGACGGCGCTCATCGCCGCGCCTCCTTGCCGATGGCGAGCGGAGCGGAGCGGTTGAACGGGCGCACCGCCTTGTCGAAAAGGCCGAAGATGCCAGAGGGGCAGAACACCATAAGCACCATCACCAGCACGGCATAACAGATGAGGTAGAGGCCCTGCGTCATGCGCAACCATTCCGGCAGCAGCACCGCTACCATCGCGCCGAGGAGCGGCCCGAAGAAATAGCCGGAGCCGCCGACCACCACCATCAGCAGCAACCCCAGCGAGTCCGCGAGGGTGAAGGAGGAGGGATCGACGAATTCCACCAGCGGCGCGAAGAAGACGCCGGCGATGCAGCCGAGCGCCGCTCCGAAGGCGAAGGCGAGGAGCGTGTATGAGCGGATGTCGACGCCGAGGCTCATCGCGCGCCGGGGGTTCTCGCGGAGCGCCACGAAGGCGCGGCCCCAGGGCGAGCGGATCATCCACCAGGCACCCGCGAGCACGATCATCAATGCGCCCAGGCAAACGTAGTAGTAGGTGAGCGGCTTCGCTGTCGACCAGCCGAAAAAACTCGGGCGCGGGATGCGATTGATGCCGAAGACGCCGCCGGTGAGCCAGGCCTCGTTGCGGAAGACGAGATAGGCCATGGTCATGAAGGCGAGCGTCACGAAGGCGAGATAGTGGTGCTGCACGCGGAGCGCGGGATATCCGAGAAGCCATCCGACGCCGAAGCCGAGCCCGCCCGCGAGAAGTAGCGCAGACCAGAAGGGATAACCGTTCGTCGTGAGGATCGCCGTCGTATAGGCGCCGATCCCCAGGAAGGCCGCCTGCGCCAGCGAGATCTGCCCGGCATAGCCGAGGGTGAGGTTGAGGCCCACGGCCGCGATCGCCATCACGGCCCAGCGGCTCAGCAGGGCGATGCCGTAGGGCTTCAAGCTCTGCGGCAGCACGATGAGCGCCACGAGAACGCCGGCCGCCGCCACATAACCCCAGAGACGAAGGCCCGTCACGTCGTGCGCTCCTCCGCCCGTCCGAGCAGTCCCTGCGGCCGGAACAGGATGATCGCGACGAGGAGCAGGAGCGGCACTGCGGTCCGGTACTGCGTCGAGACATAGACCGCCGTGAAGTTCTCCGCGATCCCCACGATGAAGCCGCCGACGATCGCGCCGCGAACCTGATTGAATCCCCCGACGATCGCCGCGGTGAAGGCAACGAGCCCGAGCCCCTCGCCGATGCTGTAGGTCGCGAGATAGACGGGCGTGATGAGATAGGCCGCGAGGCAGACCAGCGCCGCGTTGAGCAGGAAGGTGTAGAGGATCATCCGCTCGACATCGATGCCGAGGATCGCGGCGACGGTGCGGTTCTGCGCGGTCGCCTGCATACGCCGCCCGGTCTCGGTCCGGGCGAGGAAGAGCTGCAGCAGCGCCACCGCCGCGACGGCGACGGTGAGATTGATCAAGTCCTGCACCGAGAGGACGGCGCCGCCCAGGGGGATCGTGTCGCCGGAGATCAGCGCCGGAAAGCGCTGCGCCTCGCCGCTGTAGTAGTTCTTGACGACCTCTTTCGCGAGGATCGAGAGGCCTATGGTCGCGATGACCAGCGGCAGCACGCCGTGCTTCAGCAGGGGATCGACCAGGAGCCTCTTGAAAAGAAAGCCCAACAGAAGCAGCGAGCAGAAGAGGCCAAGCGCTAGCGCAGGCCATAGCGAGAAATCGAGGAACCGCATCGCTGCCAGCACGATGAAGGCCGGCACCATCACGAATTCGCCTTGCGCGAAATTTATGGTCTGCGAGGTCTGCCAGAGCAGCGTGAAGCCGATCGCCACCAGGGCGTAGGTCGCCCCGGTCGCGAGCCCGGACACCAGCAATTGCAGCAATCCGGCCATTAAACCGGCGCCTCCCCATGATCCGCCGGTCTCGCGCGTTGGCGCGGACCGATCTCTATTCGAGGCGGATTATACCGTGCGAACGAATGTTTGTGTTGTAGGATCGCGGCTCGCCGGAGCGACGGGAGGGAGATCATGCAAGCGGACGCCTCGAAGAACATCAAGTTCCTGAGCCATTCCGACCAGGGCGGGCATGCCGACGGTGTGCAGGTCATGGTCCATCGGGGCTATGCCTATATCGGCAACTCCTTCAGCATGGGCGTCACCGTGCTCGACGTCCGCGACCCCCGACACCCGAAGGCCGTGAACTTCCTGCCCTGCCCGCCCAACACGCGGCCCATTCATTTGCAGACCCACGACGACCTCCTGCTCGTGACCAACCTCCCGAGCATCTGGACCATGCAGGCGCTCAGCGAGAAGGAATATTTCGGGGGCTCACCCGCGGACAAGCTCAAGGAGGCCGGGATCGAGTTCACGTCGGGGATCCGTATATACGACATCTCGAAGCCGGATCAACCGCGCGAGATCTCCTTCATGCCGATCGATGGCATCGGTCCGCATCGCATCTGGTACGTCGGCGGCCGCTACGCTTACATCTCCGCGCATTTCTGGGAATACACAGATCACATCTTCGCCTCCGTCGATGTCTCCGATCCGACCAAGCCTTTCGTCGCGGGGAAATGGTGGATACCCGGCATGTGGCGCGGCGGCGGCGAGACGCCGAACTGGTCCAAGGGCCGGCGCTTCGCGATGCATCACGCGCTCGTCGCAGGAAATACCGCCTATGCCGCTTGGCGCGATGGCGGCCTTGTCGTCCTCGATGTGGGCGATCCGACGCGGCCGAAGCTCCTCGCGCACCGCAATCAGGATCCGCCCTTCGGCGGCGGAACGCATTCGCCGCTCCCGCTTCCCGACCGCAACCTCCTGGTGCTTGCGGACGAGGCCAATGCCGCCAATTGCAGCGCGGGCCTCCGCCACATCTGGATGTTCGACATTCGCGAGCCCAGGAACCCCGTGAGCTTCGCGACCTTCCCCGTCCCCTCCGAGTCGGATTACTGCGCCAAGGGCGGCGTCTTCGGCTGCCACAATCTGCACGAGAACCGGCCCGGCACATTCCAGAGCTCGCGGATCATCTTCGCGACCTACTACAACGCGGGTGTGCGCGTCTTCGATATCGAGGATCCCTTCCGTCCCCGCGAGATCGGCTACTACGTGCCGCCGAAGCCCGAGCGCATGATGGACCCGCGCCCCAACCGGCCGCAGGTGATCCAGTCTGCGGACTGCTTCGTCGATCGCAACGGCGTCATGTACGTCACCGACACCAATGCGGGCCTTTACATACTGCAATACGAGGGCTGAGCGAGGCGCTCGCCAGCGGCGTTGCGCTAATGCTATCGTCGCGTGAACACGGACCAAAAAAGACGAGGAGGAAGCGATGTATCGGAGCCTGATTCTAGCGATCCTAGGAGCGGTTGCGTGGGCCGCGACACCGGCCTTGGCCGAGGACGTCAAGATCATCGACACCGCCGAGCTCTCGGGCCCCGGCGCACCCTCGGGCCTCAACTTCCAGAAGGGCGCCGATTTGGCGGTGCAGGAGATCAACGCCGCCGGCGGCATTCTCGGCCGCAAGATCGTGATCTCGCACATCGACAACCAGAGCAATGCGGGCGTCGCCAAGACCGTGGTCGCGAAGGCGATCGACGAGGATCCCTATGTGATCATCGGCCCGATCTTCTCGGGCGACGTCATGGTGACGATGGCGTCGGTCGACCAGGCGGGCATTCCGCAGATCATGGGCGGCGAGGCGGCCCCGCTCACCGCGCAGGGCTATCACTACACCTTCCGCACCTCGCTCAGCCAAGCCGCGGCGATGCCCAAGCTTGCGGCCTACCTCGCCAATGACGTGAAGGTGAAGTCGCTCGCAGTCGTCTACGTCAACAACGACTACGGCAAGGGCGGCATGGGCGTGATGCTGCCGGAGCTCGAGAAGCGCGGCATCAAGGTGCTCGCGAACATCTCGACCGAGCAGGGACAGCTCGACTTCTCGAGCGTCGCAGTGACGATCGCGAAATCGGAGGCGGAGGCGGTCTTCATCTACATCAATGAGGAGGAATCGGCGCGCCTCCTCACCGAGCTCAAGAAGCTCGGCAACAAGAAGCCGCTCTTCGGCGAGACCGTTCTCATCAGCAACAAGGTGATCCAGCTCGCGGGCGACGCCGCCAATGGCGCCAAGGGCCACGTCGGGTTGAGCGCCGACGCGCCCAACCCGCTGATCCGCGCCTTCGCGGAGAAATTCAAGAAGGCCTACGGCTTCGACACCGACCACAACGGCATCAAGGGCTACTACGCGGTCTATGTCGTTAAGGCAATTACGGAGAAGATCGGGAAGTTCGACCGCAAGCTCTTCGCGGAGACGCTCCGCCACGCGAGCCTCCTCGCCAAGGACTATCCGGGCATCCTGATCGATACGCGGTATTCCGAGAACGGCGACATCGACCGCGAGAGCTTCCTCGTGGAAGTGAAGGACGGGAAGCAGGTCGTGACGCAGGTGCTGCCGCCGGTCAACGGCCCGATCAAGTGAGCCACGGCGGAGGCGGATTTCGGCTCGCGGGCCTCATCGGTTGGCCCGTGAGCCACTCCCGCTCGCCGAGAATCCACAACTACTGGATCGAGCGTCACGGGCTGGTGGGCGCCTATGTGCCGCTGGCGGTGCGGCCAGACCGGCTCGCGGAGGCATTGCGGGGTCTCTCGGCTCTCGACTTCGCCGGCTGCAACGTCACCATTCCGCACAAGGAAGCGGTGCTTCGCCTCGTCGACGAGGTCGATCCGATCGCGCGTCGCATCGGCGCCGTCAACACCGTCGTCGTGGGCGTGGATGGCAGGCTCGCGGGACGCAATACCGACGCCGTGGGCTTCATCGAGAGCTTGCGGGAGGCCGCTCCCTCCTGGCGTGCCGACCTCGGCCCGGCGGTGGTGATGGGCGCAGGCGGCGGCGCACGGGCGGTGGTGGCGAGCCTCGCGGAACGTGGCGCACGCGAGATTCGAGTTCTCAACCGGACGCCGGCTCGCGCCGCGGCGCTCGCGGCCGAATTCGGCGCGCCGGTCTCGGCCCTGCCCTGGGAGCGTCGCGCGGACGCCCTCTCGGATGCAGCACTCCTCGTCAACGCCACGAGCCAGGGCATGCACGGGCAGCAGCCGCTCGAGCTCAGCCTCGATCGGCTCCCGACGCGCGCGCTCGTCTGCGACATTGTTTACATCCCGCTGGAGACGCCGCTCCTCGCCACCGCGCGCGGGCGCGGCAATCCGACGGTGGGCGGGCTCGGCATGCTCCTCTATCAAGCCCGCGCCGCCTTCGAATCTTGGTTCGGTGTCCTTCCTGAGGTCACGCCCGAGCTTCGCCGGATGATCGAGGCGACGATCTAGACGGCCGCCCATGAGCTGGGGGATCGCCGCTTACTCGCTTGCTTGCATCTTCGGCGCCGCCATCGTCCGGGGCTACAGCGGCTTCGGCTTCTCGCTGCTCGCGATCACCTCGTTGTCGCTCGCGCTCCCGCTTGCCAGCATCATTCCGTCGGTATTCATGATGGAGGTCGCCGCAAGCCTCAGCCTGATGCCGAGCGTCTGGCGGGACGTCCATTGGAAGGCGCTCATCCTGCTTTGGCTCGGTTGCGCGCTCGGGACGCCCCTTGGCGTCCACTTCCTCGCGGCCGTTCCGGCGGCGCCGATGCAGATCGCCCTCGGGGTCGCGGTGCTCGCCGCGGCGGCCTTGCTCGGAAGCGGCTATGTCCGCAAATCCATGCCGACCGGCGGCGAGACCATTCTCACCGGCGGCATCGCAGGCCTACTGAACGGCGCCTTCGGGATCGTCGCGCCGCCCGTCGTGGTCTTTTTCTTTGGCTCGCCCGCCGGGGCCGCGATCAGCCGAGCCTCCCTCATTGCCTTCTTCATCGGCACCGACGGCATCGGGTTGGCGTATTTGGCGCGCGAGGGATTGGTGACGAGCGACGGGCTCTACTTCTTTCTGATGCTTCTCCCTATGCTCCTCGCGGGCCAATGGCTCGGAGCGCGGAGCTTCCGGAAATCCGACCCCGCGAAGTTCCGCCGCTGGGCGCTCATGACACTGTGCGCCTTGGCGCTCCTCACCGGGTTTCAGGGCGCGCTCGCATTGGCAGGCGCCAGCTAGGACGCGATGGGATCGAGAGGGTGGATAGGGCGCCGCACCTTCGTGAAGAGTTCGGGCGTGTAGATCTCCGAGCAGAGCGAGCCCGTGTCCACCAACACCACCTCGCGCGCGATCGGCTCGAAAGCCGCGCGGAAGTGGTGCATCGATTTCACCGCAAGGGTCCTATAGCGCGTGGGATCGATGCCGAGCGAGGTGAACTGTGCGAGGTCGTTCGCCTGGCCGTTGTTGGTGATGAGCACGATGTCGATGCCGCCGACGCGGAACACCATAGAAAGCCCGTAGTCGCGGGCGACACCGCCGCCCATCGGACCCCAGGCGATGAACTTGCCGTTCGTGAGACACGTCACCTCGCCCTCGAGCGTCAGCGGGCCGCCGCCCATGCTGGGATCGGTCTTGCCGCCGAGCGTCAGCGTAGTGCGCGCGCCGATCCCGGCCTTTATACCGGCGCGCACCGCCTCGGGATCGCAGATCGCATGGAAGGCGACGCTCGAAAGCTCCGCCTCCACCATCGCCTTCAGGAGCGCTGTCGCATCGCCGTAGCCTCCGCCACCGGGATTGTCGGTGTAGTCCGCGATCACCAGCGGCTTCTCGCCCGGCTTTCCCTTGCGCGCGCGCTCGATCACCTCGGGGATCGGCAGCAGCTTTGCCGAATTCTCCTCGCGCGTCTCCCATGCAAAATCCATGAGCGCCTCGGCAATCTGCTGCCCCTTGGGATTGGCGCCATCGGTGGTGACCGTCGCGGTGGGGCCGACGTCGTGGATGTCGGCGCGTGTGAATCCCGCGCAGAGGCTCACGACGAGCGCATCGCCGCGCTCCTCGGCGGCCTCCGCGCGTCGCAGCGCCTCCACCATCGGCCCGCTCTGCGTGCGTCCGTGGTTGAGGCCGTAGATGGTGGGCCTGCGCGCGAGGACGGTCTTGGGCTTGATCTCCCCGCGCATCGCGCGCTCGAGGAGCTTCGCCCCTTGCCACGCGCGCTCGTACTGGTCGATGTGCGGATAGGTGCGAAACGCGATGAGGCAGTCGGCGTAATCCGCCATCGCCTGGCTCACATTGGCGTGGAGGTCGAGCGTCACGATCACCGGCTTATCCTTGCCGATCACCTCGCGCAATCGCCGCAACAGCTCGCCCTCGCCGTCTTCATAGTCCTGCACCACCATGGCGCCGTGGAGGTGCAGGAGCGCGCCGTCGATCGGCCCCTGCCGCCGGGGCCCGTCGAGCAGGAGCCGGCAGAGCTCCTCGAAGGCCTCGCGCGTCACGATGCCCGAGGGATTTGCGCTGGCGGAAATGGGATGGATCAGCGTCCAGCCATATTCGTCCGCGGCCTCGAAAGTGGCACCCAGCGCCGAGCGCGTGCCGCGATAGGCTCCGGGTATCTCGTTCTCGAGATGGAAGTCGCGGCGGCGAAAGGCCGCCATATCCGTGAGCTGGCGGCTGAAGGTGTTGGTCTCGTGCAGGATGCGACCGGCTAGGACGCGCTTCGACATGGGTCTTACTCCGGTCATCGCGGCGGGAAACCCAGTCTAGCCGGAGAGGGGCCGGCTCGTCAGGTCTGCAGGTTTGGACGGCGACCGCTCTCTGGCTCCGGATAGACTGATCGGTCGATGCTCATCTGGGAGGCGCCGATCCCGCCCGTTCCTCCGCGTCGTAGTGCTTCTTCACGAGCCAGAAGTTGAATAGCACCGCGAAGACGAAGAGCGCGAGGCCGAAGAAATGCATGCCGATGTCGTAGGCGCCGGAGGCAAGGAATAGCCCGACGATGCCGAGAAAGCCAAGCACGAGGCCGATTGCCCAGTCCATCATGGCGGAAGTCTCCTGTCGGAAGTGGTGGATTCGGGTCCGTCGGGATCGTCGAAGAGTACGCGCCCCGCGGCGCCGTCGAGATCGTCGAATTGGCCAGAACGCAGTGCCCAAAGAAAAGCGATCAGGCCCGCGAGACCCATCGCGAGCGCTATAGGGATGAGGTAGAGGAGGCCCGTCACGCCCGCCTCCCGAGGCGAAGCGCATTGGCGACGACGGCAATCGACGAGAACGACATCGCCGCAGCCGCGAGCGGCGGCGTCACCAGCCCCGCGATGGCGAGCGGCACGGCCGCAAGGTTGTAGAGAATCGCGAAGCCGATGTTCTCGCGGACGAGCCGCTCGCTGCACCGGGCAACCGCGAGGGCCTGCGTGACCGCACGGAGCGAGGCACCCTGAAACACCACGTCGGCCGCAGTCTGACAGAGATCGGCTGCCGAAGATGGCGAGATCGAGACATGCGCCGCCGCGAGCGCCGGTCCGTCATTGAGTCCGTCGCCGACCATGAGGACGCGATCGCCAGCGGCGGTGAAAAGGCGCAGTGCTTCGAATTTCTCGGCCGGCGAGACCCGAGCCGTCCAGTCCTCGATGCCCAGCTCCAAGGCAGCGCGCTCGACCGCTTTCGTGCGGTCGCCGGAAAGCAGTACGACCTTCTTGCCGAGCCTACGCAGTTCCGCGACGACCGCCCTCGCATCCGGGCGCAGCGCGTCCTCGAACCGAAACCGAAGGGGCACACGGCCGGGACGCGCAAACCAAAGCTCGAGATCGGTGTCACCGCTTGCCGCCCGCTCGGAAGCGCCGCACCAGAGGCGGCTGCCGAGGCGAAGCGCACCTCCGGCAGTGCTGCAGCACAATCCCTCGCCCGGATGCTCCTCGACGTTCTCAGCAGCGCAGAACTCCGTGGCGGCGCGGCAGAGTGCGCGGCTGAGGGGATGGCGGCTATGCGCTGCGAGAGCCGCAGCCTCCGTGATATCTGCTTCCTCGAAGCTTCCGTCGCGGACAAGCTCCGGATACCCGCGGGTCAGCGTCCCCGTCTTGTCGAAGATAACAGTGTCTATTTCGGCGAGACGCTCGAGCGCGGTCGCCGACTTCAAGAGAACCCCCGAGCGGAAGAGCCGATTGCACGCGATCACCTGCACCACTGGGACCGCCAAGCCGAGAGCACAGGGGCAGGTGATGATGAGAACGTTAACCGCGTTGAGGAGCGCCGTTTGCCACGGACTCACGACAGCCCAGCCTAGGAAGGTCGTGAGCGCCGTCAGATGAACGGCGGGCGCATAGCGGCGTGCTACGCGGTCGGCGAGCACCACGAGCCGCGCACGCCCGCGCTCGGCGACCTCCATGAGGCGGGCGACCTCCGCAAGGAATGTTCGCTCGCCCACGGCTTCAATCGTCACGCGCAGCGGCGCAGCGATGTTGAGCGTGCCCGCAAGCACCTTGCTCCCGGGCGCCACCGCCTGCGGCAAGCTCTCGCCGTCCACCAAGCTCTTGTCGACGGAGGAGTGGCCTGCGATGACCATGCCGTCGGCCGGAATCCGCTCGCCAGCGGCTACGAGCATAATGTCGCCGAGAGCGAGGCTCGCCACGGGCACGCGGCGAGTGGTCCCTTCCGCGCCGAAGACCATCGCGAACGCTGCCGAGAAGCGCAGCAGATGCTCGGCCGCGGAGTGCACGCGACCCCGCGCGCGGCGGTCGAGATAGCGCCCCACCAGCAGGAAGAGCAGCAGCATCGCCACCGATTCGAAATAGGCATGCGGGCCGGAATGGGCAGTCTCGAAAAGGCTCATGCCGGTGGCCAAGAGCACACCCACGGAAATCGGCACATCCATGTTTGCGCGTCCGACCCGAAGGGCGGCCATGGCGGAGCGGAAGAATGGTCGTCCTGAATAGGCGACGGCCGGCAGCGCGATCAATGCGGAGACCCAATGCAGAAGGTCTCTGGTGGCAGGCCCCATCTCCCCTGGAAATCCTGCCCAGATCGCAATCGAAAGCAGCATTACGTTTGCGGCGGCAAAGCCCGCGACCGCCAGCGCGCGCAGAAGCTCGCGCTCATCCAACGAAGGGCCGGCTTCGCGCGCAGCGCCGCAGGGGATCACGCGAAATCCCAGGCGCTGGACGGTCTGCACAAGGCCAGGCGCAGCGTCGACATCGCCGCGCCAGCGCAGGAAGAGGCGCCGCATCGTGAGATTGACGCGTGCGGCAATTACCGCGGGATGGCGTTGCAGCGCCCGCTCGATGAGCCAGACGCAGGCCGCGCAATGCAGCCCGTCGATCAGCAGCGTCAGCGAGGCCGTGCCGTCGCTCGCCGCGACTGCGCTGAGTGCCGCATTGTCCGCGGGCTCCTCGGACGGTCGCGGCCGGCGTGCGCTAGGATCGAGGCTACGGCCCACATAATAGCGCTCGAGCCCGAGCTCGCGAATGAAGGCGAAGGCCCCGGCACAGCCGGCGCAGCAGAAATCGCCTCCGCCGCGAACAACCGGCGTCCCGCAATGGCGGCACGTCGCCGCGGCGACGAATCGCTCCGGCATGGGAGGCGCGAGGGTGGCTGCATCGCTCATGGCACGACAATACGCTCGACGTAGCGGTAGGCGTCGGCGCCGCGGCGGGCGGTGACCCTAAGTTCCCACAACCCCGGCCGCGACAGGCTCACAGAGGCCGAATAGCCGCTGCCGCTGGCCTCCAGGAAAAGCCGCTGCACCGGAAGCGGCTCGACGGGCCGAACCACATCGACACTCACGCTGAGCCCTGGAATTGCGCTTCCCGCGCGATCCCGCACCTCCGCGACGACGGTGCCGGAATGCTCGTCACCTGCTAGGAAGTGAACGCTGCCCTTCCACTCCAGCGCGGCCTCGGCCTCGCCCTCCGTGAGTATCTCGTTGTAGCCGTTGCCGAGCTCGAAGGGATGCGCGGTCACTAGGCCGGGATCGGAATGGAGTGCGAAATATGCGAGCGCGCCATTGACCGCGGCCACCATCACGAAGACCGCCGCGATCGCCCAGGGAATCCAGCGGAGATTGCCGGGAGCCGCGACGCGCATCCTCATCTGCCCGGTCCTCGGAAGGTCGCGTTGTAGGTCACGGTCTCGCCGTCGTCCGTCGCGCGCGCGATAAATAGAAAGGGCGTCTCTGGTTGGGCCGTCTTTTCCAAGTGCAGATAGGCGTGGAAGGTTCCGACGCTGTCCGACCTCACCGTAACGATCACGCCGGCGCCGCCGGGAACCGGAGCCGCCTGGCCTTCAGCCACATGAAGCATCGCGAGGGGTAGCCCCTCTTCCGACAATACGAAGCTTCGCTCGGACGGTTCCTTGTTCTGGATCTTGATGACGTAGCTGTTGCGGATGGAACCGTCCGAAAGGCGGACGAAGAGCGGGCTTCGTTCCGCGAGGACCGTGATCGAGGCCGTCGCGCGGTTGAGCAGCGTCGCACCCATGACCCCCGCGGCGATCAGCATGATCGCGGCATAGACGATGGTGCGCGGACGAACGAGGCGCGGATGCGCACTCGCACCCCGCTCGTGCGCGACACGATTGAGCGCGGTGTCGAAGGCGACGAGACCCCGCGGTCGCCCGACGCCGTCCATGATCTCGTTGCAGGCGTCGATGCAGAGGCCGCAGCCGATGCATTCGAGCTGCAGGCCATCGCGGATGTCGACGCCCGTCGGGCAGACGGCGACGCAGGCATGGCAGTCTACGCAATCGCCGCGTCCCTCGAAACCCCCGCCCTTTTGGAGCCGCCCGCGCGGCTCGCCCCGCCAGCCGCGATAAGTGACCGTCAATGTCTCCTCGTCGACCATCGCGGACTGAAAGCGCGGCCACGGGCACATGTAGGTGCAGACTTGCTCGCGCGCCCAGCCCGCAAGCAAGTAGGTCGTCGCCGTGAAGAGACCGAAAAAGAAATAGACCGTGGTCGAGGCCTGAAGCGTCAGCAGATTCCTCGTCATCGTCGGGGCGTCGTTGAAATACATGATCCAGGCGCCACCGGTGGCCGCGGCAATCAGCAGCCAGATGCCGTGCTTGGCGGCCTTGATCCCGAGCTTCCGGAACGTCCAAGGCTGCTGGTCGAGCCGTACGCGCTGCATCCGATCCCCTTCGACGAGGCGCTCCGCCCACATGAATAGGTCGGTCCAGACCGTCTGTGGGCACGTGAACCCGCACCAGATGCGACCGAAGAGGCTCGTGACGAAGAAGAGCCCGATCGCGCCGAGAATCAGCAGGCCCGCGATGTAATAAACTTCCTGCGGCCAGATCTCGAGGCCGAGGAAATAAGCGCGGCGCGCCGGCATATCCACGAGGAAAGCCTGATCCGGCCGGCCTGGACCGCGATCCCAGCGCAGCCACGGCGCCACGTAATAGGCTGTAAGGCAGACGGCAAGCACGATCCACTTGACCCGGCGGATGGGCCCCCGGACGCGGCGTGGGTAGACCTTCTGCCGCGTCTGGTATAGCGCCGGCCTTCGGCTAACGTCGTTCCCGGATGTCTCGTGCGCTTCCACCGTCATCGCCACCGATCCTCATTGCCCGCCGCCGAGCGAGTGCACATAGATCGTCAGCATCTTGATCGTGATGGGATCGAGCCGGCGGCTCCAAGACGGCATGCTGCCTGCGCGTGCGCGGGTGACGACATCAACGACCGTCGCGCGATCGCTGCCGTAGAGCGAGATCTTCGCGGTCAAATCGGGGGCGCCGACCTCGTGGTTCCCCTTCCCGTTCTCGCCGTGGCATACCGCGCAGTTCTCCTTGAAGATCGCGGCTCCGCGCGAGCCAACCTCAGCGGGACCGGAATTGCCGGAGAGGGATCGGACGTAGTCCGCGACGTCGCCGATCTGCGCCGGGGTGAGCATGCCGTCGAGGCCGAAGCGCGGCATCTGCGACTGCCGCGAGTCCGGATCGTCGTTCCGCACCCCGTGCGAGATCGTCTGATGGATCGCGTCGAGCGTCCCGCCCCAAAGCCAGCGATCGCCTGCGAGCATCGGGTAACCGAGTGCGCCGGCGCCCCCCGCGCGGTGGCAGGGCACACAATTGTCGGCGAATGCCGCCTTGCCACCGGCGACCGCGAAGGCAAAGAGATCAGGGTCCGTGCGGATCGCCGCGAGATCGGCGGCGCCGATGCGCGCGAGGATCTCAGACTGCCCCTTGGCCTGCTCTGCGAGATCGAGCGCGAGCTGCCCACGCTGCGTATTGCCGAGGAGCCCCCTCGTGTGGCCGGTGATCCACGGCACCGCGGGAAAAAGCACGCAATAGACGATCGCGAAGAGGATGGTCGCGTAAAATACGTTGAGCCACCAACGCGGCAACGGCGTGTTGAGCTCGCGCAGCCCGTCCCATTCATGTCCGGTCGTCTCACGGCCGGTTAGGATGTCCTTCTCGCCTTTGGTCGGCATGGCAGAGGTTCCCGCGGCTTAAGTGCGTTCGTCGTTGAGCGGTATGCGGCTGTGGCGCTCATGCACGGAGCCGCGTCCGGGACGGCAGTACCAGAGCAGCAGCCCGGTCACCGCGACCGCGACCCACACCATGAAGAGCGGCCGCACGGCCATCGCGAGATCGAACCAGCTCATCTGGGCCTCCGCTATTGCACGAGGTCCGCGGGATCGACGTCCCGGAACTTCACCTCGGTACCGAGGATCTGGAGATAGGCAAGAAGCGCATCCATCTCCGTGACCGCGACCGGCGAGCCGCCCACGGACTTGAAGACGGCGGCGCCGGGATAGCGCTTGAGGAGCGCTGAGCTGTCGCCGTCGGGATTGACCTGCGCCAAAAGGTCCGCGCGCGCCTGCGCAATCATCTCGTCGGTATAGGGGACGCCCACTGCGCGATTGGCGACAAGGTGCGCTCCGATGTGATCGAGGTCGAGCTGGTGCCGCCCGAGGAAGGCGTAGGACGGCATCAGCGACTCCGGCACGACGTCGCGGGGATCGTTCAGATGCGCAATCTGCCAATCGTTCGAATACTTGCCGCCGATGCGCGCGAGATCCGGCCCGATGCGCTTCGAGCCCCATTGGAAGGGATGATCGTACATGCTCTCGGCGGCCAGGCTGTAATGCCCATAGCGCTCAACCTCGTCGCGGAAGGGCCGGATCTGCTGGCTGTGGCAGAGATAGCAGCCCTCGCGGACATAGATGTCGCGCCCGGTGAGCTCGAGTGGTGAGTAGGGGCGCACCCCCTTCACGCGCTCGATCGTAGTCTCGATCGTGAACAGTGGAACGATCTCCACGAGACCGCCGATCGAGACTGTCAGCAGCACCAGCACAAGGAGAAGGATCGCGTTCTGCTCGATTTTCTCGTGACTGAATTTCATGGGAGGCCTCTCACTCCGCCGCCGCAGGGACGACGCGGAGCGCGGGCTTCGGCTGGGTTCCGCGCGCGGTGTGCCAGAGGTTGTAGAGCATGAGCACCGCACCCAGGAGGAACAGAATCCCGCCCAGCGCGCGCACGATGTAGAAGGGGTGCATCGCCGCCACCGTCTCGACGAAGGAGTACTGCAGGAACCCCAGAGAGTCGTAGGCGCGCCACATCAACCCCTGCAGGATGCCCGCGACCCACATAGAGACGATGTAAAAAACGATGCCGAGCGTCGCGATCCAGAAGTGATAGGCCACGAGCTTGTTCGAATAGAGACCCGGCCGCTTCCAGAGCACAGGCACGAGATAATAGAAAGCGCCGAATGTCATGAAGGCGACCCAACCCAGCGCTCCGGAATGCACGTGGCCGATCGTCCAATCCGTATAATGGCTGAGGCCGTTCACCTGCCGGATCGACATGACCGGCCCCTCGAAGGTGGACATGCCGTAGAAGCCGACGGCGGCGACAGAGAAACGGAGT
>Ga0335082_10001252_pt1 | contig 27052 bp, 28 predicted proteins | sample Lox_Sample_41_FD_206718 | JGI IMG/M metagenome (GOLD analysis project Ga0335082, IMG submission 206718) | Soil microbial communities from Loxahatchee National Wildlife Refuge, Florida, United States - Lox_Sample_4.1 | ecosystem: Environmental > Terrestrial > Soil > Wetlands | place: USA... | reverse complement strand
ATCCGCGCATGCTCTACATCTTCGACGAGCCGACGACCGGCCTGCACTTTGATGACGTCAGCAAACTTCTGGCGGCGTTCCGGCGGCTGATCGAAGCGGGTGGCTCGATCCTGGTCATCGAGCACAACCTCGACGTCATCAAGACCGCCGACTGGGTGATTGATCTCGGTCCCGAAGGCGGAGACCGCGGCGGAGAGGTGGTGGCGACAGGCCCGCCCGAGAGCATCGCCAAGGCTGAAAACTCCTACACCGGGCAGTGGCTGGCGCGGGTGTTGCCCAATGGGAGTTCAGCGCCGCCGTGAGGACACGTGGGTTCCATCGACAGGTTTTGGGAAAAAGCCGAGGCAGGCGCGCCTATCAACGCGGGCTTTTAGTCTTAAACGCTGATCACCCGCCACTGAAATGCGCGAAACTCGGCGAGCCGGCGGTAGTCGCGCTCATTGGCGGTGAGGACCTCGATACCCAGACGCCCGGCGCTCATCGCAATCAGCGCGTCGTTGGTGAGGCGCCCCTGTCCGATTCGTTCGTAACGGTATTTGGTCGCCAGCCGAGCCAGCACTCGGCCGGTCAGAGTCCAGTCGCTAAGATTGGGTACCAGGATTCGTTTCACCCGGTCAAAATCCCGCTCCAGTCGCTCCACGACGCGCCGCTCCCGGTCACCAGCACCAGCGTAGAGCTCTTCCAGCACAACCGAACTCAACCATAACGGCCTGTCCGCAGCCAGGCGGCGGAGGGCCAGCGCCGCATCATTCCCACGGCGCAGCGACGTGATGTAAACGGCGGTGTCGAACAGTGCGGGCTGCATTAATCAATCAGCGTCCCATAAACGTCCTTGATCTCAATGCCGCTCTTGAGGAAACGCTCCGTGGCCTGAAGAGTTAAACGGTTCTTCTCGTGCTCGGCAATCGCCAAATCCAGGGCACGCTCGATGGTCTCTGTCTCCGTCCTGGCTTGCAACGCTCTTTGGGCGCGCTTGATCTTGGCGGGGTTCAATTGAAAGTGCTTGTGGGATCGTTTGGTCAGAGTAGTCATTGCATCGCTCCCGGTTGCGTAAGTATATCATTGATGTACATAAGAGCGCTTTCTATGTACATTAATTCCGGCCTGCCGGGTGCCCCGGGTCTCGCGGTCTTCGAGACCCGGGACTTCGCCCCGATCAACGATCGTCCTGTGCCCGTCATCACCGCACGAACCAATTTTCGGTTTCTACTCTGGTGCCATGCCCTGGGGCTTAGAGCGCTGGCACGGTAGACACGACCTCCACTCCATGTTTAGTTGCGACCGTGACTACCCGGGTCTCGAAACCCGCGAGACCCGGGGCACCCGTCCGTCACCACTGGACTCAGACCTCAGCCGCGCAGCCGGGGTCCCCATTACGCGCCGGCTTTGCGCGTAATGGGGTGGAGGAGCGGCGGCATGAGGTTAGGCGGGGGCGTGAGCCCCCGTTACGAGTGGGAAATATAGGCGAGCCGCAGAGCGGCGACACATTCATACGTGACAGAACTCACGGACTCCCCGCCCCTCAGCCAGATATCGTGCACGCATGGCGGATACATTCACGAAAATCCTGCTTCACTGCGTCTTCAGCACGAAGGGGCGTCGGCCGCTGACACGTGGGCCGGAAAAGCTCTGGTCCTACCTTCGAGGAATCGCTCGAAATCGGGGAGCGGACATTCTCGCCATTGGCGGCACCAATAACCATGTTCACATGCTGTTAGCGCTTCCGTCGGGTTTGACCATTGCGCAACTGATGCGAGATTTGAAGGCAAATTCATCCCGTCACCTCAACGAAGTAATGGGCGGCGGGTTTGCCTGGCAGGACGGATACGCAGCAATCAGCGTCAGTCCGTCATGAGTGGACGCTGTCAGAAGGTATATCGAGCAACAGGAGAGCCATCACGGCAAGCGGACGTTCGAAGAGGAGTATCTTGCATTACTGGACAAGTCCGGAGTGCAACATTCGGCGGATTATTTGCTTGGATAGTGTCGCCGCTCTGCGGCTCGCCTTTATTTCCCACTGGCAACGGGGGCTGACGCCCCCGCCTAACTTCATCCCGCCGCTCCTCCACCCCATTACGCGCAAAACCGGCGCGTAATGGGGACCCCGGCTGCGCGGCTGGTTTTATCGCCGAGTGAGACAATAGTCCGGCCAAAGCCGTTCCATATACAAAGCCCGACAAGCGGAACCTTCCGAAGCCTATGAAAGCCCTTTCTGGGGGCTAAAGCCCGATGATTCCTGTTCCTCCGACGGCCCGGCTGAAGCCGTGCCCTGATACAAAGCGAACCGGTCAGACTTGCCACAAGCCTGTGAAAGCCGATGCCTGATCCCGCTGGCGAGACGAACGGTCGTGCGTCGGGTGCCCCGGGTCTCGCGGTGTTCGAGACCCGGCCTAGGCATCACTGTGGATGTCACTCTCGCGACAAGCCCGCACGCGTCGCAAGCACGCTCCTGCATGTGTTAACCTCTCTCCATGGCGACTCTGTCACAGAAGATCGTTGACGAACGCGTTGGCCAGACGCTGGTTGGGACGGTCAGCGTGGCGGTCGATCGTATAGCGGAAGAAATAGCCCGTGAAGCGCTCGCGGATGAAACCTTTCGCCGGGCCTTGCGAGAATTAGTGCGCCTCCGTTCCCAGCAACTTCTGGACCAACTACTCGAGAATGGCGCCGGCAACGGCCGCCCACCGAAACGACAACGGAAACGCTAATAACCTGAAGATCATTCGCTTCTCATCCCTAGGGCAAAGCCATCATTCTGGAAAGCTTATCGGCTCCATTAGCTGCAATTTTGGTGAGCCGCATTCATTGATGCGGACCGGCCCCGCATCTTGCAGAGCGTGGGTGCGGAAACTGCTCCAGCGCCACTGTTCGGACGCTTGAACAAGGCCTCGCCTGACAGGATGGCTGTTGATGCATCGTCGTACACCCGGCGATTATAGGGGTCCTTCGACTCCTGGGTCATTCGCTGGCGCGAATGACCTCGTCGCTCAGGATGACAGCGCAAAGGGAGGCCCCCCGGAGCTGTCGGCTTGCACGACGTGCCTGCATAGCCTACAATCCATGCATGCAATACACCATTCGGAACGTGCCCAATGCTTTGGATGCTGCCCTCCGTCGGCGCGCGCAGGAACAACGTAAGAGCCTGAATGAAGTGGCCATCGATGCCCTGGCTCGGGGGACTGGTTTCAGCAGGCAACGTGACCGGCAGCGCGATCTCGGAGATATTGCTGGAACATGGCGCAACGACCGCGCCTTCGACCGCGCCCTGGCGGCGCAGGACACGATCGATAAGGAACTGTGGCAGTGAGGCTGGCGCTCGATACCAATCGCTATACCGATCTATGCCGCGGCAACGCGGAGGTCGTCCGTACGGTTGAGACGGCGGATGAAGTATGGCTTCCGTTCATCGTGCTGGGCGAGTTGCGCGCCGGATTTGCCGTGGGCAGCCAGGGGCCGCGCAATGAAGCGGTTCTGCGCCGATTCCTTCTGAAGCCCGGGGTTGACGTCCTTTATGCGGACGAGCAGACCACCCATCATTACGCAAATGTGTACCGGCAACTGCGCAAGCAAGGCACACCTATGCCCGCTAATGACATGTGGATCGCGGCCCTGGTGCTGCAGCATTCGCTCACTCTCTACGACCGCGATGCGCATTTCAACGCTCTTCCCCAAGTCCCACGCGTGTAGAAGACGACTCCGGGCGGGTGGCCCGGAGCTACGGTGCGCGTTCCGAGGTCGCAGTGGCCAGGTCGTTCACTTGCTTTCGCCGGGTCCTTCTTCCGGAGCCGGGTAGAAAAGAAGCTCGCGCACCTCGCCCACCGCATCGCAGGTGATGGCGCCCTTGCGCGCCCACGCCAGTGCCTCGTCCATGTTGGCGGCTTCCAGTATCCAGAAACCGCCCATGTGCTCCTTGGTCTCGGTGTATGGCCCATCGGTGACGAGCACCGTACCATCAGGCTTCTTCCGCACCGTCTTGGCGTTACCGGCCGGGGAAATTCCGCAGGCGAACTTCCTCACGCCGGCAGCAATCATTTCGCGGTTGAGCGCGTGGATCTCTTCGATCATCGCTTCGGTTACGGTGGACGGGTCGAAGTCGTCGGGGAGGTAATTAGCAACCAGATACTGTGGCATGACTTTTTCTCCTTGTTTTCTGTGGTTTGTTCCCGATGACTCGTTCCCTGTTCACTCAGGAACCGTAGCTCATCGTTCTGCTATCACATAGTCGTTCGGGGAGGCCGGAAATCGACAGCTGCTCTAATTTTTTTTATTTCAACTGGCGAATCCGCTCCTGCATGAATTGCGGCCCGGGTGCCCGGGCCTGCCCTGAGCGGAGTCGAAGGGTCTCACGGTATTCGAGACCCGGGAACGCGTGATCGGTCATCTCAAGTAGTGTGTTCTCAGCCGCAGCAGGAAGCCATGCTCACTTCTGCGCCGCTGCTATGCCTTGGGGTCTGGAGCGTTCGCGGCGGACGCGGATCAACCCTTGATGCGCTGACTACCCAGGTCTCGAAAGATGCGAGACCCTTCGACAAGCTCAGGGCAGGCTGGGCCACCGCCGGCGTTACTTGTACCGTATCATGTCTCAGCAGGTCCCCCACGAGTTTGCGACGCAGAACACAATCGGTGTTTCGTCGCTGCCTTCGTCTAGAAAGCAAGCCACCCGGCGCAGGCCAATGTTGCTTCTATTGAGAAAGGAATAAACAATGCCTGAGTCCCTCCTCACATATCGCGGTACCGTCTATCCCTGGCATTGCGATCACATGGGCCACATGAACGTGATGTGGTACGTGGGAAAATTCGACGAAGCGACTTGGCAGCTGCTGGCAGCGGTGGGGCTGACAGCGGCGCGCCTCCGTCAGGATGGCATGGGGATGGTCGCCGTTGAGCAACATATCGAGTACAAACGTGAGTTGCTCGCAGGTGATTTGCTGACCATATACTCATCGGTACACGAAGTTCGTGAGAAGTCAATTATCTTCGTTCATGAAATGACCCATCAGGAGACGCAGGAACTTGCCGCGCGCACCACTCTAACCGGCGTTTGTATCGACACCGCAACGCGAAAGGGAAGGCCTCTACCAGCAGACATCCGAGAACGTGTCGTGAATATTTCCTCACCGAGAGCGCACGAGTAGGCAAACCAGAGCTACCAGGCCAGATACCGCCATATGCCGAGGGTGGACGACGATGGAGATTGCCGGGGGCCCCGCTCATTCCTGACGTTGGAGTGAGCGGGAATGAATTGTCATAACGACCAGTCTCAGCGAAGTCGCCTTCAGTTGATCCATGGTCTCCCACACATGCGAAACCCGCGAATGTGTGGGGCACCCGGCATCTGATACGCCTGACTACGGCCATCACTGCGGATTCGTAAAGGTTACGGTGTAGCTCACAACTGACGGCTGGTTGAACTGGCATGGAGGTTGGGTATTCACATGACCCTCTTGCGGATAATTCTTGCCGGGACAGCCCGGACCGGTCGGAGGATTGGATGGGCCGGTGCAGATATCGCATCCCAAGGGGTAAACACCGGGGTTCTTGGAATTGCCGGTGGCGGAGGTGACGGTGATGGCGTTGCCGGAGGATGGCGTTATTGACACTCCATAGTTGAATCCATTCACCAGGCTGATGTCGTACCAGTCGTTGCCTTGAGTATTAAGATTCAGCTCGGCCATGGTCAGGCCGGTTCCCCCTCCGCATGCAGACCAAACCAGGATGTCGGCGGAAATGGCGACGTTGAAGTTGCCTTTGGTGAGCTGGATGGGTTGCGACTTCCCCGATGCCAGGGTGAAGGAGCAGGCATACTGATTTCCTTGCGCCGGAAAAGTACAAAACGGAAAATCGCTCTGGCTATAAGGGCCCAGCGAGGCGCCATTAAAGCCGATGAAAATGGTGCGGGTTGCAGATGTCTTGTTTTGAATCGTAACCGTCTGGTTTATAGCTGAGAGATAGGTACTCGTCAGGGTAACAAGTATCACCACAAGTAGAGACTTCTGCATCGCTGTCGTCACAGTCGTCCTCCAGAGTTGGCAATCCGGGATGCGGGCCAAATGCTATCCGCCGTGGGAGACTGAGTCAACGGGAATTTCTTTCGTGACCGAGAGACGGCTGGGCACGGTAGGAACCGCAGGTCTCCCTCGGCTCCGCTCGGGACAGGCTCTCCACTACGTTCCGTCGTCCGCCACGGCGGACGACCTCCCTCGCTCGGGATGGCAAGTGGGAGGTGGGTCGGGATGACAGATAATTAGGAGTAGTCCGATGAATAGTGGAATTACGGTACCGGCGGCTTCACTGCGTGTCGCGCTTGCAGCTGTGCTATTCATGCCGATTTGCGGGCGCGCCCAGGAGAGCAAGCCCACCGTCCGCCATCATCGGGTGGAGGAGACGGTTCCTGACGAGAACGCCACGCCCGAGGTAGAGCAGGCGGAAGCGGCCATGGAGAAGAACGATTTCGCGGCGGCGGAGGCGCTGCTGCAGAAGGCGGTCGCGGCGAAGCCGGACAATTATCGCGCCTGGTTTGATCTGGGATACGTTTATAACGCCACCAATCGCGTGCCCGAGGCGACCGAGGCCTATCGCAAGGCGGTCGCGGCCAAGCCGGATGTGTTTGAGTCGAACGTAAACCTCGGCATCCTGCTGGCGCGTCAAGGCAAGAATGGGGAAGCGGCCAAGTTTCTGCAGGCGGCCACCAAGCTCAAACCGGGTGCGAATCCTGAGCAGTCTCTGGCGCATGGCTGGCTGGCGCTGGGACAGGTGGAGGAAGGCTTCAGCCCGCAACAGGCGCTCAATGCGTTTGCGGAGGCGGCCAAGTTCAATCCGAAGGATCCTGAGCCGCATTTCTCCGCAGGCAACGTGCTGGAGAGGCTGGGTGATCTTGATGCAGCGGCGCGCGAATTTCAGATTGCTGTCGAGATCGATCCTAAGACTTATCCAGCGGTTTCCAGGCTGGCGGACATTTACAGGAAGCAGAAGAAGTACGTGGAGGCCGAAATCGCGTTGCGCAAAGTGCTGGCGGCCGAACCGGAGAACATGGCAGCCCATGCCGAACTTGGCCGGGTGCTGGCGGCTGAGGACAGAAATGAAGAGGCTGCGGAGGAGCTCAAGTACAGCTTACGGGCTGGGTTTAATGAACGCGCGGCGGTGGAGCTGGGATCACTTTATGTTAAGACAGGAAACAACGCCGAAGCGGAACACTGGCTGAGGACAGCCATCGAGCACATGCCGAACGATGCCGAGGCGCGCTTCGCTCTGGGCTCGCTGCTGATGCATGTGAAGAAATACCCTGAGGCGCAACAGGAGCTGCTGGTGGCGATCCAACTGAAGCCTGACCTGGCCGAGGCCTACGGCAACCTGGCAGTGGTGGCGGCAGCGAACAAGAACTACCCGCTGGTCTTGAAGGCGCTGGACTCCCGAGCCACGTATCTGCCCGAGGATGCGGCGTCTTACTTCCTGCGGGCCACCACCTACGACAACTTGAAAGCGGTACCCCAGGCCGTGGAGTACTATCAACGGTTCCTGACCGCCGACGCCGGCAAGTTTCCCGACCAGGAGTGGCAGGCGCGTCACCGGTTGATCGCGCTGGACCCTAAGCACGCGGACAAGTATCAAAGCAAGAAGTGATATGCGCGCTCCGTCCCGAATCGCAGTGGCTGTTTTCCTGCTGGCAGGCGTGGCTGTGGCGGGAAACGAACCCACGGAAGAGCTGAAGCACCGCGCCGACACTGCCACCGGCAGCGAGCAGACCAAGTTGTGCCTGGAATATGCGCATCGGCGCCTGGCGGAAGCTGACAAGTCTTTCAACGACGGCAACGTGGATCAGGGGCAGGCCGCCATCCGCGAAGTGGTTGAGTATGCGCACAAGGCAGCCAATACAGCCACCGAGAGGCACCTGAAGGAGACCGAAATCGATCTGCGAAGGCTGGCCAAGCGCATGCACGACATCGGCGAGACCCTCGCCTTCGAGGACCGCGATCCGGTGCGCAAAGCGGTGGATGAAATCGAGCAGATTCGCTCGGACCTGTTGGTCAAGATGTGGGGACCGCAGGCCGAACCGAAGGGGAAATCATGATGCGACAAATACGCGCGCTGGTTTGTGTGGTGGCGCTGATGTGCTGCTGGGGGCAATACAGTGCCGCCCAGCACCGCGATCCGCTCAGTGAGAAGGAGATCGACGAGATGCGGGAGGTGGCGGACTATCCCAACAAACGCCTGGAATTGATGGTGGGTTTCGCGCGCGCGCGCATGAGCTCGATCCAAAAGCTCCGGGCCGACCCCAAGAGCGCTGCCGACCGTCCTATGCAGATCCACGACCTGCTGCAGGACTTCACCTCCCTGCTGGATGAGATCGATGACAATATTGACATGTACGGCTCGCACAAGACGGACATGCGCAATGGCCTGAAGCTGGTCATTGAAGCCGACAGTGAGTGGCAAATACAACTGCGGCAATTAAAAGAGAAGTCTCCTGCGGAGGAGCTGCAGCAATATTCTTTCGTGCTGACGAATGCGCTGGAGGCAGCGCGGGACAACGGCGACAGCGCTCGCAAGGCGCTGGACGAGCAGAACACGCTGGCCCAGCAGAAGAAGCTGATCAAAGTGTATTCCGAGCGGCCGGACTAGGGCCGGCTGGTTCTGCCCACCTCCTCACATTGGCGCTCGTTCGCGATGACAATTCATGCGCTTCTTGCCGTGATACGTTAGTTAGAGATTGCTACCTGAGCTTGAGCACATCTTTCAATCCAGCTACCGCGAACTACGGCCGCGCGCGGCGATACCAGAGTTCCGGGTCGAGTTCTACCCTTTCGCAAACCTGAACAACACGATTCGGCTGCGCGACTCCAGGGTGCACGTGCGGATTTCCGACCTGCTGCAAGGCGCGCCCGACAGTGTGATCGAGGCGATCGCCCACATTCTGCTGGCCAAGGTTTACCGCCAGCCGATTGAAGCTGCACACGCCACCCGCTTTCGCCGCTATGTGGCCAGCAAGGACATCCGCGCCAAGACGCACCTGGTGCGGCAGATGCGCGGCCGCAAGCGGATTGAGTCGCCACGAGGCTTCGTCTATGACCTGGAACGGATCTTCGATGAGCTTAACGTGCGCTTCTTCCACGGACTGCTGGCGCGGCCGTTGATGACCTGGAGCCAGATTCGTTCGCGGCGCAGCCTGGGGCACTACGATCCCGCGCATAACGCCATCGTGGTTAGCCGCATCTTCGATCATCCTCGCGTGCCGCGGTATGCGCTGGAGTACATCGTCTATCACGAGATGCTGCACCTGAAGCATCCGGTGAAGCTGCGCGGCAGCCGGCGGTGCGTGCATGGGCCGGAGTTCCAGGCGGAGGAGAAACTGTTTCCGGAGCTGGACAGGGCGAAGGCGTTCCTGAAGCGGCTGTGAATGTCGTGGCGCAGGGCTGATCGCAGGCGCGGAACCTGCTATGGGCGTGAGGCTTGGCGCTCGCTATTTATAATGAAGAGGACACACGCGCGACGATTTGCGATTCGCTAACGACCGAGGAGAACCAGCGAGTGCCGCTCGATCTGAAATCCACGCTAAATCTGCCCAAGACGGGCTTCCCCATGAAGGCGAACCTGCCGCAGAACGAGCCCAAGCTGCTGGCTCGCTGGGAGGACGGGCGGATTTACGAGCGCATTCGCGAGGTACACAAAGGCCAGCCCATCTATGTGATGCACGACGGCCCGCCGTATGCCAACGGTCCCTTGCACCTCGGCACAGCATTAAACAAAACGTTGAAAGATTTTGTCGTAAAGTGCCGTAGCATGAGCGGTTACGATGCTCCCTATGTTCCGGGCTGGGACTGTCACGGGCTGCCCATCGAGATCAAGGTGGACGATCAGCTCGGGCGCAAGAAGCTCGATATGGACCCGCTGGCGGTGCGCGAGGAGTGCCGCAAGTACGCGCAGTATTATCTCGACCTGCAACGCTCCCAGTTCAAGCGCATCGGCGTCTTCGGCCGCTGGGACAAGCCCTACTCCACCATGGACCCGCAGTACGAGAGCGTGGTGCTGGAGACCTTCTATTCCTTCTACGAGCAGGGTCTGGTGTACAAGGGTCTGAAGTCGGTGTACTGGTGCGTCCACGACAAGACAGCGCTGGCGGAAGCCGAAGTCGAATACGAAATGGAGACCAGCCCCAGCATCTGGGTGCGCTATCCGCTCACCAGCGATCCGGCGAAGATTGATTCCGCGCTGGCCCGCAGGAAGAACGTCGCAACCATCATCTGGACTACGACGCCATGGACGCTGCCTGCTTCGATGGCGGTGACCTTTGCGCCGGATGCGGAGTATGTTGCCCTCGATACCGGTGAGTGGATTTACATCGTCGCCAGGGAGCTGGCGCAGCAGACCATCGAGAAGTGCGGTCTTGGTGAAGCGACGGAAGTCGCACAATTTTCCGGTTCGAAGCTGGAGTACGCGACCTTCGCGCATCCATTCTTGGACCGCAGTGTTCTCGGCGTGCTCGGTGACTACGTCACCATGGACACGGGCACAGGCGCCGTACACACCGCACCCGCCCACGGCGCCGACGATTTTGCGACCGGCGTGAAGTACGGAATCAGCCTGCACTGCGATGTGGACGATGCCGGCATCCTGCGCAACGGCCTGCCGGAATACGATGGCGAGCAGGTCTTCAAGGCCAACCCAAAGATTGTCGAACTGCTGAAGAAGCGCGGCGTGCTGTTGGGATACGAGAAAATTGAGCACTCCTACCCGCACTGCTGGCGCTGCCACAACCCCGTCATCTTTCGCGCCACCGAGCAGTGGTTCATCTCGATGGAAGGCAAAATTCCTCCACCCCAACAAGTCCAAAATCGGGACTTGTCGGGGGCCCCGGAACCGGGCGGCACGCTGCGCAGCCGCTCGCTGGAAGAAATCAAGAAGGTCGTGTGGGATCCGGCGTGGGGCGAGGAGCGCATCTCCAACATGGTCGCCTCGCGCCCCGACTGGTGCATCTCGCGGCAGCGTTTCTGGGGTGTGCCCATCGCGATGTTCCAGTGCGAAAGCTGCAACGAGTTCCTGAACGACAAAGCCGTAAACCGCATTGTCGTCGATCTTTTCGCGTGCGAGGGTGCGAATTCTTGGTACCGTCACCCGGCAGAAGAGATTCTGCCTCCGGGAACCAAGTGCCCGAAATGTGGCGGCACGAAGTTCCGCAAGGAGATGGACATCATGGACGTCTGGTTCGAGTCAGGCTCGAGCCAGGCGGCGGTGCTGGGCCGCGAGCCCGGACTTCCCTGGCCTGCCGACCTCTACCTGGAAGGCGGCGACCAGCATCGCGGATGGTTTCAGTCTTCCCTGCTCTGCGCGGTTGGAGCAAAGGGCGGCGCACCGTATCGCCGCGCCGCGACCGCCGGCTGGACACTCGATCCGCAGGGGCGCGCCATGTCCAAATCGCTGGGCAACACGGTTGATCCGGTCGAGATCGCCGACAAGATGGGCGCCGAGATCGTGCGCCTGTGGGTGGCTTCCGTGGACTTCCGCGAGGACGTGATGGCCTCCGACGAGCTGATGCAGCGCATCGCCGAAAGTTATCGCAAGCTGCGAAACACGTTTCGTTACATCCTCGGCAATCTGCACGACTTTGATCCCGCGCGGGACACTGTCGATTTCGCGGACATGCAGGAAATCGACCAGTACATCCTACTGCAGGCTGCGGACGTGGCGAAGGATGTCCGTGCGCACTATTACAATTTCGTCTTTCACAAGGTGTACCAGCGGCTGAAGGACTTCTGCATCGTGGATCTCAGCGCGATTTACTTCGATGTGTTGAAGGACCGGCTGTACACCTCGGCGCCGAAGTCCCAGGTGCGCCGCTCGGCGCAGACTGCGTTATGGCGCTTAGGCGAAGCGCTTGTGCGGCTGCTGGCGCCTGTGACCAGTTTCACCTCTGAGGAGGTTTGGGGATTCATGCCCGGCGTGGCTGGACGCCTGGAAAGCGTGCATCTGACGGAGTTCCCCGAACCACAGGACCTGACCGGCACGGTGCCGGCGGAGTTTGACGTGGCTGCGCTCGAAGCGGATTGGGAGGTGCTGCTCGGGGTTCGGGGCGAAGCGCTGAAGGCGCTGGAAGCGGCGCGCGTGGCCAAGCGCATCGGTGGAAGCCTAGAGGCGCAGCTTCATCTCGCCCCACCGGAGAAGCTTTATCCGGTGCTGGAGCGGCATCGCGACCAGTTGCGCTACTTGTTTATCGTTTCGGACGTGGAGCTGGAGAAATTGGCGCCGAGCAACGGCGAAGGCGGATTGCTCATCACTGTCAGCAAAGCTCCGGGCGAGAAGTGCGAGCGTTGCTGGAACTATTCGACGCACGTCGGGGAAGATAAGGCGTACCCCACCGTGTGCGAGCGGTGCAGCGCCGTTCTGGCGGACATTGAGGCGACGGCAGACGTGGGGTAGCGACGGCGGCTCTCCCGTGCTTCTTTCCGGCGCCGGGCAGCGTCTAACAGACGAGAATGAACAACGGCAGACAGACCAGACAAGCCATGCGCAAGTACTTCTTCCTGATCGCCGCCATCGTGTTGCTGCTGGACCGGCTGGCGAAGTGGGCGGTCGCCAGCAATATCGCCATCCACGATAGCGTTACCGTTATTCCCGGTTTCTTTCATCTGACGCACGTGCAAAATACCGGCGCGGCGTTCGGATTGTTCGCGGAATCGTCGGCCCAGTGGAAGGTTGGCGCCCTGGTCAGCTTCTCGGTCATTGCGCTCCTCATCGTCACCGCTCTGCTGTGGAAGAACAGCCACGCCATTAGCACAACCACCATCGGCTTGTCCCTGATTCTGGGCGGCGCAACCGGCAACTTGTGGGACCGGATGACCGCCGGATACGTGGTGGACTTCCTGGACTTCCATGTTGGCAGCTACCACTGGCCGGCCTTCAACGTGGCCGACAGCGCGATTGTGATTGGCGCGATTCTTCTGGTGTCGGAGATTGTCTTCGCCAAGTCGGGGAATGAAGCAGTAAAGAGCAGCTCATAGAGGGCGATCAGCCGTCCGCCGTCAGCCATCAGCAAAATCCGAACCACGCTGAAGCAGTTGCGAATTCCAGGATGTGGAGGCTCGGGTAGAGCAGCGCTTCAGAGGCTGTTACAAAACGAGGATCGCCGCTACGCGGCTCGACTCGATTTCCGACTTCACACGGGGCTTGCGCCCCGTGCTCAATGCATAGCCGCCGCCGCGCGGCTGTCACAAATGCCCCGCGAGAATTGGCCGCTGGGCAGAAAATGCCCAAACACGTGGGGAATCAGCCGCGCAGCGGCGGGCGACGACGCCGGACCAACACCATTGCGAAGAAACAGAACGTGAACAGCGAACAGCCTGCATTCAGGCCGGCTTTCCCGACCGCCATGCCGCTGCAATGAGACAGGTCGTAACCAGGATCGACGAAATCACGGGCACAACGAAGAAGTACTCCCAACTCAAAATCGTCACCGCAATAAAGCAAAGGGCGAATGCCCAGGAAATACCGCGCATCCCCGCCAATGTTTGCGCCGGAAGACCACCGAGCTGCCAGGCGAGAAATGCGGAGAACAGAAAAAACACCGTTACAAACAGCCCGAAGCCCGTATAAAAATCCCAATAACTCCGGCTGAATCCTTGAACATCGAAGTGGGTGCTGTGCATGGACGCGACCAGCGAATCCGCTCCCCATCGTGGATCGATCTGGCGAAATCCCAGCGTGTGTCCGACCGCGAAAAGCACAATCAGAATCGAGGCGATGCGATAAAGCAGAGACGTCTTCAAGTCTTGCCTCCAAGAATGGTGAGGCGGCAGTGTATCATCCGACGCTGTCAGCCGTCAGCCATCAGCCAAGACCACAAAGGAGGATATGCAATGGGCGCAACCGGAAAATGGATTGGCTGAACCCGACGATCCGAACTAAGTTCCCGGAAATGTGAATGTCCTTGTGACCGTCCCCGAGCAATTCGTTGGCGTATCCCTTGGAGAGTTGAATGCCCGAGGGGGCCGGATTAATGGGATTGAAGCTGAGGAGACAAGCACGACAATCAGTGCGACCCTGCCCACCTTCTATTACAACGCGCTGGTCGAGGCCATCACGGTAAACACTGATGGTCGAGGCCGCGTAGCTCTGGCTAAAGGCTGATGGCTGACAGCGTCTACGGCGTCCCGTACACCCGCTTATAGACTTCCGCGTTGCGCACGATGGCCTGCACGTACTCGCGGGTCTCGGTAAACGGAATGGACTCGACGAACTCGTCGATGTCACGGTAGGTTCCCGAAGCGCGCCAGTCTTCCACGCGCTCTTCGCCCGCGTTGTAAGCGGCCAGTGCATATTCAATCTGCCCGCCAAAGTGGTCCACCATCTGGCGGAAGTAGTGTGTGCCCAACTCAATGTTGGTGGTGGGATCGAGCAACGAATCTGTTGTGTAGTGCTGCAAGCCCTGCTTTTTGGCCTCGCCCTTACCGGTGCGAGGCAGGAGCTGCATCAGGCCATAGGCATTGGCGTGTGAGATGGCTTCGGGATTGAACTCTGATTCCTGGCGGATAAGCGCTGCCACCAGGTAAGGATCGAGCCCGTTCTCGTCCGAGTAGCGGCGCAGGGCGTCCCAGTAAGGACGCGGGAAGAGCCCGTGCCAATATTCCGCGGGCAGCGCATTGATGTCGAAGGCGAAGTATCCCGAGACGGCGCGCTTCAAGGCTTGCAGGGCGCGGTAATACTCGCCGCCGCTGGAGTAGATGCGCGCGATCTCCAGCATCTCCCAGGAGGGGCCTTCGGAGCTGCCGGCTTGCAGCTCGCGCACTGCGAGATCGGTTGCGCCCGCGTTTTGCAGAAGCCTGGCCCGCATGTAATGAAGGTCGTCCTCGGGCGGATCGGTAACTTGTGCCGTGGGGTCGAACGTCTTGGCCGAACCGATGCGCTGCAGCGAGGCCACGGTCACTGCAGGCGCCGACGGCATCAGGGCCAGCCGCTTGCGAGCCAGCACGCCGTAGTAATAGTTGCGATAGCGGTCGGCCAGCTTCTCGTAATAGGCGCGCGCGACGCCGTAGTCCTTGTCGTCCTCGGCCATGCGGGCACGCCAGTACATAGCGTTGGGAACTTCGTTGGTCCCGGGATAAAACTCAACCTGCTCTTCGAAATACTTCCTGGCCTGTTCCGGCTTGTTCTGGCGGTAGGTCAGCCAGGCACACTTCCAATGCGCATAGGCAGCCTTGTTTCCGTCGGGAAAGCGCTGGTGGATCTCGCGGTAGTAATCGATGGCGCGGTCGTAGTCCTTGCGCAGGAAGTACATGTTGCCGGCCGACAGCAGCGCCGACTCCAGCCAGGGCGATTTCGGCGTGGTCGCCCGCATGTGCTCGAGGATGGTATTGAGACCGGCGTCATCGTTTTCCTTGCGCGCGATTTCCGCACGCTGATACCACTTCTCCGCGCTGGCATCGCTGGCATCGTCTGGAATGCGATCAAGAGCGGCCCTGGCGTTACGAGTGTCGCCATCCTTCATGTAGGAGTTTGCCAGTTGGATAAGCGCTGCCGAGTTGTCCGGCTGGAGAGCGACCATCGCCTTGTATTCGTCGGCCGCGGCGCCCCAGCGGCGCGCCTTGTAGAGCGCGTCGGCGCGATGCTCGTGTTCGCTGTAGGTTGGAGCCGGAAGGAAGACGGCCTCCGGAATCTTCTTCAGGTCAGCCGAGGCGTTGTCGGCGGTGTAACTGGTCGCATAGTTGTAGTACACCCGCCGCAGGATCTCTGCTCCGGTTTTCCCCTGGCCATTCTGCACAAACGCTTTTCCCAGGAAGTACTCCGTCTCCGCGCTGGCCGGTGAGCGATTGTTCTCCAGGAGATGGATCGTCTCGGCGGGCTGGTTGGTCGCCAGCAATGCCCGGGCGTAGGCGATGGTGGCATCGTGCGCGTACAGCGAGTCCGGATATCGGGCGCCAAAGTCCCGGAGGTAGGTGAAGGATGACTCAGGGCTGTTGCTTTGGACGTAGGAGTTGCCGATGAAGAATGAGGTGTAGTCTTTCAGTTCGCCGATGTAAGGCTGCGCCTTTTGCATTGCCGCGATGGCAGCCGGATATTGTGCGTCGAGATAGTGGGCATAGCCGATGGCAAACCAGGCCAGAGCTCCGGCCTCGGTGCCGGCGTGGGAGCGCGCATAGCTCTCTACTCCTGCGTATGCGGCGGGAGTACGCAACTCGACGAGTTGCCGCGCCATGGGCCGCAGGTCGCTGGACGCGACGAAGGTGCGCTTCAACTGGTGCGCACGCGCCACCGTGGCTTTCTTGCGTGGACGATGGCTCGCCGCCGTTGCTGTGGCCTTCTTATGTGTCGAGGCGCTGGACTTGTGGGTCGTGCCCGACTTGGGTGCGTTGGTCGCGGACGAAGACTTCTTCTTGGTCGTGGAGGTGCCGTCCTGGGCAATGGACACACCGCACGGCAACAGCTGCAAGACGGCCAGAAGACTTGCGACGAAGCGAAACCAGGTACTCACCCTATGCAGTTTAGCGCGATTTGCTCGCCTTGGGCGTGCCCAATTCGTTACAAAACATATTCCCATCGATGACATCCAGAGGCACCGCGGATACGTACAATAGACGCGTACTTGATCATGGGGTTTGTCACTTGACTTTCCGACGAAGCACCATTTCGCTTCCCCGGTTTTCCCGAATCGTCGGTCTCTAGGTACAATGGCTTCGGGGTCATTGCCCGGGCGTAAACGGCTCCAACCGGCGCGAGCGGTGGAGACCGCGTGTAAAATCCTGAATCTACGCAAGTATGGGAACCATCCAACCAAAGGTAGCAGAACCCAGCGACGAAACTGCCCTGGTACATGCGGCCAAGGCGGGCGATATCAGCGCCTTTGAGGAGCTGGTCAAACGCTATGACCGCAACGTTTTCAGGATTGCGCAGCACATCACGCAAAACCGCGAAGATGCGGAAGATGTGGTGCAGGACGCTTTCCTGAAGGCCTATCAGAACCTGGCCAATTTCCAGGAGCAGTCAAAGTTTTACACGTGGCTGGTGAGGATTGCGGTGAACGAAGCGCTGATGCGCTTGCGCCGCCGGCGTCCCGAACGTATGGTGTCGCTGGATGAGGACATCAAGACGGAAGAGGACACCATGCCGCGCGAGGTTGCGGATTGGGCGCCTAATCCGGAGCAACTTTACACCCAGGGCGAGTTGAAAGAGATCCTGGGCAAGACGATACAAGGGTTGCCGCCAAGCTTTCGGACGGTGTTTGTGTTGCGTGACGTTGAGGGCCTTTCCACCGAGGAAACGGCGGATGCCTTGGATTTGAGCATTCCGGCAGTCAAGTCCCGCCTGCTTCGGGCGCGGCTGCAGTTGCGCGAGCGCTTGAGCAAGTACTTCAAAAATCGAACTCGTGGAGACGGCAAAAAGTGACCTGCTCTGATTTCCTGAAGGAGCTGACCGATTACCTCGATGGCGCGATGGACGCTCAAACCAAGGCGGAATTGGAAGACCATCTCCAGTGGTGCCACAACTGCTATGTGGTCTGCAATACCACCAAGATGACCATCGAAATTTACCGCGACTCCAAACTCTACGAATTGCCTGAAGATCTTCGGGGGCGTTTACGGACAGCCATCATATCGAAGTGCAAGGGCTGCGGCGGGGACTCGCCTGCCTAGAAGACTCGCCAATTTTAAAATAGCATCATAAACTTCCTGCCAGCCTCCAGCTATCAAGCTCCTCTTTAGATTCCAAATCGGGAAAAGCCCAACTTAAGTTCGCAACCTTTACAACCATCTCTGAGTCTAACTAAGTAGGAGAGCTGGGTTTTTGTTCCTGAAGGACGACTCCGCAGATCTCCGGCGAGCGCCGCTTCTTCCAACAGGCCCGGCTTGGCCCCGGTTCGAGGAGGAAGGTCATGGGTTTATACGATTTCGTCTTTGGTTGTTCGCATAAGCATTGCAGCTTCCCCATCACTCTCCGAGGTAAACAACGGCGCAGCGAGGCTGCCAAGGTGACCGGAACCTATGTGGTATGCCTGGATTGCGGTAAGGAATTTCCCTACGACTGGAAAGAGATGAAGCTGGTGCACTCCAAGCCGGAGACCGTGCGAGCGCGCCAACCCATTACGATCCTTCCTGGCCATAAGGTGGCTTAGTCCGCTCGCTTGGACGATAGTCGTCCGCTCACCGCACTCCACATAGCCGGGCGTCTTTGACAGGCGAACAGACTGCTATTTCCACAACGCTGTGCTCGTAACTCCTGTCAGGCAATAGTAGGGGTCGCCGGTATCGGCCAAGCCGGTGAGCGGATCACACTTAGTCGCGTCTCCGGTCCATCCATAGGGATCAACCGGAACGCAGTCATAAGTCGGCCCGACGATGCCATCGATACACACATCGGCAGTCCGTGCTCCGAACCGACTGAAGACCTGCGAGCCGGGAACCAACTTGTGCACCTCGAAGTGAAGATGTGGCGCGTAATGAAAAATCGGTGGCGCCGTCTTGCCTGACAGGGCCACCAGGCATCCCGCCTGCACTTGTGTGCCTTCATCCAGGGGCAGATAGACAGTCGCGGCGCATCCCGGTAGCGGGTCAGGATCGGTCGCGGGAATTTTCTGCTGCCCGATGTAGGTATCAAGATGCAGATAGTAGATAACGTAAGGTGGCGGTAGTGCCGGCGCATGGTCGGGTACGATCTCCATGACGTGATAGGCCGATGCCGGATATCCCAATCCGACGATTCGCGTGGGATAGTGCACCGTTCCATTTACCGCGGCATAGACCTGGGTGTCCATCGCTGCCACGTAGTCGATTCCGGGGTGTCCATCGTAAAAGAGGTAGCCGGGGCTGCCCCAGCCTGAGTAATTCATGTCCGGCGCCAGATTGATGGGCGGCGGAAACTGTACGTTCTGCACTTTGTATCCTGCATTGCAGTAAGCCGCGCCCAGGATCGGGTATCCCGGTCCATAGAGGGCCGTCGTGCCCGTGAACGCGACCACCACTTTGTCGCAGCCGTAGATGACGTAATGGGTGGATGCGTCCAGCATGGAGTGGTCGAAGACTGAGTTGACCATGGCGGTAGCCGACGTCAGATGCTGGTCCTGATCAGGAACACTGGCCTTCAGCGGGAAGGTGAGCTGAACCGGCGCCGGAGTTGGCAGCTCCTGGGCAAGACACAGTACGCCGCATAACCAGGTGACCTGTAGAAGCATTGATCGCATGCTCACATGCATACGAGCCTCCTATCCCGCACGTCGCAACTAGCTGCTAACGAATCCCCACCTGTCCGCGTACGCTGTCGATGAGCTTCTTCGAATCGTAGCCTACCCCATCCTTGAAGACGGTCTCCACGTTTTCGATGTCTTCGACCTTCTTCGAGGGATCACCCTTGATGAGTACCAGGTCGGCCTGCTTCCCTGCCGCGATGCTGCCAATACTGTCCTGCCGGCCAAGGTATGTAGCGCCGTTCAACGTCATGATTTTGATCGCTTCGACAGGAGTGAATCCCGCCTCCACCAGCAGCTCCACTTCCTTCTGGTCCCCGAAGCCGGGTAGAACGCCGCCGTTTCCAGTCGGGTCGGGGCCGCCCAGCAGCAAGCCTCCCGCCTCGGCAAACGCAAACTCGAACTCCAACTCCTTCTTGTAGAGCGCCGTTATCGGCGAATCCAGAGCGATTCTGGCGCGCGCGATCAGGTAACTCCGCGCCGACTCCGCCGACATCGCATCCAGCACTCGCTGGTCCAGCTTGGGACGGCCAGGCAGAAACGCCTCGAACACCGGCAACGTTGAGGTGACAGCAACATGATGCGAAACCAGGTCGCGGATCAGTTCCTGTACCTGCGGGCCATTGATGTCGAGACCGGCCCAGCTTTTCGAGCCGCCCGCCGGACATACATCCGGCTTCTTGTCAGCAACAAAATCAGTGTCGGCGAACACCGGGCCATGCTCCAGGTCATCGATGCCCAGTGCGATGGCTTCATGCCAGGTCACCGAGCAGAGATGTCCGGTGAGCTTCGCGTGATGGGCATGCGCCTGCTGGATCGCCGCCGCCAGGTCGTCGCGCGTGATGTTCATGTACGCCTTGTAGGACGTCATGCCTTCCTCGGCCCAATAGTCCACCAGGCGCTTGGCGTCGTCCGGCCCGGTCAGCTCATGCATCTGGGCAAACACCGTTGGCTTGCCTTCCAGATACGGTGCGCTCAAGTCGATCTTCGGGCCGGGCATGAGATGGGCTTCGATGCGCCGCTGGATCTTGAGGTCGGTATAAGGCTCCACGCTCCCCGTGGTGCGCATGGTGGTAACTCCGGCTGCCAGATAGAGCCGGGGCGCGGTGAAGGGCAACTCCATCACGAAGAGCCCCGGCTCGCCCAGGGTGCCGTCCGTGTTACGTTGTACGGAAATCGAATCTGTGTAGTAGAGGTGGTTGTGCATCCCGACGAGGCCCGGGATAACGGTGTACCCGGTGCGGTCCAGTTGCATGTAGGTATCCGGGAACTTCACCGTGCCACAGGGGCCGAGCGATTCGATCTTGCCCTTGGAGACGACCAGGGTCTGGTCCTCTTTGGCCGCGACGCCGGTCCCGTCGATGACGCGCACATGATTGAGCACGAAGGCTGGGGCGCTCACGCTCACGAACGGCGTAACGTCGTTAGGAGGCTGGGATTGCGCCAGGGCGCCGGAGCTGAACAGAACTAAACTCACGATCCATCGACTCATTCTCGTACCTCAGGCAGAGCGCAACGGATTATAGCTTGTGGGGTCGGGTCAGACGCCGGATGCTGCACCATCGAGCGTCTGATCACCACTTGGAACCAACGATAAGACGCCTTGACGCTGGGCTAGAAACATGCCCCCTGAGCGGAGCCGAAGGGCACAGCTCTGCCCGAGCCCGGTCTACGCCATCTGACAGTTCTAGTTGGCTCGATTCACCTGGATCTTGGCCATCATCCCGCCGTCTTCGTGGTCGAGGATGTGGCAGTGATAGACAAAGGTCCCGGCGATGTTGGGATCACGGAAATCCATGCGTAGCGTCACGCTGGTGTACGGTCCGCTGCCCGGCCATGGAGGCACGATGATAGTGTCCTGAAGATCGGGATTGGGAACCGGCACACCGTTGATCGCGAGCACCAGAAAATGGATCTGGTGAATATGGAATGCATGGACCTCTCCGGAGTGGTTCTCGATGGTCCAGTCTTCCACCGATCCGGTATTGGTGACGATGGCAGGCGGATCGTCCATGTGGAAGACTCTGGGCTTCTGTCCCTGAACCGTGATGAAGAACTGTGTCCCGCCATTGGTTCCGACGCTCTGCTCGGAGAAATACAGGCTGCGGGTCGTCGTAGGTACCTGCGTGGCTAATCCGGCGAAGCGCAGGCGATCGGCTGGAGGCTTGACGGGATGCGGGGGCGGCGCTGGATGAGGGTTTCCATCGGGCATCACTTGTGCAAGGATGCGATAGCCGTTGGGATCACCGATGGGACCGGTGTCGTAGCCAAGGGTCAGGAAGGTGCCGGTCTGGTCAGCCGGCAGTCCCGGAATGATGAACTCGACTCGGCCCGCAGGTGGGACATAGATGGTTGACAAGTAAATCGGTGAGGACAACTGAACGCCGTCGATTTCCAGCACTTCCAGTTGCTGCGGCGTGACTCCGTACAACAGCTGCAGGGAAGCAAATTGCTTCGACGAGGAGTTCAGGAAGCGCCAGTACTCCTGCTTTCCCGGTTGGACGCTGATGATGTTCGGGGGAGCGTCCTCCGGATAAATTGCGGGTGCAAAATTGAGCGTAAGTTGCGTGTTGGCATCCGGATCCCTCGCCGGTCCGGTCTTGACCTGCTCCCGCAAAATCAGGATGCGCTCGTTCAGGCCCTGTGTCAGCGGATTGTTTCCCTCCACGACAATCGCTCCCGAAGCTCCTCCGATGACTTGCGTGGTGGTGTTGCCGTGCGGATGAGGATGGTACCAGTAGAGTCCTGAGGGTTCGTTCGTCGGAATCTGGATGGAATACTGGAACGGCGGATCGCCGGACTGGAGCAGCGTGTGGATCACATCATCCTGATGGCAAACCGGTGGAACGTTCAAACCGTGAAAGTGCATGTTCGTCGAGGACGGCAGCATATCCGTGGGATTGCACGGATCGTCCGAACCCTTCGCCCCTGATGCTTTCATGGCGCCATGCATGTGGCCCGCCTGGTTGCGGTAATAAGGCTCCGAAATGCTGTCGGTGAGATTGAGGACGAGCTGATCGCCGGGATTGAGACGCAACGTGGGAGCCTCCACCAGCTTGCCCTGATACATGTACAGGTAGCAGTAGTGCATGAAGCCATTGGCATCGGTGCCGTTCTTGAGGGTCAGGTCCAGGCTTAGCGTGCCATTCTGGCTGTACAAGTCCAGGGGATTGGTAATGGTGGCGCCTGCTCCCGGACGTAAGGGACAGTTACCAATCTGGGCGTAGGTGAATGGGGAGATCGCGAAAGTAGCGAAAAGCAATACAGCTTGAAGCAAGGAGCGCATTTCTAGGCCTCTGAATCCTCAAGACATCCGTAATCCGCAACTGCAAAGCCAGATACTCCGGCGCCAACCGGACCAGCGCCGCGTCGAACCTGCTAGAACGGCCGCGGGGGAAACACCTGAATGGAGAGCAGTCCTCCGCTGAGCAAATCCGCAGTCGGCGAATTGGACGGCTCCGACATCGCGCAGGTTATGCCGTCCGATTGCACCTCAAGAAATCCAATGTAAGAACTGGTAAAGCCAAATTCGGCCACGTACAGCAGTCCGCCTGTGCCGGTGGTGTCGCGCGTAGCCAGCGATCCTACGAATCCCCACGGATTGTAGAAGTAATTCAGCGTTGGAGACGTACAACCGCGCGTGAGCTTTCCCCTCTGCTTGTCGAAGAAGGCCGCCGAAATGGTGCCGCTGTCGTTGTTGGTAATGTAGAGCAACGACTCATCCGGACTGAGCCGCACGACCGCCGAGTTATGTCCCGGGCCGACCGCATTGGTCGCCGTCCCTACGGTGTACATGACGGTCGGGGTTAGCTTGCCGGAGGAGATATCGGAGACCTCGACTGTAGTCGGTACGGAAGAATCACCAAAGATAGCGAAGTGCCCGTCCTGGGTGATGTCCACTCCCTCCGGGAAGTAGGCAAAAGCAAATCCGGCCGAGTTTTGGGCATCACCGTTCGAAACCGGTATCCCGTTCGCAATGTTGAACGACTCGATGGATCCATCGGCATAGGCCACCACCAGTAGATTCCCATGCAGCGCCATACCCGAGGGCGAGCCGCCGTTCAGGCCCGCCGCCGCCACATCGCCGAGAAACGTCAGTTGACATCCGGGCTGGACGGCAAAGGTGGCGATGGTGTTCGAAGTGCTGTAACCGGCATAGACATAGTGGGCGTTCAGCACGAGGCCAACCCCGTTGGCGTCACCCACATCACCTCCCGAGGCGGGAAAAACGCCGGCCAGAGTTTGTGTCAGCAGATTGATGCCGGAAACGTCGCCCGTGCCCGCATTCGATGCATAGACACACTGCGCGGAAGGGTCAGGCAGAAGGTTGACTCGCGGGGAGGCGAAGTAGCCTCCTCCAATGCCCTTGCCGAAGGTGTTGACATTGGTCTGGAAGGTCAATGTCGGCGACCCCTGCGAACCTCCCGCCAGGTAGAAGCTGACGTAGTTGTGCAAGACGCCGTCGTCGTTGGTCAGAACATAAACTGGCGAATCAGGAGTTTTCGAAGGACTATTCGCTGCCGGCAATATCAGTGGAATGGCCAGGCTGGCGAGGATTGTTAGCGTCTGCAACAGCTTTTTCATGGATGGTCCGTTAGCGTGGCAGGAGTGACCTGACGACAATCCTAAACCAAACATCACTGTGTCACAACAAAGGTGACACGCAAATGCAACAGATTCCCGTCGGATGCAACAAAATCGAGCCGGAATGCAACAAACCAACGTACTATTCCTGTAGTAAAAACGTAGCGGCTATGCTCCAAAAGTAGCTTGGCAATATTGCTTCAGGCTGCCCTTCTCGAGGACAAGATGACTTCTTCCGACCACAAGATTTCCCGCTTTACTCCGCCGACAGCGATAGAGCGCGTCTTGAATCGACTCTTCGGAGTTCTGGTCGGTCTTGGACTGGGGATGAAACACAACTACTTGTTGCAGGTGCGCGGCCGCAAGAGCGGGAAGTTATACGCAACACCCATCGATCTGCTGGAGGTCAACGGCAAGCGCTTCCTGGTGGCGCCACGAGGGCGGACACAATGGGTGCGCAATGCGGAAGCTGCGGGAGCGGTCACGCTGAAGAAGGGCGGCTTCCGGCAGAGCTACCGGCTGCAAGTGATTCCCGATGCGGAGAAGCCAGCGTTGCTGAAAGCTTATCTGGACAACTTCAAGACGACAGTGCAGCGTTACTTCCCTCTTCCGGCGGGATCGGATGTGCGAGCGTTCACGATTATTGCAGCAGACTATCCCGTGTTTGAACTTGTGGACCGTTAAGCCGCCGCTGATTTTGAATCTCAGAAGTGAGTGCTGAACGCGACTCTCGCCAAAATCGTCATCTACTTAGCCTTGATCTTCTCCCGCTCTTTGGCGGCTTCCAGCGGGCGGACCGGCTCGGTCATGCGCGCGGGATCGAGGATCTCTTTGATCTGCTCCTCCGTCAGCTCGCCGCGCGAGCGCGCTATCTCGATGATGGACTTGCCCGTTCTAACTGATTCCTTGGCGATTTCCGCGGCCTTGGCGTAACCGATGTACGGATTGAGCGCCGTGGCCAGCGAGACCGTGCTCTGCACGTAAAAGTCGGCGCGCTCCTTATTGACAGTGATGCCCTTGACGCAGAACTCGGTAAACTGGCGCAGCATGTTGGTCATGATGGTGATTGAGGTGAGCACGCTATAAGCCATGGTCGGCATCATGACGTTGAGCTCGAGCTGGCCTGCCTGCACAGCTAGCGCAACCGCGGTGTCATAGCCGACAACTTGGAACGAAACCATCGCCGCCAGCTCGGCCATCACCGGATTGATTTTTCCAGGCATGATGGACGAGCCCGGCTGCAGCGCTGGCAGATTGATCTCCGCCAGGCCGGTGTTTGGACCGGACGAGAGCAGCCGCAGGTCGTTCGAGATGCGAATTACTTCCAGCGCCAGGTTCCGCAGCGCAGAACTGACCGACGACATCGCCAGGTTCGACTGCATGGCATAGCGCATGTCATCCACGGCATGCAGCTTCTGGCCGGAGATGCTCGCCAAGTGTGCGATCGCCTTTTCGCGATATTCAGGATGAGTGTTAATGCCGGTTCCGACCGCCGAGCCCCCCAGTCCGATCTCGCGCAGAAATTCCGACTGCTCCCGAATTGCTTTCCTCGCCCGCTTGATGGTCGCGGCATAGGCGTGGAATTCCTGGCCGAGCCGCATGGGCACCGCGTCCATCATGTGGGTGCGGCCCGACTTCAGGACGTGATGAAACTCTCCGCCCTTCGCCTCCAAAGCTGCGATAAGCGCATCGAGTACGGGATAAAGCTCCTCCAGTTCCAGCAGGGCCGCCAGTCGCATCGCAGTGGGAAAGACGTCATTGGTTGACTGACCGTAGTTGACGTGGTCATTAGGATGAACATGCTTGTACTCGCCTCGCGCCCCGCCTAGTAGCTCAGCGGCGCGGTTGGCGATGACCTCGTTGCTGTTCATGTGGAAGCTGACGCCCGCGCCGGCTTGAAACACGTCTACGACGAACTGCTCGTCCCATTTGCCCCGCTGAACTTCTTTGGCCGCTTCGATTATGGCGTTCGCCGTCTTCGCATCCACTAAGCCAAGCTCGCGATTGGCCTGCGCCGCAGCTTCTTTCACCATGGCGACAGCGCGGATGAGCATGGGGTGCGCCCGCATTCCGCTGATGGGATAGTTCTCCACCGCGCGTGCCGTCTGGATGCCGTAGTAAACGTCGGCGGGAATTTCCTTGGTGCCGAGAGAGTCCTTTTCAGTGCGGGTGGACATGCGTGCCTCTACCAGAGAGATGACAGCAAAGGGGGCCTGGCTTCATAGCAGGTGCAGTCACTGCCAGAAATCTAGCGGATCACCTGGATCGGAATGCCCAACCTCAGCTTCTTCCAGGCCTTCTCGGTGGTGTAAACCGGAACCTTGTGGGTGATTCCCAGGGTCAAGCAGGCGCGGTCCCCTAACGAGAGGCCCAACGGACGGGCAACCGTAATTAAGTCACCGCAAGTCTTAGCTTGTGGCGCGTCGAAGGAAACCACCTCATCTATCGCGCTGGTGGCGTCTTCCCAGGCTTCGTCGGAGGCCCAACCCCGGCTGACCAGCTTGGCCTGGACTTCAGCAACGTTCACAGAACTGCACAAGGCGCCATCAAGCAATGCCAGCGTGAGCTTCTCATGCCCCGGTTCACGCTGAACTAACGCCAGGATCGCGGAGGCGTCGAGGACGATTCTACTCATGCTCGGCAGCCTCGCGGCGTTCGGCGATCAGTTCGTCCACCAGTGAGGTTCCAGGCTTCAGATAGCGTTGCGCACGCTCCTGCGCGCGTTGTATGCGGCGCTGTTTCGTGGTGATGCGCACCTCGTCTTCTCGCAGGCAAAGCACGACCTCGTCTCCGACGCCGATGCCCATGGCTTCGCGGAAAGAGGCGGGAATCACAATCCTGCCGTCCTGGCTTATGCGCGTACGGACTTCCTTATGCATGCAAATCCCTAATAGTCCGCCAAGAATTATAGCATATGCCGCACTCTTGTGATATTGGCAGAAGACCACGGCTTACGACGGTCCGCCCTGCTCCTCCTGCGCTGGGGCCTGCTCTTCGTTGTACCTCGGCACGATAAAACGCAAGGGTGACCGAATAGCATCCACCACGAGGAAACGAAGAATGCCCATCTGCTCGCGGAACCTGACATCGTAGGCGCGCAGCGCTACATACGCCGCGATGCTGAAGCTCGTGAACAAATTCAGCACGAAGATGACGCCGATTCCTATCACCGCGCAAAGAAACCAGCGGTCGCCCAGCGTGCCGGTACCGAAGCGCGCCGCAGCCAGAGCGAGCGTGCCGCTGGAGAGCGTAACGTGCCGGATGTCAATCGGCAGACCGAAGAAGTGCCCCACCTCCGGCGCG
>Ga0335082_10001250_pt1 | contig 27074 bp, 17 predicted proteins | sample Lox_Sample_41_FD_206718 | JGI IMG/M metagenome (GOLD analysis project Ga0335082, IMG submission 206718) | Soil microbial communities from Loxahatchee National Wildlife Refuge, Florida, United States - Lox_Sample_4.1 | ecosystem: Environmental > Terrestrial > Soil > Wetlands | place: USA... | reverse complement strand
TTGTTGGCGTCGTTGTACACGCGGAAGCGAAGCTGCTCCACGTCGAGGCCCGTCAGATCGGGAAGCGACCACGTGACCGTCGGGGTCGGGCCGGTGCCCACGACCTGAAGGTTCTGGGCAAGGGGCAGGAGCTGGGGATTCGCGATGGAGGGCGTGAACAGCGGTCCCGCCGTGTCGGGCCCGTTGGTCGCGGTGATCGTCCAGGGACCCGTCAGAGCGGGATCGAAGGGCTCGAGGGCTCGGAACATCGTCGGGAAGGCGGTGAGTGAAGTGAAGGGAAGTGGACGCGTGACCGCTCCCTGCACCGCCGTGACCGCGGTCCCAGCGGTCGGAGCGACGTTCAGGATTCCGACGAACTGCTGATCGCCCGTCGGGAGGCCGAGGCTATTCGGCCCGACGTTCTGGCGAAAGTGCGCCGTGAAATTGAAGGTCGTGAGCGGCGCGGCGCTGGCCTGCGACGCGGAGCTCAGTACGAGGAGCGTGACGAGCCCGAGATTTGTCGCTGTTCGTCGTTGGCTCTGCATGCGTCTTCCCCCGACTCGAGAGACCTGATCCGCTCAGTAGGTCGGGGAAGCGCGGAGATTCGGATCACGCTCGACGGCTATTCGCAGCTTCCGGCGGCGAGCAGGGGGCCCGGCAGGCTCGCGGCGAGGAGCGGGAGCGAGGGCGCGTCTTCGGCAGTTGCCTCGGTGTCGGGCAGCACCGGCGCGCGGAGCCAGCCGTCGGGCTCGGCGGGAATGCCACCCGGTCCGCGTACGGCGAAGCTCCCGGAGGGCTCGCCGCTGCGTCGCGCGGCGCAGCGCTCGCGCAGCAGCGAGGACGCGTCGAGGAACGTCGTCGGCAGCGGCATGATGTTCCCCGTGAGGTCGACGTCGGGCGCGTGGATCTCCACGGTCCCGGACAGGTCCTGCCGGTCGGCCTCTGCGCTCACCTTGCTGCCCGGGAACGCAAAGTAGTTGTTGGCCGTGATCTCGATCTTCCCGCCGCTGTTGCTTCCCTTAGCCGTCGCCACGATGCTGCTCCAGTTCTCGAGGAGCACGACTGCGGGGTCGATCGTGATGTTGCCGCCTGTGGTCTTCAGCCCGCCGTTGACGGAGGCCGTGATGACGCCGCGATCGAGATGCACGAGCTTGCGCGCCTCGATCGTGACGTCGCCACCGTCGGCCGCGCTCGAGTCGATGGCGATGGTGCCTCCGCCGACCAGCACACGGTTCGCCACAAGCGTGATCTCGCCGGCGTTGCCCTTGCCTCGATCTGCCGCGGGGACGTCTCCGACCAGGCTCTGCAGAAAGAAACCCGTAAAGATGTCGTCGAGCTCGCCGAAACCTGTCTCGCTCGTGCTCCGGGCCGAGACCTCGGCGCCATCGTTCACTTCGATCACGGGAGCATTCAACGCAACGGCGCCGCTGTCCCCGCGGCCGCCCGTGCGGCTCGCGATCCCGCTTCCCATGCCGGAAACGAGGATCGAGTCTCCGGCCGCCACATGAATGCTCCCGCCTGGATTGTTGATGAACGTGCTCGCGTCCACCCGTCCCCCGTTCGTGACGAGGAGCTCCCCTGCCGTTCGATCGGGCGTGAACGCCTGGAGGCTGATTGCACCCCCCTGGCCTCCTTCGAGTCCGTCTCCCGACGGAAGCGCCGTCGTCAGCACTGCGCCCCCGTCGATGACGATTCTCGGCGCCTCGAGTGTCACCAGCCCCGATGCGCCTGAGCCGAGGCTCATCGAGGAGACGCGGCTCACGCCGAACTCGGGGGCGCTGCGCGCGACCTCGATCGACTTCCTCGCAACGAGGGTCACGCTGCCTGCGTCGAGGCTGGGGGTGAGCGTGTCCTGGTCATTGAGACTCCAGGGAAGGCTCGTGCTGTCCACGCTGCCGCCATCTACGACGCGGATGCGGTCCGCGGTGAGGTCCACTTCGCCCGCCTTGCCACCGCCGAGCGTCGTGGTCGCGATGTAGGCTCCGTCGGCGACCCGGATCAGGGGGGCACTCACGGTGATCGAGCCACCGTCGCCTCCACGAACCGTGGAGGAGAAGATGCCGGTGAAGAGACCCCCCTGGACATTCAAGGAATCGCGGAGGGTGTGGCCCTTGCCGCCCTTCGCGATCTCGACGGAGTCGGTCGCGACGACGTCGATCTTCCCGGCTGGACCCGGCACGAAGTCGGCGCCGGCGCCGAAGGGCCGAACGCTGCTGACATTGATGAGGGCCGGCTCCCCCGGGCCGATCTTCAGCGAGCCGGCTTCCACCGCGATGGTTCCACCGCCGCCTTCGGTCTCTGTTCCGGCATCGACGCGGCCTCCGGCACCGATCACCAGCTCGCCGATCGGCCGGAGATCGCTGCCGAGCGCGATGGTCCCGGCCTCACCCGCTTTCGGGTTTCCCTCGCTTCTCGCCACGATGCTGCCCTGCGAGGGGGTGTTCTCGTCGGAAGAGCCGATTCGCACGTTGTCGGCGAGCACTGTGATCGTTCCAGCTTTGCCTTTGCCACTGGTTCCGACGTCGATGGATCCGCCCGAGTCGACCGTGAGCGAGTCGACGTCGATCGTGATCGTGCCGGCATCGCCGGCTCCGTTGGTTGTGGTGTAGATGAGTCCGCCGCCGCTCACGAGCACCGAGTTGGCGACGATGGCGATGCTGCCTGCGCTGCGTCCCGAGAGCGGGTTGCGGTCCGGGATCGGCCCTGAACAGAGATAGCAGGACGCATCGAGGATGCCTCCGTTCACGAGCTCGACCGAGCGCGCTCGGATCTCGATGCTTCCCGGCGTCCCCCCGGTCTCCCCGCTGGCGCCGACGTAGAAGAATGCGTACGGCGGCAGGTGACTCGATTCGACTTTGCCGGCATCCAGGCGAAGCGTGTCGGTGAGATCGACGAGGATGGTGCCTGCGTTACCGACGCTTCCATACGCACCTGCGTGGACGAGGGAGCTGTCCGACATGTCCACGCTCCCGCCCGAGAGCTTCACGATACCCGCATCACCCGTGGCGCCCGCGCCGCCTCCTGCGCTCAAGATCACGCCGTCTGCGAGCGTGAGGTTGGCCGCGTCGATCGCAATCTCGCCGCCACGGCCGCTGCCCTGCGTCTCGGCCCTCGCGCCGGCCGCGGTGACGAATGGGGGGGAATTCGGGAAGAGCGGGAGCCCCGGCCCGTGTCGGAAGGTCACCTGCGGGCTCGAGACGTGGATCGTCCCGGCGTCACCCGCATCGGCACCGGTCGACCAGGTGCTGGCCGCGAGGAGCCCGTCGTCGACGACCACGCTCCGGCCCGCCTCGATCGAGATCGTGCCTCCATCGCCTGCGCCCGCCGTCTCGGCGGACACGTACGAACCCGCCGACACCTTCACGTCTCGCGCCGCGATCGCCACGTCGCCGGCCCTGCCGCTCGCTCCGGCCACGGCCGATGCGCTCACGCCGACGTCGTTCGCGAGCGTCACGGTGTCGCCCTGGATCCGGATCTCGCCGCCTGCGCCGCCGCTCGTGGTCTCCGCGCTCGCGCCGACCTGGGTGACCTGCGGCGGTGCCAGCGGATCGAAGCCCGGTCCGTTGCGGAGCGTGACCTGCGGGCTCGCGATGTCGAGCGTGCCGGCGTTGCCCGCGCCGTGCGTGGAGACGGAGAGCAGGCTCGCGTCGACGAGCACGGACTCGCTCGCGTCGAGGGCGATCGCGCCGGGCCCGGGCTCGTGCGCTTCGTCGGCCGGCGGCGGAACGGGGCTCTCGTTCTCGGCGAGCACCCAGGAGCTCTTCTCGACGACGATCTTCCCGCCGCGGATCGAGATCGTTCCCGGGGAGCCTCCGTCCCTTCCCACGTCGACGAGCGACTGCGAGATGTCGACCTTCCCCTGCCCCTCGAGGTCCACGTGCCCGCCCGCCGCAAGGAGCGATGCGTTGCGCGTGAGCGAGATGTCGCCGCCGACGAGCTCGAGCGCCTCGCCGTCGGGAACCTCGAGGTCCGTGCGGTCGACGGCGATCGCAGCCGCGCCGCGCGCGCTCAGGAACCCGAACTTCGTGGGCGTGGCGGTCGAGAGCACGGAGGGGCGCGAGGGATCCGCGTAGAAGCGCACGAGGTCGCCATCGGCGAAGCCCAGGTAGTCGCCCGTGCTCGCGTGGAAGGAGCCGGGGACCTCGAGCTTCGAGCCCGCGCCGAACATGACACCGCTCGGGTTCAGCAGCCAGACGTCCGCGCCGGGGATGGTCGAGCGGAGCGTGCCGTCGATCTCGGACCGCGAGCCTCCGGTCACCCGCGTGATCACGTTCTTGACGCTGTCGGGCCCGGTGAAGGTGGCGGTCTCGTCCTTCCCGATGCCGAAGAGCTTGAAGCTGTGGAACAGGTTGCCGTCGTGCTGCTCGCCGAGATCGGGCGTGATCAGATAGTTCGCGAAGGCGCCATTCGGGTCGTAGCCCGACCCGACCACCTCCTGCTTGTGGCTGCCGAGCGTGCCGTCGCGCACCACGAGGCCCTTGCTCTGCGCCGTCGCACGGTGCGCGGCAAGCGACAGGCAAGCGAGCGCGAGCGCAGGGGCGAGGCGCAGGAGCGGCGCAGCGTGTCCCATCCCGGAGACCTCGCGGGCCATTCTACGCCTGCGCGCGGGCGATGAGGCGGCGCCTCGCCGACAGCGCCAGCCCGAGCAGCCCCGCACCGAGCTGTGTCGACGCCCCGGGCTCGGGAAGCGCCATCGCGGCAGGACTGGTGAGGCCGCCGCCGGCAGGGCTGCCGAAGGGGCCGCCGGTGGCGAATACATCAATGAAGGCGCCCGTGGTGGCGTTGTAACGCATCACCTCGTCGGTGTTGCGAGCGGATACGTATAGGATGTTTCCGGGTCCGAAGAGCATGAAGACGGGTCCCTCCGGGTGGGGATCGCCCGGTCGGAGGAACGCGCCCTTCGAGGCACCGGTCTTGCCGTCGAAGCGCCAGATGTCGTGTCCCGTGCTGATCAGGGTCACGTAGAGATCGCCGTCGGGGCCGAAGGTGACACCGCCGACGTGTCCATCGGTGCCCGAGATGGGTACGGTCGCGAACGCATCGAGATACGCGCCGGTCGCCCCGTCGTAGCGCAGGACCTGGTTGCCCAGGAAGCTGCCGACGTAGAGATTCCCGTCGGGTCCGAAGGTCACGCCGGCCGCGAAGTTCAGCGGAGAGCCGGGCCCGGCGAAGAGGCTGCACCCTCCCGCCGTCCCGTTGGAGCGATAGACGGTGTTGCCGACGCTCACGTAGAGATGGCGGTCGGGTCCGAAGGTCATCTGCGTCATCGGTGCCGGGAAACCGGAGCAGAAGACGTCGATGAAGACTCCGCTCGCTCCGTCGTAGCGGAGCACAGTGTTCTCGACGGGGCCGGTCAGGTCGTCCTTGATGCCGTTCGCGACGTAGAGATTCCCGTCCGGGCCGAATGCCATTCCGAAGGGGGTCTCGAGCCCGTACCGGGCGGGGAGCACGAAGTTGCCGACGGGCGCGCCGGTTGCGCCCTCGTACCGAATCACCCGACCGTTAGCGCGGCTCGCCACGAGGAGATCGCGCGTGTCCGCAGGGATCACCGCCAGACCGGACGGACCATCGAGGCCCCCGCCGCTGACGAACGTGTCGAGGAAGGAGCCGGTGGCTCCGTCGTAGCGGAGGACCCGATCGTTCAGGTAGCTGCTGACGTAGAGCTTCCCGTCGGGTGCGAAGACCAGGCTGTACGGCTCCACTGGATGGGGATCCGACGGCGCGATGAACGAGCCCTTTGATGCGCCGGTCGTGCCGTCGAAGCGCAAAATGTCGCTGGAGAGGCAGCCCGCCGGACCGCAGTACCAGACGAGGACGTAGAGATCGCCGCCGGGTCCGAATCTCAGGCCGCGCGTCGAGCCGCCGGACGGCACGGTCGCGAAGACACCGAGGTACGCGCCGGTCGTCCCGTCGAAGCGCAACACCTCGCCCGTGTCGAAGCTGCCGACGTAGAGATCTCCGTCGGCACCGAAGGCGAGGCCGGTCGCGCCGTCGAGCGGCGATCCCGCGCCGATCGTGCGGAGCTCGTTGCCCGTCTTCGGGTCGACCTCGAACACGAAGTTGCCCTCGAAGACGGATCCGTAGAGGTGGCCGTCGCGGCCGAAGGCGAGGGCTTCGATTCGCGACGGATAGTCCGGGCTCACGATGTCGACGAAGGCCCCGGTCCTTCCGTCGAAGCGCCTGACGTTGCCGTGGCCGTCGCCTCCGCCGGCCACGTAGAGATTGCTGTCGGGTCCGAAGATCGAGTCCCGCGGCTCCACCGGCCCGTCGATCCCGGCGCTCACGAAATCGCCGAGATACGCACCGGTCTCGGCGTCGTACCGCTTCACTCTGTCGGTGAGCTCGCTGCTCACCAGGAGGTCGAGGTGGTGGGTCGTGGGGACGAAGTAAGCCGACTGGGTGAATGCGGTCGAAACATTCTCGCTGCTCGTCTGTGGTTCCGTGTCCTCCACGCTGACCGAAAAGATGTACGGGATGCCCGGGAACAGCAGCCCGGCGGGTATCGGGAACGCGGTAGAGGCGAGCGGGAGCCCCCCGATGTTGAGAATGACGTCGTTGTTGGCGTCGTTGTACACGCGGAAGCGGAGCGACTCCACATCGATGCCTGACAGCTCGGGAAGCGACCACGTGACCGTCGGGGTCGGGCCGGTGCCGACAACCTGCAGGTTCTGGACGAAGGGCAGGCACTGGGGATTCGCGATGGGAGGCGTGACCAGCGGTCCCGCCGTGTCGGGCCCGTTGGTCGCGGTGATCACCCAGGAACCGGTCAGAGCGGGATCGTAGGGCTCGAGGGCTCGAAACATCGTCGGGAACTGGGTGAACGACGTGAGCGGGAGGGGACGTGAGACCGCTCCCTGCACCGCCGTGACGGTGGTCCCGGCGATCGGAGCGACGTCCAGGATTCCGACGAACTGCCTGTCGCCCGGCGGGACTCCGACGGTGTTCGGCCCGACACGCTGGCGAAACTGGTACGCCGAACCGAACTTCGTAATCGGCTCGGCGCTGGCCTGCGTCGCGAAGCCCAGGGCGAGCAGCGCGCCGAGTCCGAGCAGAGTGCGAAGGGTGTGAAAGTAGGAGGTCAGGCGACACCATCCTACGCCTGCGCGCGGATCTCGGTGCGACTCGGGCGCCGTCGCGTGCGACGGCGCTCGGCCAGCACGAGCAGCCCTCCCGCGAGCAGTACCGCTGTCGCGGGCTCCGGGACGATCGCGACGTTCGCCGCACTCGGGCCGGTGACCGCCAGCGGAGACCCTGCGACGTCCGCGAGATCCCGCTGTGTGAGCTCGAGCTGCGCATCGCCGGCGCCCAGCGCCTGGAACGTGAGCGTCGCGAGCAGGAAGTCGCGAGGCTGCAAGGCGTCCAACGCGCTGCCCGAGAGGAGCGAGACCTCCTTCAGGTCGACGACGCCGCTCAGCTCGGACGCCGTCACGATGGACTCGCTTCCCGGCGAGCCGAGGAACGGCCCGAAGCTCACGCCTGCGTACGCCAGCAGCGAAGCGTCGAAGGTGAGGTCGAGGTCGAATGCGCGCACGCTCGGCGGCGCGAAGTCACCGAGCTCCGGCGCGCCGAGCACGTGCAGCTCGACGTCGACGAACGCGCCTGCGTCGACCGTGGCCGGCGCCGCGACCGTGATCGACAGCGCGCGCGCCGTCGCCGGAACAATCCACAGGGCCGCGATCGCAAGCGCCAGTCGTGTTCTCAGCATGATCGTCGTCTCCTCGCCATGCGCCTCGACCGCAGCGCCCGGATCCCCACCAGGAGCAGCACGGGCTCGATGCCCAGCAAGCCACAGGCGGCGCACTTCGGGAACGTGCACTCGTTGGCGCACGCCGCCGAGTCGAAGATCGTGACGTGTCCATCGCCGTCGGCGTCGCGCGGGTCGCCGGCTGCCGCGGCCGTGCCGATTCCGTCGACGATCGCCTGCACGTCGTTGCGGTCGATCACGCCCGAGCCGTCGACGTCGCAGGAGCGCCGTCCGATGGTGGATTGCTCCGCCTCGTGGAGGGTCTGCTGCGCGTCCGGCGCGAGGAGGAAGCCGTCGCGCAGGTTCCGATCGACGGCGCCGCTCACTTGCGCGACGTAGCCCTCGTGGGTCGGGTAGAGCTGGGCGAGTGTCTGCGCATCGAAGTCGCGCGAGTAACCCTGGCGAGGGCAAGGGTCGGGACCGGTGTTCGTTCCGGTGTTGACGGCAGTGGGTACATCCATCTGCGCTAGACGGATCCCGCCGAGCGCGTTGCCGATGCCGTCGCGGGCGAGCACCACCGTGGGGAAGATCGAGACGGTCTGGAGCGGCGCGGCGGACGGCATCGGCGTGCCCTCACTCACCCGGCGGACCAACAGGTCGAGCCCGGCCGCCATCACGTAGCGGAACGGGACCGCGCTCCCGGGCGGCATGACCCCGCAGCTCCACGAGTCTTCCACCGCTGTGCCGAGGTCGCGTCGTTCCAGCGGCACGCGCATCGCGTAGGTCTGCTGGTCGCCGTGAGAGGTGCCGGCGACCTCCCAGGTGCGGAAGAGCGCGTCGTCGGGTCTGCGCACCTGCGCTTCGTTGAAGAAACTCACGTCGGACTCGGAGAGCGCCTTCCAGACCGGGACCTCGAGGTCCACGCGGATCGGGTCGCCGAGCGTGCCCTGGAGGGCGAACGCGTCGAACGCGTGCGACAGCGGTTGGATCGCGTTCACGTACGTGGCCAGGCAGGCCGCCGACTGGGAGTGCCCGGTCGCGATCACCAGCTGCGGCTCGAGGCCGCCGAGCGGATCGATGCCGACCGGCGCGCGGATCGCCTGCGCAGCCTCCGAGAAGACGTCGTACGCGAGCGCGTCGTTGGTGATGGTCTCGGACCCGAAAGCGTTGCGCCGACTCACGTCGAGCGTCCCGTAGCGGTTGGGGTTCCAGGTCCTGAGTCGGTTCACACCGACCCTCTGCGCAGACACGCCGACCCAGGCATAGCCGGAGCGCATCAGATGTTGGTTGATCTGGAACCAGGTCTGATCCATGTCGGCGTCGTTGGTGACGTTCAGCCACTCGACGACCACAACGCCGTTGAAGGCGGCGGCGGAGGCCGGCCGGCGGACGACGATCCGCGTCTTGTAGGGCAAGCCGCTGCCGAGAATGGTTCCCGTAGTCGTTTGCGTCTGGTAACACGATCCCGGCGTGTTGTAGCGGTTCGCCGTGCCCGAGATGAAGTACTCCTCTTCGACGTAGCCCTGGGCCGCGAGGTCGAGGTTCGAGGCGAAGAAGATGTAGTTGTGCGACGGGTCGCCGGGCGTCGCCGTCGACGCGATCGGCCCGGTCACGACGGGATCGGGCACCGCGGCGCCGGCCGGCGTCGCGAGGAGGGCGAGGCAGAGTGCTCCCGCTGCCGCGATTCCGATGGTCGGGCGCGACGAAACACAGAAGGGGGCATTGCGCATGGTCATCCCGAGCGCCTCCTCCGCCCCCGTGTAGGTCGGAGGAGGCCGCCGATTCGGATCAGGCGCGCGCGTGCGCGGCGCGCCGTCGCGACAGCGCAGCGAGCAGGACGCAGCCGGCGACGAGCGATTCGACCTGCTCGGGCTCGGGCAGCGCGATCGCGAGGGTGTGGTCGCCGCCCGCCGCGATCGCCGTGGCGGTGCCGGCGGTACCGTTTACGGAGGGAGGGGGTGTCGCCTGTCCCCAGTAGTCCTGGCCCCAGCAGACGACGGAGCCGCTGCCGGCCTGGATCGCGCAGCTGTAATCCGGGCCTGCCGCGATCGCTGAAGCCGTGCCCGCGGTGCCATCCACGTACGGCGGTGGGGTTGCTTGGCCGTAGGAGTCGTCGCCCCAGCAGATGACCGCGCCGGTGCCGGCCTGGATCGCGCAGAAGTGCCACCTACCCACCGCGATCGCCGTTGCGCCGCCGCTGGTCCCGTCTACGGAGGGCGGCGGCGGCAGTGTTCCACCCCAGCAGACGACCGCGCCGGTCCCGGCCTGGATCGCGCAGCTGTAGTAGTCGCCGGCGGCGATCGCAGTGGCGGTGCCGCTGGTCCCGTCCACCGAGGGCGGCGGCGGCGGTGTTCCACCCCAGCAGACGACCGCGTCGGTTTGGGCTTGGATCGCGCAAGCATGCGCCGCGCCCACCGCAATTACCGAAGCCGTGCCATCTGTACCGTCTACGGAGGGCGGTGGGGGTAACGCGGGGAAGAAGACTCCCGACCCCCAGCAGACGGCCGCGCCGCTGCCAGCTTGGATGGCGCAGCTGAGAGAAGAGTAGAACGAAGCGCCGTCCGAGGTTGAATCCCATTCCCCGCCCGCTGCGATTGCCGTGGCGGTGCCCAGCGTGCCGTTCACCGAAGGAGGTGGCGGCAGCCCCCATTCGGGCCAGCAGACGACCGCGCCAGTGCCGGCCTGGATCGCGCAGCTGTGGGTGTTGCCCGCTGCGATCGCCGAGGCGGTGCCGACGGTGCCGTCGACCGAGGGAGGCGGTGTCGCCTGGTCGTCATCGTTGCGGCCCCAGCAGATCACCGCGCCGGTCCCGGCCTGGATCGCGCAGCTGTGGTAGCTGCCCGTCGCAATCGCCGTGGCGGCACCCGCGCTGCCGTCCACGGAGGCGGGCGGCGTTGCCTGCCCGTAGCCGTTGTCGCCCCAACAGACAACGGCGCCGGTGCCGGCTTGGATCGCGCAGCTGTAGTCGACGCCCGTCGCGACCGCCGTCGCGGTGCCCTCGGTGCCGTCCACGGAGGAAGGAGGCAAAGTCCCGAGGTCATACCGGCCCCCCCAGCAGACGACGGCGCCGCTGCCGGCTTGGATCGCGCAGCTGTGGTAGCCGCCCGCGGCGATCGCGGTGGCGGTGCCGGCTGTGCCGTCCACGGAGGGAGGCGGCGTCGCCTGACCCACATAGTTGTCACCCCAGCACACGACCGCTCCGGTGTTCGCTTGGATCGCGCAGGTGTGTCTATAGCCAGCCGCGATAGCAGTCGCGGTACCTGCGCTGCCATTCACGGAGGGAGGCGGCATCTCCGACCCTTGCGAGTCCAGGCCCCAGCAGACGACGGCGCCGCTGCCCGCTTGGATCGCGCAGCTGTGTTGTGATCCCGTCGCGATCGCCGTCGCCGTACCCGCGCTGCCGTCCACGGAGGGAGGCGGCGTCGCCTGACCGAAGTCGAAACCGCCATTCGGATTGTTGTGGCCCCAGCATACGACCGCACCGGTACCGGCCTGGATCGCGCAGCTGTGCGCGTAGCCCGCCGCGATCGCTGTGGCTGTGCCGCTGGTCCCGTCCACGGAGGGAGGCGGCGTCGCCTGCCCGAACAAGTTCCAGCCCCAGCAGACGACGGCGCCACTGCCGGCCCGGATCGCGCAGTTGTGGATTTCGTAGCTGCTGCCCGCCGCGATCGCCGAGGCGCTGATCGCTGGCGGGGGCCCGCCGGCTCCCCATCCCACCACCGGTCCCGCGGATCGCGCGACGCTCGTCGTCAGCAGTCCGAGTACGAGACACACTGTTGCGGCGAAGTTCGTGTTTCGATCCGACCTGCTGCGCATGGTTCGCCCGGGTCCTGCGAAGTAGGTCGAGGGGGAGCCTCGATTCGGATCAGTCAAGGGATGGGCGCCGCCGGCGTATCGGCCGCAGCGCATGAAGCCCGATCAGGACCAGAACCGGCTCGATGCCCAGCAGGCCACAGGCGGCGCAGTTCGGGAACGTGCACCGGTTGGCGCACGCGGCCGAGTCGAAGATCGTGACGTGTCCGTCGCCGTCGGCGTCGCGCGGATCGCCTGGCGTCGCGGTCGCACCGATCCCGTCGACGATCGCCTGGACGTCGTTCCGGTCGATCAGCCCGGTGCCGTCGACGTCGCACGGACGCGCCTCGGTGATCGTCAGGAACTGTCGCGGCGCGACATGATGCAGCTCCTGCACGATGCCCGACGGCCATTCGACGCGAACCGTGTCGATCATCGTCGCGTCCGCCAGCCCGAACTCCGCATTCAGGCTCTGCTGGTTCGATTCGCTGTCGCCGCCGGAGATCTCGCGCAATTGCCAGCGACTCTCGCCGCGAAAGAAGGCGTTCACCCGGACCTTCGCGCCGATGGCCGAGCGATTCGAGACCGTGCCGACGAGCTTCACGTTCAGCCAGGCGTTGCCGTTGCCGTCGTTGTGATAGAGGAGGTTCGGCACCGCCCGCGGTGAGAAGCCGCCCTGCGAGACGAAGAGGTCGAGGAAGCCGTCGTTGTCGTAGTCGCCCCAACTCGCGCCCGACGCGCCCGTCGAGGGATCCGTGGCGATCGCGCCCGCGGTGACCTTCGTGAACGTGCCGTCTCCGCCGTTGTGGTACAGGAAGCCGTGTACGCGAGGCGGCAACGGGAACGACAGGTCGGCGACCGCGACGTAGAGATCCAGGAAGCCGTCGTTGTCGTAGTCGCCCCAGGCGCACGCGGAGAAGATCGCGGACGCGGGAATCGTGTCCTTCACCGTCGTGCTGCCGGTGACGCGCGTGAAGGTGCCGTCTCCGCCGTTGTGGTAGAGCGAGTTCTGCTGCGCGTTGGCCAGGAAGAGATCGAGGAAGCCGTCGTTGTCGTAGTCAGCCGTGCAGGATGCGTAGGTGTTCTCGAGGCGGCCGCTGAGCCCGCTGTCGGTGACGCGCGTGAAGACGCCGCCCCCGTCGTTGCGATAGGGGATGGTCGTGAAGAGCGACGACCCCGGTGCGGCGACGTTCGAGACGATCAGGTCGAGATCGCCGTCGCCGTCGTAATCGGTCCAGACACCGAACGAGACGCCGGTGGTGGCGTCGTTCACGAGGACGCGGTCGGTGATGCGGGTGAAGGAGCCGTGGCCGTCGTTCCGGAACAGCCGATTCTGCATATCGTGACCGCCCACGAACAGGTCGAGGAAGCCGTCGTTGTCGTAGTCGAGCCACACCGGACCGTGGAATCCGCCGTCTCGAGTCTCGGTGTAGATCGGGTTGTCGGTGGTCCACGCGAAGGTCCCGTTTCCCTGGTTCCGGTAGAGCATGTTGTGCCACTCGCCGGGATTTCCCGCGGTGACGATCAGGTCGAGGTGTCCATCGTTGTCGTAGTCGCCCCAGGACGCGCCGTGCTGGTTGCTCGGCACCTTCGGCATGGCTGCGTCGTCGATCAGTGAGAACGTGCCATCGCGCTCGTTGTGATAGAGGAAGTTCCTGGCGAACGGCTGCGAGGCGCCGACGAAGAGGTCGAGCCAGCCGTCGTCGTCGTAGTCTCCCCAGGACCCGCCCCAGTAGAGAGCGGGAAGCGTGACGATGTCGCCGCTCGTGACGCGGGTGAACGTGGCGCCGGACGTGAACACACCGGCCGCGCGAGCGGGGATGGCGGCGGCGAGGTGGAGCAGCGGGAGCAGCAATCCGACGGCGAGGACACGCTTCGACACGCAATCTCCTCCGCGTGTAGGTCGTGGGCGCGAGGAGATTCGGATCAGCTCAGATTCCGTGGCTTCCCGGGCGGCGAGGTCGGTCGACGGCCGCCTGCCTATCGCTGCTCGCCGTGCCTTCCAAGGAGCCGGCGCGCGGGCTCGAAGCGGAAGCTGGCTCGGTGGATCGAGCCGTCGACCAGCTCGAGCGAGAGCTCCTGGCAGGTCCCTGCCCAGCTCTTCTCGGTCCGCCAGAGATAGGTGTAGCCACGGCGCTTCGGCGCATGGAGCAGCGTGCTCGAGCGCCCTGCGACCAGCCCCTCGAGGTCGTTGACGGGAGCGCTGGGGTCGCAAGGCACGGGTCGTACGCTGGGAGAGCCTTCGGCGAGGACGTCGCGTCCCTGGTCGCCGCCGAGCGAGAAGCGGATCGGCACCGTGCGTCCGGCCTTCACGCGGTTCACGACGGGAGGATTCAGCAGCGGCCGCAGGAAGCCGGTGAAGTCGAAGAGCACATGGAACGACTGCGACACGTCGGGTGCGGGCTCGTAGCTCGCATCACCGGCTTGTGAGGCCGTCAATGTGCAGAGGCCGACGCCGGTGAGAGTCACCTGATCGCCGGTGACCGTGCAGCTTCCGCTGGCGGTGAATGAGACGGCGAACCCCGAAGACGAAATGGCGCTGACGGCGAAGGGAGGATCGCCGAGAGTGCGATCCGGGAGTGGATCGAATCGAAGGTGCTGACAGAGATGCCCGGCCTCGAAGACCCGATACAAGACCCCGCCGCCCCCGGGTCCTCCTGCCTCCGCGGTGCCGACGAGCGCGCAATCGTTCCCCAGGACGAGGGCGGTCGGACGGGCACCGTCGGCGCCGCTGAACGAGTGAAGCGAGCTGAAGGTCCCGTCGGCGTCGATCTGGAAGACCGTGCCAGCACCGGACGAGCCGCCGCCTGCGGTGATTCCGTAGAGCACCCCGGCTCTACCAGGGACGAGAGTGACCGAGGGATTGGTGCCGTCCGTGCCGCTGAACGAGTGCAGAGAGGTGAAGACCCCGCTTCGATCGATCCGGAAGACCGTGCCGAGATCCGACGAGCCGCCGTCCCGGGTGATCCCGTAGAGCGCGCCGTCGCTATTCGGGGTGAGGGCGGCCGACGGATGGGCGCCGTCCGGACCGCTGAACGAATGCAAGGGCGTGTAGAGCCCTGCGTTGTCGATCCGGAAGACGCCGGCTGTGGTGGTTCCGTAGAGCGCGCCGTCGCTCCCCAGGACGAGGGGTGCAGAGGGGCCGTCTGTGTCGCTGAATGAGTGCAGGGAGGCGAAGGCTCCGTCTGCCTCGATCCGAAAGATCGCGCCCATCGCCGAGGGCCCGCCGCCACAAGTGTTCCCGTACGACGTGAATATCGAAGTGCCCCCGTAGAACGCACCGTCGCTGCCCACGACGAGCCCGGTAGTCGAGCAGTCGCTGTCGTAGCCCTGCACGTAGTGCAGAACGGTTCCGTTGCCCGCGCGATCGACCTTGAAGATGCCGAACCAGCCTGGAGGCCCTGCGAAGTAGTCGGGGAAAACGGACTCGATCCAATAGAAGGCGCCGTCGGTCACCGCGACGGAGGGACCCAGTCTCTGGCCTCCCCCCTGCACGCTACCGCTCGGCCATTGCACGGGAACGCTGGTGACGGCTCCGCCCGCATCGATCCGGAACAACGACCCTGCGGCCAGGCCGTAGAGCGCCGCGCCATCGCTCCCGAGGAAGAATTCGCTCGGCGACCAGAGGTCGAACGAGTGCAGCGGGGTGAAGCTCCCGATGTGATCGATGCGGAAGATGGTGCCCCGGTCCGACGAGCCGCCCGCCGTAGTGGTTCCGTAGAGCGCGCCGTCGCTTCCCAGGGCGAGCGAAGGCGACGGCCCGGCGCCATCGGCGGAGCTGAACGAGTGCAAGGAGGTGAGGTTTCCCGCGCGATCGATGCGGAAGACCGAGGTCGACGTGATTCCGTAGAGCGCGCCCGCTCCATCCCGGGTGAGGGCCCGGTCAGCGCCGCCGGGGAGCTGTGACACCTCGGTGTAGGACCCCGCGCCATCGATCGTGAAGACCAACGTCCCGCCCCCGCCGTTCACGGTCCCGTAGAGGACCCCGTCGCCCCAGAACGTTGCCATGGGGTTCCAGCGAACCGCCGGGCCGAAGTCGGGGGGAAATGTGTGCAGGGTGGTGAGCAGCCCGTACCGGTCCAACTGGAAGATCGAGCCCCCGTAGCCTCCAGGGACACTCGTCGTCCCGCTCGTCGTCCCGTAGATTGCGCCGTCGCTCGCCTGGAAGAGGGAATTGACCCAGCCTCGGAATTCCTGCTGGAAGCTGAAGGTCCCTGCGCTGTCGACCCGGAAGGTCCGGCTCCCAACCGACCCGACAGCGATGCCATAGATCGCGCCATCGCTCCCTCGAGCGAGGTCGCCGGTCGGGTAGTAGCCACCTGGATTGCTGAAGGAGTACAGCGACGTGAAGTTTCCCGCGCTGTCGATCCGGAAGACCGTGCCGAGTCGCGTGGACTCGAGAGCGCTGGTGGTTCCGTAGAACGCGCCGTCGCTTGCCTCGATCAGGCCGCTCGGGGAGTACCCGTCGGAGCCATCGAACGTGTGCAGCGTCGAGAAGGTCCCGCCCGCGTCGATCTTGAAGACGATGCCGTAGCTGCCAAAGGGCCGGATGGACCCGTAGAGCGCGCCATCGCTCGCAAGAACGAGTTGCTGGTGCTCGTAGCCCGTGTCGAACGAGTGGAGCGATGTGAAGGTCCCCGCGCTGTCGATCTTGAAGACCGTGCCGTGTCCAGACGAGCCGCCGCTCGAGGTAGTTCCATAGAGCGCGCCGTCTGCCCCCTGGCCGACGAGTCGCCATGGGTATGCGCCGTCCGTGCCGCTGAACGAATGCAAGCAGGTGAAGTTCCCGCCGGCGTCGATCCGGAAGACGATTCCCAGGTTCGCTGCGCCGCCGTCTCGGGTAGTCCCGTAAAGGGCACCGTCGCTCCCCTGGACGAGGGGGCCCGAGGGATGCGCCGTGGCTTCGAAGCTCTTCAACAGCTCGAACGTGGGTTCTGCGCGCGCGGGCCGGTTCGTTCCGCAAAGGCTCGCGAGAATCGCCAGGCCAGCGCTGGCCACAAGGGCGATCCTGGAGTGAGTCGAACGCATCCGCGTTCCCGTTCCGTGGGAGGCGGTCGAACGCCTCCCTTGCACCCGTAGGTCGGCGACGCGCGGCGAATCGGATCAGCGGCCCCCGCGGACGGAATCGCGGAGTACGATGAGTCGCCAGGAAGTCCCGATGCACTGCTGCGTAGGCCGAAGCGCGTGGTGCCTCCTGCTCGTGGGAGGCCTGGCGGCCCTGTCTGGCGCCGCGGCGTTCGCCGAGTCCGCCGCGGACCTCGTGGCGCACGCCGCGCAGCTATCGCGCGCCGGCCGCTTCGAGGACGCGGTGCTGGCGTGGCGCGAGGCGGCGCAGGCGGCCGGGGTTGCGGGCGCGACACGCGAGCGGATCGGAGCCCTGCTCCAGCTCGCCGAGGCGCAGCAGTCGCTCGGTCGCTACGCCGACGCGCAGCTGACGCTCGGCACGGCGCTCGACGCGGTCGGCGACCCGCCGGATCCCGCGGAGCTCGCCGCGATCCACACCTCGCTCGGCAACACCTACCTCGCGCTCGGTCCGCCGGCGCGAGCCGAGGAGCACTTCGCGAAGGCGCTCGAGCTCGCGAAGCAGGCGAAGGCGCCCGCGCAGAGCGCCGCCGTGCTCACCGATCTCGGCAACCTGCATGCGTCGCAGGGCGAGTACGCGGACGCCGCGCGCGCCTACACGGAGAGCGCCAGCCTGGCCGAGCAAGCGGACGCGCGCAGCCTCGCGGCGCGCGCATACGCGAACGCGGCTCGCGCGGCGCTGCTCGCGGGCGCGCCTGCTCCCGAGGTGCGTCGCTCGCTCGAGCGCGCGAGCGTCCTCGCAGCGGAGCTCCCCGCTTCGCACGACGGGATCTACCTGCTCGTCGCGACCGGCCGCTCGTACGGCCGGCTGGCCGCGACACCAGGACCCGACGCCGCGCGCGACCTCGAGCGCGCGCACGCCCTGCTCACTCGCGCGGAGCAGGAAGCCGGGACTCTCGGCGACGTGCGCGCCCGCTCCTACGCGCAAGGCGAGCTCGGCGCGCTCTACGAGCAGCAGGGCCGCCTCGACGAAGCGCTCGCGCTCTCGCGCCGCGCGCTCTTCGACGCGCAGCAGGCGGGCGCACCCGAATCGGTGTACCGCTGGCACTGGCAGATCGGGCGGATCCTGAAGGCGAAGGGCGATGCGCCCGGGGCGATCGCCAGCTATCGGCAGGCCGTCGCCGTGCTCCAGTCGGTCCGCTTCGCCATGTCGCACGGCTATGCGACCGGCGAGGACTCGTTCCGCGAGACGGTCGGTCCCGTCTTCTTCGAGCTCGTCGACCTCATGCTCCAGACGGCGCCGCCCGCATCGGAGGCCGCGGCCTATCAGGCGCGGCTGCTCGAGGTGCGCGAGACCATGGAGCTGCTCAAGACGGCGGAGCTGCGCGACTACTTCCGCGACGAGTGCGTGGAGTCGCTCGCGGCGAAAGTGGAGAGCCTCGATCAGGTTTCCCCCTCGGCCGCCGTGCTCTATCCCGTGCTGCTGCCGGACCGCCTCGAGCTGCTGCTGACCTCCTCGGCCGGCATCCAGCGCGTGACCTTGCCGGTCGGCGCGGCGGCCGTCACCGGAGAGGTGCGCCTGCTGCGCACGTTGCTCGAGAAGCGCACGACGCGGCAGTTCCTGCCGCACGCGCGCCGCGTCTACGACTGGCTCGTGCGTCCCTTCGAGGCGGAGCTCGCCGCGCGCGGGGTGGGCACGCTCGTGTTCGTGCCCGACGGCGCGCTACGCACGATCCCGATGAGCGCGCTGCACGACGGCGAGCACTTCTTGATCGAGCGCTTCGCGGTGGCGACTACGCCCGGGCTGAGCCTCACCGATCCGCGTCCGCTCGACCGGGCGAAGCTCCAGGTATTCCTCGCCGGACTCAGCGAGGGCGCGCAGGGTTTCGCCGCGCTGCCGCACGTGCGCGAGGAGGTCGACGCCGTGTCGAAGCTCTTCCCGGGCGAGACGCTGCTCGATTCCGAGTTCAGTGAGCCGCGCGTCCAGCAGGAGCTCGGCGCGCGGGAGTTCGGTGTCGTGCACATCGCCACCCACGGCGAGTTCGCGGGCGACGCGGACCGCTCGTTCCTGCTCACCCACGACGGGCGGATCACGATGAACGATCTCGGAGCCCTGGTCGGTCGCACGCGCTTCCGCGATCAGCCGATCGAGTTGCTCACGCTCTCGGCTTGCGAGACCGCGCAGGGCGACGACCGCGCCGCGCTGGGGCTCGCCGGCGTGGCGATCAAGGCGGGAGCTCGCAGCGCGCTCGGGACGCTGTGGAGCGTGAACGACGTCGCGTCCTCGGAGCTGCTGGGCGACTTCTACCGCGAGCTGCACGACGCGCCGGTCTCGAAGGCGGTGGCGCTCCAGCGCGCGCAGCGGAAGCTGATCGCCGACCCGAACCGCAGCCATCCTTATTATTGGTCGGGCTTCCTGCTGATCAGCAACTGGCTCTGACGCGCTGAGCTCCGCGCAACCCTCGTGGCTGCGGCTATGCTCACGCAGCCCCGGTCCCCGAGATGCTGAAGATGAGCTACCGCGTCGAGATCGAGCAGGAGGAGGATGGTCGCTTCCTCGCCGAGGTCGTCGACCTGCCCGGGGTCATGGCATACGGCGACTCCCGCGAGGTGGCCCTTGCACACGCGCAAGCCCTTGCGCTTCGTGTGCTGGCCGATCGCCTCGAGCACGGCGAGGGTCCACATGGCCCCGTCAGCGTGAGCTTCGAGACCACCGTCGCCGCGTGAAGCCGTGGCGTTCGACCCGGGCCCGGCGGGTCTTCGCGGCATTGCAGCGCAACGGCTGGCGCGTCGAGCGCGAGCGCGGATCGCACAAGGTTCTGCGTCGCGAGGGCTGGCCCGACTTCGTGTGGGCGTTCCACGATCGCGAAGAGATCGGCCCGCGCATGCTCGTTCGCATCGCGAAGGCGACCGGCCTCGAACCGGATGATCTCTAGAGGGTCATCGGCGAGTGCTCGCGCGTCGCCGCACCGCGTAGCGTCCGCTCACGCGCCGACTTACGCTGCGAACCCACCCGGAGCCGCCATGACCTTCCGCCCCCCGACCGATGACGAGCTGCGCGCGCTCGAGCGCGAGCTCGGCTTCCACCTCAGTGCCGAGGATCGCGGCGTCTATGGCCTGATCGTGACCGGCTTACTGTCGGGCTTCGCGCAGATCGAGGCCGCGGACGATGCGCTGCCGGCTCCCGCCATCGCGGGAGCGCGCCGCTGGTGGGAGCCGCCGGCGTCCGAGAATCCGCTCGGCGCGTGGTTCGTGCGGACCGAGATCCCTTCGGCTTCGACGGGTCCGCTCTACGGCGTCCGCGTCGGGCTGAAGGACAACGTGATGCTGGCGGGCGTGCCGATGCTGAACGGCTCGGCGCTCTTCGAGGGGTACGTCTGCGAGGTGGACGCGACCGTCGTGACGCGGCTGCTCGCGGCCGGCGCCGAGATCGCCGGCAAGGCGCACTGCGAGGACCTCTGCTTCTCCGGCGGGAGCCACACCAACGTGCGTGGGCCCGTCCACAATCCGCACCGGCACGGCTACAGCGCGGGCGGCTCGTCGTCGGGGTCGGGCGCGCTCGTCGGCGCCGGCGCGGTCGAGATGGCGATCGGCGGAGACCAGGGCGGCTCGATCCGCATCCCGTCCGCCTTCTGCGGCGCGGTCGGCATGAAGCCGACCTATGGCCTCGTGCCCTACACGGGAATCTGTCCGCTCGATGCGACGATCGACCACGCGGGACCCATCACCGCGACCGTGCGCGACAACGCGCGCATGCTCGAGGTGATCGCGGGCCCGGACGGCATCGACCCGCGCCAGTCGGGCGCGCCGTCGCAGCCGTGGTCGCAGCGCCTCGAGGGCGGCGTCTCGGGGCTGCGCATCGCGGTCGTGCGCGAGGGCTTCGGCCGCGACGGCGCGCAGCCCGCGGTCGAGGCGAAGGTCCGCGCCGCGGCGCTGCGCTTCGAGAAGCTCGGCGCGCGGGTCGAGGAGGTCTCGATCCCGGAGCACCACCGCATCGCCGCGCTGACCTTCCCGATGCTGGTCGAAGGCGCCTACCGCACGCTCCTCGCAGGCGGGCAGGGCCTCGGCCGCTTCGACCTCTACGTGCCCGGACTCACCACCCATCTCGCGCGCTGGCGCGAGAAGGCGGACCGCCTCTCGCCGATCTTGAAGGCGATGCTGCTCGCCGGCGCGCACGTCGATCGCCAGCACGGCGTTCGCTTCTACCAGAAGGCCGTGAACCAGGCGCGCGTCCTCCGCCAGGCGTACGACCGCGTGCTCGCCGAGGCGGACGTGCTGCTGATGCCGACCTCTCCGATGGTCGCGACGCCGCTGCCTGCGAAAGACGCGCCGATCCTCGAGCGCTTCCTGCGCTCGGCCGAGATGACGCCGAACACGCAGCCCTTCGACGTCACGCACCACCCGTCGCTCTCGATCCCGTGCGGAATGGTGGACGGCCTGCCGGTAGGTCTCATGCTCAGCGGCCGGCACCACGACGAGCAGACGCTCTACCGCGCGGCCTACGCTTTCGAGCAGTCGGAGGACTGGCGGGCGCTCTGACTCGGAGCGCCTACTTCTCCGCGATCACCGTCCAGCCGCCGGCGCGAGCAACGATCTCGCACTTCGCGAGCTCGAGCTCGCCGAAGAGCGTCTCCACCTCCTCGCGCCGGTAGTAGCGCGAGATCTCCGGCACGAGCTGCGAGAACACGCTCGCGTGGAGCGCGCGGAAGGGCAGCAGCGAGGCCCGCGCCAGCAGCTCGCTGCGAATCGGGAGCCCGAGGAAGAGCGGCGCGGAAATCCCGTACGCGAGCGCGTGGAGCGCGCGCGGCGGCAGCAGCCGCAGCAGCGGGTGGACGCGCCGGAAGCCGCGCACCCAGCCCTCGTTGCCCTCGTGCGCGTGCAGCCAGGCGACCAGCCGTCCGCCGCGGCGCAAGGTCTCGCAGAGCTTTTCGAGCGCGAGGCGCGGGTGCTCGACGTGGTGCAGCACGCCGATCGCGAGCACGACGTCGAAGGCACGCTTGATCGAGAGGTCGTAGAGGTCGCGGCGCTCGACGCGCACGCCCGGCAGCGACGCGCAGAGCTCGTGCGCGGCGTTCACCGCGAGCGAGGACCGGTCCACCGCGAGCACGGAGCGCGCGCCGTAGCGCGCCGCGAAGAGCGCGTGGCGCCCCATGCCGCAGCCGGCGTCGAGCACGTCGCGCCCGGCGAACTCCTCGGCCGCGAACGGCGCGATCCAGGCGAGGAACTGCGGCTCGTAGTGAGCGAAGAGATCGCGGTAGCGGTCCCACTGGAAGCCGAAGCGGCTCGCCGTGTCGACGGTCCGACGGGTCCTCGGCAGCGAGCGGGTGTGCGCCACGCTCCTTCATCGGCCGGAGCGCCGCGAAGCTTGCGAGATCGAACGCCCGCCCGCGGGCCTACTTCGGCTTCGGCGGGAAGTCCGCGAGCACGGCGGCGACCGCCTTGTCGATGCGCTGCTGCTGCTCGGCGGGATCCACGGAAGCGCCCTCGCTGCGCAGCCGGCCCTGTCCGACGCCGCGCCACACGACCTGCTTCTCGTGGTAGTCGAGGATGTCCACGATCAGGCTGCCCTCGTCGTACTCCCGGACCTCCGTCACGGGCAGCGACATGCGGTAGCCGTAGCCGCGGTAGAAGCCGCTGTCGTAGGTGGTGACGTCGAGCCGGCGCTCGGCGCTGAGGTCGTAGCGGACCAGGAAGTCCGGCGTCTCGGTGCGGGCGAAGCCCTTGGCCTCGAGCGCCTGGTCGATCGCCTTCTTGATGCGCTCCTGCACCAGCGGAGAATCGAGGCGCGGGTGGCCCGTCGGCGTGGGATTCTCGGGAAGCCACGCGTAGCTCTTGTACGAGCCGAATTTCGCGGTCGGGTCGTAGTCCGTCGAGACGCGGACCGTCGCGCAGGCGAGTGCGCCGAGCGACGCGAGAAGCGTGAAGTGGAGCAGACGGCGCATGCGATCCCCTTTCGTGCTGGTCTCCCGACAAACGTAGTCGACTTCTAAAGTTCGCTGTCTAGCCTTCGTCGCGGTGGAGGAGGCGCGCCGAGTCCGGCCGCCACCGGAGCCAGAGTGACGCGCCGTGGCGCACCTCGGGCGTCTGATCGTGCGGACCGAGGTGGACGACGAGCTCGTTGCCGGCGCAGTCGGCGAGCGCGCAGCGCACCACCGCGCCCTGGAACACCAGGTCGGTGCAGGTGACGGGGAGCGAGGCCCAGCCGGTCCCCGGCTCCTTCGAGTCGAGCGCGAGGTCCTCCGGGCGGACCATCAGCAGCGCGTCGTCGCCGTTCGCGAAGCGGCGTCCGCCGGGATCGACGTCGGCGCGCCGGTCGCCGGGGAGCCGCAGCGAGGTGCGCCCGTTCCGCGTCTCCTCCACGCGCACGGAGATCAGGTTGGCGCTGCCGATGAAGCGCGCGACGAAGGCGGTCTCGGGACGGCCGTAGATCTCCTCGGGCGTGCCGACCTGCTCGACGCGGCCGGCGCGCATCACGGCCATGCGATCGGAGAGGGAGAGCGCCTCCTCCTGATCGTGCGTCACGAACACGAAGGTGATGCCGACCTCGCGCTGGATGCGCTTCAGCTCGAGCCGCATCTGGCGGCGCAGCTCGAGGTCGAGCGCGGAGAGCGGCTCGTCGAGCAGCAGCGCGAGCGGGCCGTTGACGAGCGCGCGCGCGAGCGCGACGCGCTGGCGCTGTCCGCCCGAGAGCTGGCTCGGCCGACGCGCGGCGAGGTCGCCGAGGCGGACCACATCGAGCATCTCGCGCACGAGGCGCGTGAGCTCGGCCTCCGCGAGCTTCCGGATGCGCGGGCCGAAGGCGACGTTCTCGAAGACCGAGAGGTGCGGGAAGAGCGCGTAGTTCTGGAAGACGGTGTTGACGGGGCGCCGGTAGGGCGGCACGCCCGCGACGTCTCGTCCGTCGAGACGCAGCACGCCGCTCGTCGGCTCCTCGAAGCCGGCGATCATGCGCAGCATGGTGGTCTTGCCGCAGCCCGACGGGCCGAGCAGCGAGAAGAACTCGCCGCGTCCGATCTCGAGGCTCATGTCGTCGACGGCGACGACCTCGCGGTAGCGTTTGCCGACGCGTTCGATCGAGAGGACCGGCGTGGACGCCGCCGTGCGCGCCGCGCGCGGGTCCGCTGCGCTCAAGGCCCGCCTCGCGGAGGCGCGGGCGCGGCCTTCATCGATTCCTCGGTCCACGAATCCGACGACGCCTCGGGATCGAAGCCCTTGTCGCGGCTCGCGTAGACGAAGCGGCGCGTCTTCGCGAGATCAGCCGCGATGCGCGCGATCTCCTCGTCGATCCAGTGCGGGTCGGCGGCGGCCTTCTGCGCGACGGGTCCGGCGAGGTACGCATCCGTCGCAGGCCCGGGTCCGTAATGGCGCCGGTACACGTCGTAGCGGAAGAGCGGCTTCAGCCGCTTCAGGTCGCGCGCGCCGGTCGGCAGCGGCAGCAGCGCGACGTCGTTCTTGCCGCGAGCGCGCCGCTCCTCGAGACGCCCGAGCACGACGTCGAGGCTGCTCTCGAGGTGGTTCGGCTCGCAGAAGGTCGCAAAGTCGTCGTAGAGCAGCTTCATGACCGCGCGCGCCTCGTCGATCGGCAGGCGCGCCTCGCGCTCGCGGCCGACGCGCCGGAGCAGCAGCATGAAGGGCACGGGGTTGTCGCCCGTCTTCGCGATCAATGAGGGGTCGCGGAAGTCCGGCTGCCGGTACGGGAAGTGACGCGGGTCGATCGCGTCGAAGCCGCCGCGGCCATAGAAGAGGATGCGTTGGAGCGAGAGGCGGTCCTCGGGGCTGAAGTACTCCATCTCGGCCGCGAGATCGACGCGCATGCCGAAGTACCTGCCGGGCTGATCGGGGAGAGGCAGCGCGATCTTCCCGAGCTGGTGCAAGGTGTGCAGATAGCTGACCGCGAGGTCGAGCGGCGCGATGCGGAGCCAGTAAGTGAGGACGGTGCCGCGCGCCTCGGGCAGCATGAAGATGTGCGAGAGGTAGACGACGCAGAGGTCGGGCGCGTAGCCTGGGTTCACCAGCACGCGGCCGTCGCGCACGCCGCGGATCGCGCCGGTCGCGCGGTCACGCGCGACCAGCAGGAAGTAGCGAGCGAAGCTGCCGGAGGGCAGGGGCTTCGCCGAGTCCTCGAGCAGCATGTCGCGGATCACCGACTCGGGCTCCAGCTCGCCCGACGCGCCGAAGGCATCGCACAGGATCTGGAAGGCGCGCTTGAAGTCGGGGTGATCCGGGTGCTCGATCGACTCGAGCTCGTACTTGCGCGTCTCGCGCTCGATCATCTCCACCACGTCCTGCGCGTAGAGATCCTTGAGGCAGAGGCGGACGGGTGTGCCGAGGCTCATGAGCGATCTCGCCGGCCCCGGCCTGGCAGGGCTACCAAAACTGTAAGGGGCCGGCCGGGTGGGTGACCAGAGCCGCGACGAGAATCGCTCGGTCTGGGTGAGCGAATACGCCGAGCGCGCCGCGCGCGATGCAGGCGGCGCATCGAGCGGCGACGCAGGCGCTGCATCGAGCGCGAGGCCGCCGCTGCGCGGACGCGCCGTCGCCGACGTGGTGATCGTCGGCGGCGGTCTCACGGGCGTCTCGACGGCGTGGCACCTCGCCGCGCGGCGCCCGCAGCTCGGTATCGCGCTGCTCGAAGCGGGCGTGCTCGGGCAGGGAGCCAGCGGCCGCAGTGGCGGTCAGGTGCTGCACGGGATCAACGGCGTGACCCCTGACACGCCCGAGTCGCGGCGCCGCATCCACGCGGTGACGGGCCTCGGCATCGATCTCGCGGAGGAGTGGGCGTCGCGCTTCGCGCCGGGCGCCTTCCGGCGCGGCGGCTGTCTCGAGATCTACACCGATGCGAGGCGAGCCGAGGCCGCGCACGCGGAGATCGAGGCGCGGCGCGCGGCCGGCATCCCGGCGGAGTTCTTCTCGCAGGGCGAGCTGCCGATCGCCGGCGCGCGCGGCGCGGTGCTCGATCCGCGGGCCGGACGCCTCAACGGCTTCGCCCTGCTCCAGGGGATGCGGCGGCCGCTCGTCGATGCGGGCGTCGCACTCCACGAGCACACGCGCGTCCGGCGGATCCACGTGGGCACCGAGGTCGTGTGCGAAAGCGCGGACGGCGAGCTGCGCGCGCGCGCGCTGGTGCTCGCCACGAACGCCTACACGCCGTCGCTCGGCTTCTTCCGCAGCGGCATCCTGCCGCTCCACTCGCACGCGCTCGCGACGGCGCCGCTCGACGACGCGCGCTGGCGCCAGGTCGGATGGGGCGCCTTCGAGGGCCTCAGCGACGACCTCGATCGCATCGCCTACGCCTGCCGCACGCCGGGCGGGAGGCTCGTCTTCGGCGGCGGCGGCAACGCGGCGTATGCGTATCGCTTCGGCGGATCGCCGTTCGCTGTCCGCGCGCCGTCGGCCGGCGCGCGAGCGGGCGGCGACCGCGCGACGCGCTTCATGCGCGGAGTCATGGCGCGCTACTTCCCGTCGCTCGCCGGCGTGCCGATCGAGCACCGCTGGTCCGGTGCGCTCGCGATCACGCTCGACCGCGTCTGCTCGATGGGCGTGATGGGCGAGGCGCGCAACCTCTACTACGCGCTCGGCTACAGCGGCCACGGCATCGCGCTCGCGCTGCTCGCGGGTCGCGTGCTCGCGGACCTCTACGAGGGGAACGACGAGCCCTGGCGCAATCTCCCCTTCCATCAGAAGCGCCTGCTGCCGCTCCCGCCCGAGCCGCTGCGCTGGATCGGGTATCAGCTCTATACGCGCCTGACCGGGAAGAGCCCGCGGCGGAGCTGAATGCAGAGCCAGGCCACGACGCCGCACGGCACCCACACCCACAAGAGCTCGCTCACCAGCACGTCGAGGCCGCGCGCGCCGATGAAGGCGTCGATCCCGAGCGGCGACACCGCGATCGGGCGGAACGGCGCGAAGTGGCGCGAGCAGTCGAAGGGACACCAGAGCGCGACGCCGAGGCCGCCGTCGGTGAAGGTGTCGAGCACGCCGTGCGAGGCCGTCGCGAGGAAGAGGTGGGTCCACGTCGCCAGGCGCGAGGCGCCCGGCCACGAACGCGTGAAGATCGCGAGTGCGAGCAGCGCCGCGAACACCGCCGCGAATGGAATCGAGTGAAAGAGCCCGCGATGGCCGAGCGGATGCTCGTACGGGATGCCGAAGCGGAACGCGAGCACGTCGAGGTCCGGCGCCATCGCGCAGGCGACGCCGAGCAGCCAGAGGCGCGGCGGCGTCCGCGAGCGGAAGAGCGGGTAGAGGGCGAGCGCGGGAGCGGCGTGTCCGATCGCGGAAGGCACGGGTCGAAATGTCCTCCCTGCTACGACACCCTGGAGTGGATGATCGCTCGCGAGCCGATGCGTGGTGGTTCTACACCGCCGCAACCGCAGACAACGGCGACCAGCGTCCTACATGAGCTTGTGCTGGTCGGATTTTCTTGATTTCGCGTTTTCCGCCGGTGCAAGCTCTTCACTCCGTGTCAGTGCTCTAGCCGAGTTTCGTCACTGAATCACATCACAAGGAGAATCCGAATGAAACGGTCGGCACGGGTCATCGTCGCGGTCGCAGCGCTCGTAAGTGTGACGCTTACCTCGGGGTGTGTGTATATGAACGT
>Ga0335082_10001249_pt1 | contig 27091 bp, 20 predicted proteins | sample Lox_Sample_41_FD_206718 | JGI IMG/M metagenome (GOLD analysis project Ga0335082, IMG submission 206718) | Soil microbial communities from Loxahatchee National Wildlife Refuge, Florida, United States - Lox_Sample_4.1 | ecosystem: Environmental > Terrestrial > Soil > Wetlands | place: USA... | reverse complement strand
TGCCGCCCGTCACCAAGACTGACTGTTCGGACCAATTCATCCCACCTGCCTCGTATGAAACATCATGAAGTCAGACGATCAAAGCCGACCTCTTCTAATCTGAGCGGAACCGCGTCGCATCCCCGAAGCCGCCGAGAAGAAGATTAGAAAAACAGCGTCCTGTCTGCATTCACGTTGCAGGGTAGTATAGCGGAGTTCCCCGCGAAATCGGCGGGTTTCGCCCGAATGCAGACCGGAAAAATCATCGCGAATCGCAACTCCCGATGTTAGAATGTCGGGCGAACTTCCATTCACGTGCAAAACAGTTCCCTGCGCGATAGACCAGCCTCGTCGACCCGGGATACAAGTGTACGCAGCGGTACAGGCCAGGACAGGCCCTTTGTAGCGATGTTCGAAACCTTGAGGAGCAGGCATGGATTTTGGGCCCTTGGCACCGCTGAATAATTCATCGATTCGCGAGATGCAGTCTTCCCAAGCGATGGAGGTGGGGGGACGACCGGTGGATCCACGTTTCTACCCACAGGCCAGCCACCATGAATCGGTTACCGGTGAATACCTGCGCATTTTGATCAAGCGCAAGTGGATCGTAATTGCCTGCCTGGTCACAATTTTTTCTGTCGTAGCGATCGCCAGCCTGAAGACAACGCCTATCTACGAAGCTAGCGGAACGATCGCCATCAACAAGCCCGACACGACGCTGAACTTCCAGAACTCGGCGACGTTCAGCCTCGACTATTACGATCCAACGGAACTTGATACCGAAGTCAAGATTCTGCAGAGCGATTTGTTGGCGATGCAGGTGATCCGGGAACTCAATCTGGACCGGCGTCCTGAATACGCCAGCCAGGTTCCGCCCTCGCCTTCCTCTTCGCTTGATCTGGCCCCTGATCCGCTGCAGAGTGATCCGGCGCGCGCCTCAGCCATGATCGGCGGATTCAAAGGAGCCTTACGGGTCGGCCTTAGCCCGAACACGCGCATCATTGAGGTCCACTATCGCAGCCCAGATCCTCAGATGGCGGCGAATGTCGTCAACACGTTGATGCAGACCTACGTGGAGAACAATTTCAAAGCTCGTTTTGAATCCACGATGCAAGCTTCGGACTGGCTCTCAAAGCAGCTCGTCGATTTGCAGATGAAGGTCGAGACGTCTCAGGAAAAGTTGGTTCGCTACCAGAAAGAGCACGACATTCTTGGAGCGGACGAGAAGCAGAACATCACGATGGAGAAGTTGAACGAACTCAACAAGGAGCTAACGAGCGCGGAAAGCGAGCGGATGGATAAGGAAGCGCTCTATCGCCTGGTGGAATCCGGAGATGCAGACACGATCGCCTCCAGCGCGAGCAGCATCGAGGAATCGAGCGGACCACAATCGAGCACACAGTTGCTCGGTACGCTGCGTCAACGGGAGGCGGAACTTAAGATCCAGGCGGCCGATTTGAGCACACAGTTTGGGCCGTCGTATCCCAAACTGAATCAGTTGAACAACCAATTGAAAGAGATTGACTCGCAGATCCAGGCGGAAATGAAGAAGGTTACGGCCAAGGTTCGCGGCCAGTACAATGCCGCCCAGCAGCGGGAAAACATGCTCCACGAAGCCATGGAGAAGCAGAAACAGGAAGCCAACCGGCTCAATGAGAGCGCCATCACGTATACACTGCTGAAGCGCGATGTTGACACGAATCGTCAACTGTATGAAGGCCTTCTCCAGAAACTCAAAGAAGCGGGAGTTTCCGCTGGACTGAAGTCGAATAACTTCCGCATAGTCGACAGTGCCCGGCCTCCGACAGGACCAATTGAACCGAATATCCCTCGAAATCTGCTGTTTGCTGCGGTCCTTGGACTGGCATCGGGCATTGGATTGGCTTTCCTGCTCGAAGGTCTCGACAACACGGTGCGGACCACGGAACAGGCGCAAATGATCTCGGGTGTGGCGTCGCTGGGAATGATACCCATGGGCTCCAAGTCCGCTCGTGAAGGTCCGAACCCGAAGCGATTGGTCATCGCGTCCTCAAAGGAAGCTGTAGAGCTAGTGACGCAGGTGAGGCCACAGTCCCAGATGGCAGAATCGTATCGCGCACTGAGGACGTCTTTGTTACTTTCGAACCTTGGATCTCCACCCCGCGTGATCATGGTGACGAGCGCACTGCCCCAGGAAGGGAAGACCACAACCAGCATCAATACGGCGGTTGTACTGGCACAGAAAGGGGTACGCGTATTGCTGATCGACGCCGACCTGCGCCGTCCCAGCATTCACAAGACTCTTGGTATGGGCCCACACAGCGGATTGAGCAACGTTCTGACGGGCAGCACCACGCTGGAAGAGGCGATTACGAAGACTGCCATACTGCCGAATCTCTACGTGCTGCCTGCGGGCACACCACCGCCGAATCCCGCCGAGTTGCTGGCGTCTTCGAATATGCGCGACGTGCTTAATCAATTGCGTGAGGAGTTCGATCACATCGTGGTCGACACGCCACCATCACTCTCGGTAACGGATGCGGTCGTGCTCTCGCCTCGTGCCGATGCGGTTGTGCTTGTGATTCGCTCGGGGCAGACCACCAAACAGGCGCTCCGCCGCTCGCGCGAAGTTCTAACCCAGGTCAACGCCAAGGTGGTTGGAGTTCTGCTGAACGCCGTCGATCTGAGCTCTCCCGACTACTATTACTATTACGAATATCAGGGCAAGTACGCCCACTACTACCGCGACGGAGACTCGTCCGGGCACGATCAGGAAGAGGATGGCATGGAGGAAAGCTCTCAAACCTCCAGCAGCGCGTAACAAAGAAGTTCTCCATCCACCCCAAATGAAGATTCCTTTCAGCACTCGCAGCCGCAGAGGAGTGATTGCGGCGATTGCAGGAACCATCGCGCTAGCGTACCTTGCGCTTGCCACAAGTCAGTTTGCCGCCTCATGGTTCGGAGGCCGGGCTGAACTGGTCAGTTTGCGCAGAGCCGTGCGCCTGGATCCAGGAAACGCGGAATATCGAAATCGCCTGGGCCGTTATTACGATCTGATCGCCCGGGATCCGGCCGCCGCAGTTGAAAACTATAACGCGGCAGTACACCTGAACCGCCACTCTGCGCGGTACTGGTTCGATCTGGCCAGCGCTTATCAGGTATTGGGCGATCTGCCAAACCAGACCGCATCCCTTGAGCATGCGATTCAGGCAGATGCCACGACGCCTGATGTCGCATGGGAGGCCGCTAACTTGTATCTCGTGCGGGGCGAAAACGAAAAAGCACTTCACGAGTTCGGAGTTGTCATTGTCAACGATCCGTCTCTCGAGGATTCGGCCATCCAATTCTGCTGGCGGATCGAACCCGATGTCGACGCTTTGTTGCGCGACGTGATCCCGGCTCGTGCCGACGCATATACCAGTTTCCTGAGGTTGCTTCAATACAAGGAACAAACTGCGGGAGCTATGAAGGTCTGGAATGCACTGATGCAAACCCGCGAGCCTTTCGAATCACGTTACGCCTATGAACATATCCGCTATTTGATCATGCATAAAGAAGTCGATCAGGCCGTGGTGGCATGGCAGCAGATCGCGAACCGCTTCAGCCTGTCTTCGTATCTGCCCTCGGCCGAAAATCTGATTGTGAACGGAAGCTTCGCGCTCAACGTTCTGAATGCCGGCTTCGATTGGCAATACCAGAAACAATCGAGCGTCAGTTTGTCGTACGATAACAGCGACTCGCACTCCAACCAGCGTTCCTTCTTGATTTCGTTTGATGGCCCGGGAATTGTTGATGCCGGAATCTTCCAGTGGGTCGCGGTCCAGCCGAGTACTACTTACGATTTTTCGGCGTATTACAAAAACAGCGAAATGGTGGGTGCCGGCGGCCCCCATTTCACGGTTCAGGATATGTACAGCCAGCAGGTGTATTACGAGAGCGACGAATTGAAAGACGCCGGGTTTTGGAAAGCAGCTAACGGCGAATTCACTACCGGTCCCGACTGCAAGCTGGTCGTGGTTCACGTCCGCCGGCTGCCAGCGGGCAGTCCCATGCGTGGTAAGCTCTGGGTCGACGACTTCCACCTCAGCCAAAAGCCCAACGGTTAAAGCGTTGCTCACAATCTTCTAATTTCATGGATCATCGCCCACAAGAAGAGCGGTCACAGGTCAGGTACAAGTTGTATTCTGCAAAAATCGATGCGATCCTCCTCTACGGCACATTCAGCTTACTTATGTTTGCGCCCCTTGCCTTTGGCGCCGTCGAACCATGGTCGATTTTCATCCTAGAAACAGGTGCCGCACTACTCGGCATTCTGTGGTTCGCGAAGCAGTGGCTCGACGGGGAGATTTCGATCCTCTGGAATCCGCTGTATCTGCCCATGTCAGTCTTTGGCGCGCTGGTTCTTGTGCAGATGATATTCCGCATCAGCGCTTATCCCCACGATACAGTTTCGGACGCGATGCTGTATTGCGCATACGGCATGCTGTGTTTCCTCGCGAGCCAGACGATGATTCGCAGTTCGCAGGCCCGCAAGATCGCCATCATTCTTGCGGCATATGGGGCGGCAGTCGCCGCATTCGCGTTAGTCCAAGGTGTGGCACCGAACGGCAAACTGTTTTGGCTACGTCAACCGCGTTTGGGCGGGTGGATCTACGGCCCTTACGTGAATCACAATCACTACGCCGGACTGATGGAGCTTTTGGTCCCAATTCCGCTCATCATTTCCCTGTCCCGCCTCACCCAGGAGAAGGCGCGAATTGCCGCAGGCATTGCGGCAGCAATCATGGTAGGCACCATCTTTCTCTCAGGATCGCGCGGCGGAATGTTGGCGGTCTTCGTGGAACTCGTGATATTCGTAGCGATCCTGTTTCGCCAGAAAACGAATGTCCGCATCGCCATTGGCTTTGCTGCGTTCTTCGTCGTTCTTGTCAGCCTCCTGGTCTGGTTGGGCGGCAAGGAACTAACCCACAGAGTCACGAGTGCCTCCGCCGAGGCACGCGGCGAAATCTCCGGCGGCATGCGACTTTCGATCGACCGTGATACGGTGCGGATGTTTCGCCAACGGCCGATCCTGGGTTGGGGGCTCGGCACATTCCCAGTCGTCTACCCACAATTCCGCAGCTTCTACACAAACTTCTTCGTCAACGAAGCTCACAACGACTACTTGCAACTCCTATCTGAGATGGGAATGCTTGGATTCGGTACGATGGTGTGGTTCCTGGTTGTCCTTTATCGTCAGGTGCTTCGAAAGACCGCGAAATGGCCCTCCGACGTGAGCGGCGCCGTCACCCTGGCGTGTGCGCTGGGAACTGTCGGAATTCTGGTTCACAGTCTGGTTGACTTCAACTTGCAGATTCCCGCCAATGCCGCCCTCTTCTATGTATTCTGCACAATGGCTGCTGCACCGCCGTTACTTCAGCGTGCGCGTAAACGCAGACCGGTGCCTGCAGACGAAGTAGAATTCCTGCCCGCCTCCGAAGTCGTGTAAGAGACGGGACTGCGAAGCTTCCGATCAGAAGGAAGAACGCTGCTTTACAAACCTATGGGGCTGGTTTAGCCGGGCTGGCTGGATTGCTGTCCTGCAGCAGAACCCAGGTCGTGAGTCCGATGACAGCGCCCCCGGCGATTCCAATGGCCAAAGGAGAATTCAGGATTCCGCCTTGTGCGCCCGGGGTTGCTCCGGCCGCCCCTTTCTTCTTCTTTTTGCTCGAAGTGTCAGAGGACTCGTCGCGAGTGGTTTCCTGACCCTGGGCAAGGGTCACGGTCTCTTTTCCGTCACTCACGAGAAGGTCGCCCTTCTTGGCCGCAATGCGCACCGTGCCGTCGACATCACTGACGTTGAATTCTGTCCAGGCGTTCGATGACGGAGCAATCTTCACTTCGCCGGCCGTGGTCGTCATCCCTTTCGACGTGCTGACAGATACACCACCGTGGTCGATTTCCACCGAAGTTCCTTCGAACTTCACCAGGGAATCCGCCAAAACCATCACTCTGGAACCAGGCTGATTGATATTCGCCACGGTGTCGGAGCGTGTCTGTAAAACATCTCCAAGGAAGATTGCCGATGAGTTACGGGGAACGTGGCTGCCGTTGACCCAAGCCGGACCGTTCGTATAAAGCATGGCCGCGTTGGAGTCGGCCGCGAACAACGAATAGGGGAACAGAATCATCAGCACGCAACTAACCATACCGCGTAAAGCGGACTTGCCCATTCCCACACTCCGTTAATAACTATGTTGATGACCTTTCCCGGAATCGTACCCTCCCGTGGATTCTGCGTCAATGCCTTTTGTACTCCGAACAGATGTTTTCCAGTGGAAAACTCATCCGAACCGCAGGCTGCAACTCGGCGCTGGATAAGCAGTTCTGACTACCGCCATCGATCAACCCCGTGCCACCAGATCATGCGCATCCACTCCGCGAAGCAAGTCTTGGCCCACTGCCGATGAGACCACCACCGCGTACCGAACTGCGTATCGTCGCGGGCGGCCGCGACCGAAAACCGGATGCCACGAACTTCATGCCGAAAAATGCTAAGAGCCCGCCGCGTGTGGAAGTCCGACGTGACGATGAGAATGCTCGCCACGTGTTCCCGCTCGAGGCAAGTTGTCACATCGTGCGATTCCTCTCTTGTCGAGAGACCCTGAATCGAACAGATCTGAATCTCAGACGCCTCCGGCAGATCGCGTATGTACTGCTTCGCGAGATCCACTTGGGAGTAGGCATAGACCTTCGCCCCGGCTGGAACATCGATCACGACTCGGCGTCCATAACCGTGCCGTAAAAGCTCAAGCGCCAGAGTGGGACGGCTGTCGGTCTCTCCAGCGAGGACGAGGATCAAATCCGATTGCTGTGTTGAATCGACAACAAGCATCCGTCCAGCATTGCATGCGAATAGGGCGACGCAGGCGACGATGAAAGCGATCAGCAGCCAATATCCTCGCCGAACTTGTCCTGAATTCTCCATCGAGCCGTTCGCCCCGTTATCGTTATCCCCAGTCTTGGCGCGTCCTTACCCCACTTTCGTGGGAGAGGCGGGTTGGTTCCAAAATGCTAAAATTACCTATTCATCCCATTTTTCGGGTGTTTCATCGGAGGTTTCATGAGCACATTCTCTGCTGCGGATGCTTCTATCGAGCATCTCAAAAGCAAGATTCAGCAGCGCGAAGCCCGTATCGGTATCATCGGATTGGGCTATGTGGGCCTCCCCCTGGCTCTGCTTTACAGTGAGCAGAAGTTTAAGGTTACCGGCTTCGATATCGACTCCCGCAAGGTTGAGACGCTCGCGAAGGGCGGCTCATATATTTATCGCATTGCACCCGAGGAGATTCAGGCTGCCAAAGCGAGTGGATTCTCCGCCACATCGGATTATTCACAACTCACCGCGATGGATGCCATTATCATTTGCGTCCCGACGCCGCTTAACGAATACCACGAGCCTGACCTAAGTTTCATTACGAACACGACCCACTCTATAGCTCCCCACCTGCGCGCAGGACAACTTGTTGTACTGGAAAGCACAACTTATCCGGGAACGACCGAAGAGGTAATGATTCCCATTCTTGAAAAAGAGAATCGCGCGGAACTGAAAGCGGCCCGCAATCAGGAATTCAACGGAAAGGAATTCTTCGTCGCATTCTCCCCTGAACGCGAGGACCCCGGTAATACGACGGTTGCGCGGCCTGATATTCCCAAGGTAGTTGGCGGATTAAACGCACAAGCATCGGATCTTGCCCGCGCTCTGTACGGGTCGATTTTCAATCGGACTGTCCCGGTTTCCTCCCCGGCCGCCGCAGAGATGACCAAGTTGTTGGAGAATATCTATCGCTGCGTCAACATTGCCTTGGTCAACGAGCTAAAACTGCTCTGTCTGCGCATGGGAATTGACATCTGGGAAGTCATTGATGCTGCCTCCACCAAGCCCTTCGGATTCCATCCCTTCTACCCCGGCCCAGGCTTGGGAGGACACTGCATTCCCGTAGACCCTTTTTACCTTTCCTGGAAAGCCAAGGAATGGGACTTCCGCACTCGTTTTATCGAATTGGCCGGTGAGATTAACACCAACATGCCGTATCACGTTCTGGCTTCGGTGAGTGCGGCGCTTAATACTCGGAAGAAATCTGTAAATGGTGCGCGGGTATTAGTACTGGGTGTGGCCTACAAAAAAGATATCGACGATTTGCGCGAATCCCCCTCTCTCACGATTATCGAACTGCTGCAAAAAGATGGGGCGCAGGTGAGCTACAACGATCCGTACTTCCCCTTCATTGGTAAAGGACGAAAATACGACCTGCAGATGAAATGCGTCGAATTGAACGACTTGGGACAATACGATTGCGTGGTGATTGTTACCGATCACTCCGACTACGACTACAAGCGCATTGTAAAAGAGGCGCAGCTCGTTGTTGACACTCGGAATGCCACTCGTGGAATTGACAGTTCCAAGATCGTCCACTGCTGAGCTAGAAAGCGTTCAATCGGGTTTTTTACGGGAATTCTGTACTTGGATTGTGTAGATTTTTGCATGTGGAGGGTATTTGGCAGCATCGGTCAGCAACTGAATCTCGTAAGGGCTTGATTTCCATGGAGATTCAGATAGCGGGCTAAGATCCGAAGTGGCCTGTGCCGTGCATCAGCTTTTCATAGAGAGTAGACTTGCGAAATCCCTGCCTTCCAAGTTCCCCCATAGGACAGGGAAACTTTTTAAGCATAACCCGTGTTAGCGACTCTGTGGCAGCGGACCGGACTATAATGTTGTCGTCTCCCAAAGATTCTGTTTTGTTTTCGTCCCTTCCCAAGTGGAAGGCGCCTTGGCATGAGTTTCTCCTCAGCTATGGGACCCAAGCCATCGTGATTGCGCTTCTCGTTTGGATCCCGGTTCTACATCCCGAGATTATCGAAGGGCCCAAGAAGGACTATCACGCGATCGAACTGGTTCCGACACCAGTCCCGGTGAACCACGCACCGCAGCGGCAGCTTCCCAGGCCTATGCTCGAGTCGAAACTTGAGCCGATTGATCCTCCGCCCTCGGCCCTGCGGCTGCCAAGTCCGGCTCCTCAGCCAAAGCCCAGAGTTGAGGACGCCCCTGCTCCGGAAGTGAAGATTACCGCCAAGAAGCTGGACGCTGTTCCGGTCACGAAGGCTCCCGTGATTCCTCGGACAATCAAGACCGGGGATTTTTCAACGGGAAGTTCGGCTCCGCAGACGATCGAGCGCGCACCGCAACAGGTTCAAACCGGCGGATTCGGCGATCCCCATGGAGTTCCTGCGAAGACAACGCAAACCCGTGCGGCCGTGAATATCGCGCAAGCCGGCGGTTTTGATATGCCAACCGGCCCTGGCTACGGCAATGGAACCGGCGGCGCCAATGGCGCACGCGGAGTCGTTGCCAGCACCGGATTCGGGGATGGGGTCGCCACAGGCAACGTGCGGACCTCGTTGGCCAGCGGAACAGTGAAGTCGGCGGGATTTGGCAGCGCCGACGTTCCTGCTCCCCCAACCGTTCAATCGCGCCCGGCGCCCGCAGCCGCGAAAATTGTGCCGGCGGAAATCCTTTCCAAGCCACTTCCCATCTACACCGATGAGGCCCGCGCTAAGCGGATCGAAGGCGAGGTCCTCCTCGAGGTTATATTCGAAGCGTCAGGCAAACTGCGCGTCACCAAAATAGTTCGCGGACTCGGACATGGTCTGGACGATGCAGCCGTTCACGCTGCAGAACAGATACGGTTTAAGCCCGCACTCAGAGACGGCCAGCCTTCTGACTCGACAGCCGTCGTACACATCATTTTCCAGTTAGCTTGATGAACTCCCAGAAGGTTCTTATGCGAATGGTTCGTTTGGGCTCGGGATTGCTTGTAGTTCTTTTGGCGTGCTCGTTTTTCGCTGTAGCTCAGGATACTCCGTCAACCTCCGCGCAGTCCGCTCTTGATAACAAGACAGCACCTGCTACTACACCGGCAACTCCGACTGCCCCCGCTTCCGAGGGAGCACCCTCCTCCGCTCTGACACTGAACGATGTAATGGATCGCATTGTGCAGCGCGAGCATTACTTCATGGCGCAGATGCGGCACATGCATCCCATGGTAGAGACCTACCTGCAAAATCTGAAGGAAGACAGCGCCGGAAACACCGAACCCATGAAAGATGAATATTTTCTCGGCCGTCTCGACATGACTGACGGCCCCGACGACGTCTCCTTCGTCGGACAGCCGGGATTCAGCCATCGCATGATGACGAAGCTGACCGGCGTTTACTCGCTGCACTTCCTTCCGATGGGCTTCGCGCAGATGGTTGTGCTCGACTCGGATTTTCAGAAGCGTTATTACAAATTCACTTTCGTTCGCCGCGAATTCCTGGGCGACGTGCGCTGCCTCGTCATCGATTTGCAGCCACGCGAGGGAGACAAGACAGCACGCTTTAAGGGCCGGATCTGGGTCGAAGATCAGGATTACAACGTCGTGCGTTTCAATGGAACTTACGACCCACAGCCCAAAGCCAACTTCTTTTTTCATTTCGACAGTTGGCGCTTGAATATGCGTCCCGGCACGTGGCTTCCCGCTTACGTGTATACCGAGGAATCAAACCTCAAGACGGGTTTGACCAAGACGCTCCACTTCAAGGCGCAAACGCGTCTCTGGGGCTACGATTTGAAAGGGCTGGGCAAGAACGAGGAGTTCACCCAGATTCTGGTCGATTCGCAGGATTCCGTGAGGGATCAAAGCGAAGCGGCAGCAGATGCAACCCCGATCGTCGCCGAGCGCATGTGGGAAAAACAGGCGGAAGACAATGCGGTCGAACGCTTGCAAAAGATTGGCCTGCTCGCACCGTCCGGCGAAGTTGACAAGATTCTGTCGACGGTCGTCACCAATCTGCTGGTCACCAACAACATCGACCTGCAGAGTGATTACCATTGCAGGATCCTGCTCACGTCGCCTCTGGAGTCCTTCACAATCGGGCATACGATCGTGATAAGCCGTGGACTGCTCGACGTGCTGCCCGATGAGGCTTCTCTGGCTATGGTACTGGCGCATGAACTCAGCCACATCGTATTAGGTCATCGCCTCGACACCAAACTCGCGTTCAACGACAAACTTTTCTTTCCCGATGAGGAATCATTTCAACGGCTTGATTTCAAGCGAAGCAATGCGGACGAAGAAGCTGCCGATACAAAAGCCCTGGAACTACTCAAGAACTCTCCTTACAAAGACAAGCTGGGCAACGCCGGACTGTTCCTGAAGGCACTCCAACAAAAGGGCCCTGACCTTCCGAAGCTTATTCGTCCTCACTTGGGCAATAGTTTGTCGGGGGGAAAGAGCATTCGCATGTCGTCTTTGCTTACCGCCGCTCCCGAGCTTGATCAGAAAAAGCTCGATCAGATCGCTGCTTTGCCGCTGGGAGGACGTATCAAGGTTGATCCGTGGAGCGATCAGATTGAACTTTCGAAAGCAAAACCGGTTGCTTTGGCCTCGGCTCGGGAAAAGATGGAATTCGAGATTACTCCGTTCTTTCCTCACTTGACCCGATTGCCGGGCGGCGGAACCGAGAAGATGGCGACCAACGCGTCGCCTGGTGCAGAGACGAATCCGAAATAGTCACGCGTAACAACCGACCGAAGATGGATTGGCACGCCCGAGCGGAACCGCAGGCAGAAGGATATCTCTGGAAAAAGCAGTCGCGATTCGTCGATTAGGGTTGTATGGCGCTGCCAACTTGAGAAAAGACGTTGTTGGCGTTGGATCCGATGAGACGAATCGTGCCGACGACGATAACTAGGATTACGGCCAACATCACCGCATATTCCGCGATATCCTGGCCGCGATCGTCATTCCACAGCTGTTGTAGAAACTTTGCCACGGCGTCCTCTTCACTTTCCTTTGCTTATGAATGCGCCCCATCAAAACGCAAACTAGCCCCGAGAGCACTATTTCAAGCCCTGCGTACGAAAAACTATAATATCCACAGACTCGCTAGCCAATGGCACGTAAGTGCCAGCACGCTACATGATCGCCTCAGGCGATGCTTTTCAGCGGAAGTGCCTGATTCACCGCAAATAACGCCAACTCAAGCCGGGTGGAGACGCCTAGCTTGTCGAAAATATTGCTCAGGTGATGCTTTACCGTATCTTCGCTGATTTTGAAATATTCAGCTATTTCCTTGTTGGAGTACCCTGCGACTACTGCCGAGACAATCTCGAGTTCCCGCGGCGTGAGGCCGAATTTCTTCTGCCTGGCTTCATCATGCGAAGACTGCATCAATGTGCGCAGATATTGCACGAGATTCGAAACGCTCTCGCGCCCAACCCAATACTCCCCTGCCATAACCGTCTGTATCGCTTTCAGCAACAATTGCGTAGCGGAATCCTTGAGCACCACTCCGCGTGCGCCGAGTTGCAGCGCTTCGACGATCTGACCCTTCTCCGCCGCCGCCGTCAGCAGGATGACGCGAACCGGAGTCGCATTGGCTGGCACGCTCAGTTCACGCAATGCTTCGAGGCCAGGATGCTTGGGCATAGCGAGATCAAGCAAAAGAATGTCAGGCTTCAACTGACGCGCCAGTTTCACAGCCTCCGCGCCGTCGGACGCCTCGCCAAGTACCTTCAGATCGGCCTCAGCTTCCAGCAATCGTCGTAGGCCATCCCGGAAAATTGGATGGTCATCAGCTATCACCAAGCGGATCTGCTGCGGCTTTCTAAAATTCATTCGACACTTCCCCATTCCGCGGCACAGTCACTTCCAGCCGGGTTCCCTGTCCGGGATTCGATTCTAACGTGAGTTCTCCAGCGATCAAACCGACTCGCTCCTTGATGACCATCGGGCCTTTACCGGCTTCCTGCAGTTGCTCCTGATTGTATCGCCCGGCAAAGGGGAATCCTTTTCCATCATCTTCCACACTGAGGCTCCACTTCTCTCCGTTCGATACTAATCGCACCAGAGCATGCCGCGCGCCACTGTGTTTCCTGACATTCACCAGGCCCTCCTGCACAATCCGCAGAATCTCCCGGCACACTCGTTGTGGCATGTCCAGTTCGTCAAGATCAGTAACAAAACGCGCGTTGATGCCTGTTTCCCTCTGGAACCGCTCGACCGTGTCCTTCAATACGCCAAGCAGGCGTTGCGCGTCAACATCGATCGCTTTCATTTGCTGCATCAGTTCCCGTAGCTTCAGCACTTCTTCGCGAAGCAGACTTTGAATGCGCCCAAGTTCTCCCCCGACCGGACGATTGGCCTCAACCTGTCGGCGCAGCACATCTACTTGCATCTCAACCGCGATGAGTGACTGCACAGCCCCATCATGAAGTTCGCGTGCAAAGCGCGCCCGTTCTGCCGCTGACGCTCGACGGCGCAGCCGATGAAGCAGGTAAACGTTATAAACTGCAGGTCCAACCTGCCGAACCAGATCGAGGAGAAAGCGCAATTCTTCCTGCTTCTCGCCTCTCCAGGAAGGGTTAAACAGGAAGACACGCCCTTTCCACTCCCCACCGAACAGAAACGCCACCGTGACGAGAGAATCAAAAGTCTGCGCCTGCTTCATCTGAGAAATCGGAGCCAGATTCGTAACAGGGATGGAATGACCTGCGTCGTCGAGAGCCAAAGTCGTCCAACCGTCACCGTTCACGGCGGCATAGCACGCCTCTCCCGGAAAATCCTCCAGGTACTTCCTCGCATCCCGCATCCCGGATTCCAGCCATCGAAACTCGGAGCGCCCGCTTCCTTCTGCCTTGTCCAACTCTCCCACAAACACGCGCTTGCTATGAATTTCCTGGGACGTAATCATCGCCCGCGTCGCTCCGTACATCGACATCAGCTCGCGAAAAATCTGCTCAATCGTGCCCGTCAAGCCCGCCCCGACTCGCACGCCAGAAAGAATCCCGGTCACAACCGCCTTCTCTGCCCGCAGATGTTTCTGCCGCTCCGCCAGATACCCGAGCAGAAGCCCCATCACGATCAAGTAAACCGACAGCATGAAAAGCCGTTGCGGATCGAACTCCCTCACATTGATGTGCAGGCCCGTCAACGCGCGCAGTGGGAGCGACCCTTGTGGCCAAACGTGCCGTAGGACAAAACTCTCAATCCATAGCAACGCGGCTTCCGCCGCTGCAGTGCCCAATGTCTCCCACAGTCCCCATCGATAGGCGGCCGCCGCCAGAACAAAGAAGAAGAACAGAAAGAAAGGAGTCCTGGGGCCCTCGGCGAAGATGGAAATCACGGCGGGCCAAACGATGTCACCCGCGTGCACCAGAAACCGAAAAGCTTCTGTCGACTGCTGCCGTCTTCGCAGCAGCATCATGATTAGGATCCCATTCGCCATATAGAAGACGAACAGGCCGTAAGCTGCCCAGGAATGCCCCAGGACTTCCGTCGGATCCATGCGGATCGCAACCAGTGTCGACACAGCCAGGAAAACGCGGGCGGTCGCCAGCCAGCGTTCAATTCGGCGAGTCTCTCCTGGATCCGTTGGGATTCTCAGTCTCCAGGAGTGCTGATACCGCTCAACAGTAGAGTTCACTTAGGCCCATCTCCACTGGCGTCCGAATGCCGCGCATATTATTGAATAGAAGAGTCTAATCGACAAGTCTGACGGCTGAGGACCATGCCCCACACGGTCCTCGGGCTTGGCGTTTCACCAAGGTTACTACAGTAACCGTCGCCGCGTACCGATCCAATCTAGAATGGCCCCTGAGGGAGTGTCTTGAGCAAGCGTTCACATCTTTGGCTTATCGGAGTGGCCATTTTGTTGGCTGCCGTGATTTTCGCTGCCGCCTTCTTCCCTCGCTCCTTTAGTCTCACTGCGTTCAGCGATATCACCCAGTGCCTGTTATTGTTATCGGGTACGGCTTCCTTCATTCCTCTTGTTGTGCGGTCTCGCGGGCGAAACCGGCTCTTCTGGTCGCTTATCACCCTGGGATTGACACTCTGGCTTGCTTATCAACTGTTCTGGACTTACTACGAGGTCATCCTTCAACAGGAGGTTCCCGATCTTTGCGCGTGGGATATCGTCCTGTTCTTGCATATCGTACCGTTTATGGCGGCGATTGCGCTGCGTCCACATGCACCGCGTGACGAGTACTCGGCGCGCGTGGGACGGCTCGACTTTGCTCTTCTCATCATCTGGTGGTTCTATCTCTACCTCTTGGTTGTGATTCCGTGGCAATACGTGTTGGCAGACATACCTGCCTACAATCGCAACCTGAATGATGTATACAGCGCCGAGAAACTGGCTCTTCTGCTTGGATTACTGGCATGCTGGATCACCAGCAAAGACGATTGGAGAAGAGTCTACACGTGGCTCTTTGGGATGAGTTTCTGTTACTCCGCCGCATCAACGATCGCAAACTGGGCGATCGCCCGAAAAGCATATTACAGCGGAAGTGCTTACGACATTCCTTTGGTTGTGGCGATGGCATCTGTCACATGGATTGGCCTCCGCGCGAAAGCCGACCGACCAGCTTCTAACCTGCCGGAAGCATCCACCGTTTATGGAGTGTGGGTGGCGCGCGTGAGCATGATCACGGTCTTTTCGCTGCCGGCTTTCGCAGCATGGTCGATCTCCGATGCGCAAATCCCCCTGCAGATCCGCACCTTCCGTGTTGCTCTTACGCTCATCGCGGCGTTCTGCATGGGCGTTATGATTTTTGTGCGGCAGCGCATGCTCGATCGGGAACTGGTCCGGTTGTTAAATCATTCCCGTGAATCATTTGACAACCTGAAACGATTGCAGGCGCAGATCCTCCAGTCTGAAAAGCTCGCCTCCATCGGACAACTGGTGGGCGGAGCCGCTCACGAACTCAACAATCCGATTACGGCAATGCTGGGCTATTCGGACCTCTTGCTCAGCACTTCCCTCAGTCCTGAGCAGCAGCCGATTGCAACCAAGATCGGTCAATATGTCCGACGCACAAAGTCTCTGGTCGCCAGCCTTATCAGCTTCGCGCGACAGGGACCCGCTCCGAAGACTCCGCTCGATCTGAACACATTGGCCCGTACCGCCATCAAACTCTCCGAGCCACAGTGGTCGGCCGTCGAGGTTGAGGTTCGGACACAATTTGATGCCGCTCTGCCGAAAGTATTCGGGGACTCCAATCAGCTCCTTCAGGTCTGCATCCAACTCATCGCCAATTGTCTTCATGCGCTAGGGGAGCGGGACGGCAGAGTCATGATCGTAAGCACCGAACGCCTGGGCGGCACTTGCCAGCTGACCTTTGCAACGGAAGGAGTCAACAAAACCAAAGAATCGGTATTCCCACTAGATGCCGAAGATGCGCTCGGACTCAGCGCGTGCCAGGGAATCTTGCAGGAGCACCGGGGCATAATTTCCCGCGATCCCCGCGAGGATGGCTCACTCGTGCTGCGTATGGAATTGCCGGTCACCGAATCTGCCACGGCAAACGGCAAGGAAGCTACGAGCCCGGGCCTTTGGCAATCTCAACCGTACGCTTAAGCTGACCGCACGCGGCGAAGATATCGCGCCCCCGCGGACGTCGCACGAAAGTGGGGATGCCAGCCTTAATCAAGATCTCCTGAAAAGCCCGAACACGATTTTCCGCCGGAGTCGAGAACTCGATTCCGGGGCCGGGATTTAGAGCGATGAGGTTCACCTTGCTCCGCAACCCACGCAACAATTCCACGACTTCCCGCGCATTACTAGTTTCGTCATTCACGCCATTTAGAAGGACATATTCGAACGTAATTCGTTCACGGTTGCGGAGAGGAAACTCTCTCGCAGCGGCCATGAGCTTTTCCAGATTCCACTTCCGATTCAAAGGCATCAATCGCGTTCTCTGCTCTTCATTGGAGGCGTTGAGAGAGATCGCAAGCTTTGGCCGGACGGGTTCCCGTCCGAAGTCATGGATTCGCGGCACGATGCCCGCGGTCGATACTGTCATGCGCGACTCGGCCACACCGACTTCCTCCACCAGCAAACCGACGGCCTTCATGAAATTGTCGTAGTTGAGGAACGGCTCTCCCATGCCCATGAAAACGAGATTGATTCGATCTTGCGGGGGCGAGACCTTCTGATCGGAGAGCACGGCACAGACTTGTCCTACAATCTCTCCTGCCGTCAGATTCCGCTTCACACCGAGCAATGCAGTCAAGCAAAACTGGCAATCCACAGCACAACCCACCTGACTTGAGACACAGATGGTGGCGCGTTCCCGATTCCGGCCAGTCCCTTCAACTTCGGTATCGCCTGCCTCGCTTCCATCTCCTGCTTCACCTCCGTCCCCCTCCGGCATCCAGACAGTTTCCACACTCTGACCGTCTTCGAACCCCAGCAGATACCGCACCGTGCCATCCTGCGAAGCGAATCTCTTCTCGATCTTGGGCGTGCCAATAATCCAACCTTTTTCAGCCAGCGTCTTACGTACCTGCTGCGGTAATGTGGAGATCTGCGCGATCGATTCAACGCGCTTTCGGTAGACTGCTTCCAGGAGCTGTTGGGCCCGGTAGCTTGGTTCTCCCGCCTGTTCGACGAGCGAATTCAGCTCCCTACGATCGAGACCCATCAGTGCACTGGACGTAATCTCAGACATAGTCAATTCGGCTATCCCACCCTCCGTTTCCGAAATCAGATGTTTCCCTTCAAACAATTGATTCTAAATGGTTAATCTATTTCTCGCACGGCCTTCGCCCCTATGTAAGAATAGTAAAGCTCCTTTCCCTATGCATCTGGCAGGGGTTCGGGAAGTCCGCCCTTAACAGGAAGTATTCCATGCCTCATGAAGTCCGCAACATTCGCCGTCAAAAGCTATCCAACGGCCTGACGGTGATTACCGAGCAGATGCAGCACATCCGTTCCGCGTCGATCGGCGTATGGCTGCAAACCGGATCCCGAGATGAAGATCCCGTATGGAACGGGATCTCTCACTTCATTGAGCATATGGTATTCAAGGGGACAAAGAACCGCTCCGCCGAGGAAATCGCGCGTCAAGTTGATTCCATCGGGGGCAACATGGATGCATTTACTGCCAAGGAATGCATCTGTTTCAACGTAAAGGTCCTCGACGAACATGTCCCGATTGCTCTCGACATTCTCAGTGATCTCGTTTTGAATCCCACCTTCGACGAGTCTGACATCGCGCGTGAGCGCGGAGTCATCATGGAAGAAATCAAGATGGATGAGGATAACCCTGATTATCTCGTCCACGAAATCTTCACACAGAACTTCTGGAAGGATCACCCGCTGGGGAAGCCAATACTCGGCACGAAAGAAACGGTAAAACGATTTGAACGCGATGTCGTTCTCGACGCCTACGCGCACCGTTTCTCACCGGGAAACATCATCGTTTCCGCAGCTGGAAATCTCGACCATGACCAGTTTGTCGAACTCGTGCGGAGCCACTTCAGCCACATGAAGCCGATGACGAACGGTTTCCATTCGTCTGCGCCCAAGATTTCCTCGCGCATTATTCTGCGGAACAAGAAGGCTCTGGAGCAAGTACAACTCTGCATTGGCGTTCCGGCGCACCCGATCGCGCACCAGAAGCGTCACGCTGGATACATCCTCAACACCCTGCTCGGCGGTGGTATGAGTTCGCGCCTGTTTCAAAATATCCGCGAACGCCAGGGTCTTGCGTACTCGATTTACAGCGATCTGAATCCTTATCGTGACACGGGGTGCCTCGCCGTTTATGCCGGGACTTCACTGGCCTCCGCAGCCAAGGTCGTTCAATCAGTCGTCGGCGAATTCCGAAAACTGAAAAATGATGCCGTTCCTGAGGAAGAAGTGCGCCGGTCGAAAGCGCAGCTTAAAGGCAGTCTCATGTTGTCCCTGGAATCGAGCACTTCGCGCATGTCGAACCTGGCCCGCCAGGAAATGTACTTCGACCGTTTCTATGATCTGGATGAACTGATTGAAAAAATCGAAGCGGTCACCGCCGACGATGTTGCCAGTCTTGCCAATGAATTCTTCAAGCCTGAATCTGTCGCGGTCACCGCGCTGGGAAACCTGAATGGCCTGAAGCTTACACGCGAACAATTGGCCTGCTAGCCGAACGAGCGCTGAGCAAGAGGAATCCTCTTGAGTTGGTTTTTGCGATTGAACGGCGTTACTATGCTGAGAGCGTTGCGCACGCGACTTGTCCCGCTATGGTCGACCCTGAAAATCGCGCGCTGAAATCGGAACGCAGGCTGTTCCCACCTCCGCAACTTTCCACCTCCCCACGACAGCAGCGGTTGATGGTAGTTGCACTAACAATGTTGCTCGCCGCTCTCGCCCTGGTTCTCTACCGGGATCGTGATTTCTGGTTTCCCACGGCTCAGGAAGCGGACCAGCCGCTCCAAGCCGTCCCGCAACCCACACAGGCAGATGCTCCGGGAGTACAGCCAACACAGCGTCCCCCCGCACGCAAAGGCAACTCCCATCGCGAACCGCCCGCTCAGATTGCAGTCGACACATCTACTCCGCCGGCAACCATAACCAGAACGATCCTTCCGCCGCTCGAAGTCGAGGTGATCGCCGGAGATTCGCATCGAACTGTGCGCCCGGGGACAAACTCGGTGAATGTTGATCTGCAGGCCAGTCAGGCTCGCACACCATCACCATCCCACGCTCCAGCCCCCGAGATTGCGTCAAGCCCAACCACGAATGCTGCGGAACGCAGCGCGATTCCCGGCGTCAGTGAAGAGATTGTGACTGCCACCGTGCAGCCCAGCTATCCAATGCTTGCGCGCCAGATGAAAGTGGAGGGTTCCGTGATTCTGCAGGCGTTGATTGCCCGCGATGGAAATATTCAAGACTTGCGCGTGCTCAGCGGACCTCCCATTCTCGCTCATGCCGCGCAGGAGGCAGTAAAGCAGTGGCACTTCAAACCGCACTATGAAGGCTCGGAATCTGTCGAGACGCAGGCCAGGATCACGGTCAACTTCACCATCTCCACGAACTAGTCTGCGCCGTATCAGCCCGTCCGGCACGACGGCTCACAAAGTTCCTAAAATGACGAGCGCCCTGAACTCTTTCGAGTTCAGGGCGCCCGGGCAGCCCTCCCCCAGAACTGCTCACCATCGAAAATAGAACGCGTGCAGCTTTCTGCCTATGGCACTTCCGGGCCATACTTACCCCAAAAGTGCCAGTCGCTTAAGTACTTGTAATGCAGTAACTTCCTCGTCGAGGCGCCACCCTGCCCGCTGAAGCCGCTATGAATTCCTGCCGATGATGCTCACAGTCACCGCGGTAGCTGCATATGCCCTTTGTACCTGACTCCGAGATCTGGCGCAGCATCCTTGAAAGCTTGCCGAACGGCCTCTGTGTCGTCGACGCACAAAGAAAAGTCGTCCTGTGGAGCGACGGAGCGGAGCGAATCAGTGGACGCCAGCGTCATGAGGTAATCGGCCATTCTTGCATCTCAGAACCGCTGCTGCACTGCGACCAGCCGGGATGCGAGTTCTGCAGTGAAGAGTGTGCGGCAGCGCGTGCTCTCAAAACGTCTCAACCGGCACAGGCTTTAGGATTCGTGCACCACAAATCGGGCCACGAGGTTCCGGTTCGAATCCGCGCCGTGCCCATTCATAATCAGCGCGGATCGATCATCGGAGCAGTGGAGATTTTCGACGACGTTGAGCAGGAACTGACAAGCCAACCCGAGGACAGTCTGCCGGGCTCGACTGACCCGATCACGGGTGTGCTGACCAGCACGCGAATGCACCTCCACTTACGAGATGCCCTCGCCCGTTTCAGCGAGGCCCAGGCACCTTTCAGCTTGCTCTGCTTTCGCCTGGAAGGATTGACCAAGTTCCGCGCGTCTCTGGGATCGGAAGCAGCATCGGGCCTGCTCAGCGTGGTCGCGCGGACTCTCGAAGCTGCCCTCTGGAAGACAGATTTCGTGGCGCGATGGACCGACAATCAGTTTCTCGTGATCTTGAATGGCTGCCACGGCGAGAAGTTGCATTCCGTCCGGGAACGGGTTCGACGGATGCTCGCGAACGATTCGATCCAGTGGTGGGGAGACCGTCACTCGCTGCCCGTTTCGATTGGTGAAGCCAGCGTGAAACCTGACGACACAATTGAAACATTAGTGGAACGGGTTACTCAGTCGCTCGATGCTGCTTCCGCGTGGCGGACTGGCGCATCGGGGGCGGAGGCAAACGCATCTTCCGGGAGTTAGACATGTTTGCGATTATCGGCATTGTTGTCGTCTTCGGTTGCATCGTTGCCGGCTATCTGATGGAACACGGCAATCTCCGGGTACTTCTGCAACCCGCCGAACTCGTGATCATTGGCGGTGCAGCCGTTGGAACCGTGCTCGTCGCCAACCCGCTTCATATCATCAAGAAGATCGCTGGTGGAATCGGGGGCGTTTTCGGCAGCTCCAAATTCGGCAAGCAGACCTATATCGACACTCTCAAGATGATGTACGACCTCCTCAACAAGGCACGCAAAGATGGTTTGATGGCTCTCGAGAACGATGTTGAAGAACCCGAAAAGAGTCCCGTCTTTTCCAAGAATCCGATGTTTCTCAAGAACCACCACGTGTGCGATTTTGTTTGCGACTCGCTGCGTATGGCCATCACTGGCGTGGACGCTTTCGATCTCGACCAGATGCTCGATCTCGACCTTGAGGTTCATCACCACGATGCCACTCAACCGACAATTGCGCTCAGTACAATGGCAGACTCGCTACCCGGACTGGGAATCGTCGCGGCCGTACTTGGTGTCGTAATTACGATGGGCGCTCTGGGTGGCCCGCCAGAAGAAATTGGCCACAAAGTCGCCGCCGCCCTGGTCGGCACTTTTCTCGGCATCCTCCTCTGCTACGGGTTGGTCGGTCCCATCGCTGCAAACATGACCAAGGCCGCCGAGGAAGAACACTCCTTCCTCTACGTGATGCGTGTGCTGATGGTCTCGTTTCTGAAAGGTACTGCCCCGATCATGGCCGTGGAGGTGGCACGGCGTGCGGTGCCCGGACACGTCCGTCCATCCTTTAAAGAACTCGAGCAGGCTTGCCGTGGCGGCGGCGCTGCCGCAGCCCCAGCCAGCGCTGGATCCTAGCTCTATGGACAAGACGCGCCCCATCATCATCAAGAAAAGGGGAGGTCACGGCGGACATCACGGCGGAGCGTGGAAGGTTGCTTACGCCGACTTTGTGACCGCCATGATGGCGCTGTTTATCGTCTTGTGGCTTCTCAATAGCAGCAAGCAGGTACAGGAAGCGGTCGGCGGATATTTCAAAGATCCCACCGGAACATCCAAGAAAGTCGGCTCCAACATGCAGGGCGGCGGCGAAAATTTCGTCGTCACCCGCGACAACATGTCCAAGCTGAAGGAGCAGTTGCAGATGGCTGTGAAGCAGATGACGGATTTCGAGAAGCTCAAGAGTCACATCGAAATGACGGTAACTGCTGAAGGTCTGCGCATCGAACTTTCGGAATCCGCCAGCGGTACCTTCTTCGACAGCGGCAGCGCAAAGCTCAATGCCGATGGAGCCGCTCTCCTGCAGACTCTCGCGCAGGAACTCGGCCAGCTCCCCAATAAACTCTCGATCGAAGGCCACACTGACTCTCAGCCCTACGCACCTTCTGCTACCTATGGCAACTGGGAATTGTCGTCCGACCGCGCCAACGCTGCTCGTCGCGTGATGCAGTCTAGCGGAATTCGTGCCGATCAGGTCACTCAGGTTCGTGGATTCGCCGATCAACGCCTCCGCAAACCTGACGCCCCACTCGATCCCTCGAATCGCCGAATCTCCGTCATCGTTCAGTACATTGTGAAGAACATTGATGATGATCAAGGAACTGCTCCCAATACCGAAACAAAACACCAGGCAGCCGTTCCTCCGGAGAAATAACCTGTCAGCCTCCGTTAGTCGTTGACCCTGCTTCTCCCGCTATGCCAGACTTCTGGGCACGCTGTTATGACCTTCTGTCGTCCCAACCCCCTCACTACAATCCAGCACGCCCCTATTTTGTTTGTAGTTCTTTGCGCCCTCACTGCCGCGGCACAGAACCCCACAGCCAGTGGACTCATGATCAACGGGCCCGACGAGCTACGAGGCAGAGCCGCCACTGTTGGCAGTTACATGACGGCTCCCAATACCGGCGCTATTGAAATCAATGTCTTTGCCGAACGCAACGGGGCACATCTGGATCGCCAAGCCGTCTTGAAATTAGTCGATCGGTTCAGTCAGAAGCCGGTCTGGGTCACTACCGATGACCACTCCCAGGGGAGGTTCACAAATATCGCCTACGGGACCTATGAAGTGGAAGCGAGCGCGGTAGGTTACATCAGCGGACGCCGAGAGTTGGTGATTTCTCCGGCCAACATGCAGATGGTGATTGATATCGTTCTGCAGCGGGATCCGCTCGCCGTTAACCTGGATGTCGGCGCAAATGCCGTTTCTCCACGCGCCCGAAAAGAAGTCAAACATGCGGTGCAATCTCTCAAGTCTGGCAACTTGAAAGACGCCGAGAAACACCTCGACGAGGCTTACAAAACCGCCCCTGCCGATGCCAACCTTAATTTTCTGATGGGATATCTATGGTTTCAGAAGAAAGACTATGCTCGCGCGATTACTCATCTCACCGCCTCCACCAACGTCAATGTGCACGATGGTCAGGCTCTCACCCTTCTGGGTCGCGCTGGTCTGGAACAAAGTGATTACCCGGTCGCACGATCAGCGCTAGAGCAAGCTGTTCTCGCTGATGCGGAGAACTGGCTACCACATAATCTGCTCGCCTACACCTACCTGCACCAGAGCGATTACTCAAAAGCAAGAGATGAAGCCGCGGTCTCGATCACGAAAGGCAAGAACACTGCTGTCTCATCGCAAGTCATCCTCGGTGAGGCCCTGCTGAATCTCGGGCAACCAGCAGAGGGACTGCAGGCGCTGAAAACTTTCCTGGATCAGGCACCGCAACATCCTCTGGCCGAGCAAGTCCGCAAAGCCGTCGCACAAATTGAGACTGACAATTCACATCCCCAACCGTCGACGGCCCTCGCGAGTGCTAATCAGTCGTTGCCCGGAATAAATGTACTGGCAACGCTGCCACCGCCCAAGTTTTCATTCAAGCCCTGGAAGCCCCCTGGAATCGATGAGATTAAATTGTCAATTGTTCCCGATGTCGCCTGTCCCGCCGAAACAGTCATCGAACAGTCGGGCAAGCGCGCGCAGGAATTGGTTGCCGACGTCACCCGCTTCGCAGCGATTGAGGATCTGTTTCACCAATCTGTCGACGAATTCGGTAATCCAAGCCGCACCGAGACTAGAAAGTACAACTACGTCGCCTCCATCACAGAACCTGAACCTGGCTACCTCGAGATCCTCGAGTATCGCGCCGATCAGGCTGCCGCATCCGAGGCTCCCGACAACCTCGCCAGTACCGGCTTTGCTGGACTCGCGCTGGTCTTTCATCCTCACGTGCGCGACAGCTTCGATATGAAATGCGAGGGACTCGGAAACTGGCAGGGACAGGCCACATGGCTAGTCCATTTCCAGCAACGCGACGATCGTCCCAATCACATGCACAGCTACAAAGTCGGAAATCAAAACTATCCGGTCAAGCTGAAAGGCCGTGCGTGGATTACTTCCGACAAGTTTCAGATCGTACGCATGGAAGCCGAATCGGTCGCGCCCGTACCCGAGATTGAATTGAGCAGCGAGCAACAGATCGTCGAATATGGTCCGGTTCCCTTCCCCAAGAAGGACACTACTCTCTGGCTTCCAAAGAGCGCGGAGATTTATTTTGACTTCCACAAGCACCGTTACTACCGGCGCCACAGCTTCGATCACTACATGCTCTACTCGGTCGATACACAGGAAAAGCGCAAGGAACCAGTCAGCAGCCCCGCAAAAGCAAATCAATAAGGATTCCAATCACAGCGGTGCGCGTTCGAGGTATTCTATAAAGCCGGTAGGGACGATCCTTCAGTCTCGATTCCGCTCGTTAGCCCTCATCGTGCGCTTGCCAGACTGCTCGTCCTAAATGTATGTGGCATCATCGTAACTTGACGCGTAAGTTGTGCTCCTTCCTCCTTTTTTTATTTCTGAACGCGTTTTTTGCAACCGCTCAGGTCGCAGTCTCATCGCAATCGAACGATTCGGACGTCTACAACACCGCTCCCGGGACAGGCGTGCTGATTTTTTATGTGTATTCTGAAAAGAGCGGAGTACGACTTGATCGTCAGGCCTTGATCAAGCTCACGCGTGCCTCGGATCAATCAGCCACCTGGCAAACGACTGATCTCTCTTCGCGAAGCGTATTCGCCAATCTGCCGGTTGGAGATTACGCGGCTGAAATCAGTGCAGTCGGATACTTCAACATTCGACAAACACTCTCCGTCGCCGCAGCTCTTGCACCTCGCCTGGAAATCATTCTTCACCGTGATCCCGCGGCCGTGAACCTGGATGTCGCCAAAACAATACTTTCGCCGAAGGCGCGAAAGCAGGCGAAAAAAGGCATCTCGTCGCTCAAAGCAAATGATTCCACCGCCGCGCGTCGACAACTTGAGGCTGCGTACAAGTTGGCCCCTTCCAGCACGGAAATTAATTTTCTGCTCGGATATCTATATTTCCAGACGAAAGATTTCGCGCGTGCGGAGACCTACCTGGCCGCAGCTTCCAGCCTCGATTCGCGCAATGCACAGGCTCTCATTCTCCTCGGCAGAACCCGCCTGGAGCGTCAGCAGTATTCCGACGCGACGCCGATCCTGGAACAGGCGATACTTGTGGACTCTGCAAACTGGCTTCCCCACAATCTGCTCGCCACTGCCTACTTCCGCGAAAAGGACTACGACAAAGCCTGCTCCGAGGCTCGACTAGCCATCGACAAAGCAAATCAATCGAGAGTTGGCTCAGTAGCCTCCGCGCAGCTTGTTCTCGGGGAATCCCTGGTCGGGCTTGGGCGAGATGAAGAGGGCATGCAGGCGCTGAAATTATTTCTGGAACAAGCTCCCCATCACCCGATGACGGGTCAGGTCCGCGCGTTACTCATAGAGCTTGAGGCTCGGCCTCGCGCATCTTCCGATAGCTCGTCGTCGGCATCTCAGCCGCAGATAACAGTCGTCGATCCTCTCGCTGCAATTCCGGATCCCAGTATTTCGGCAGACATCTGGCACATTCCAAACGTTGATGAGGTCAAGCCTCTTCTCGCAACCGGTATCGAGTGCTCCTCAGAGACTGTCATCACCGAAACTGGAAAACGAGTCAAGGAGCTTGTGGAGGACTTGACCCGTTTCGCCGCAGTGGAAGACCTGTTCCATCAAAGTCTGGATTCTGCCGGGCTTCCTCTCAATAGCGAGATCCGCAAGTATGACTACGTCGCGCTGCTCTCCGAGTCAGCACCGGGAACCGTTACCGTCGCCGAGTCCCGCTCCACTCGCCTCAGCAGGATGGCAGACAATCCTGATCACATCTCCAGCACCGGCTTTGCGGGTCTGGCTCTCGTCTTTCACCCGGACATGCGCAAGGATTTCGATCTAACCTGCGATGGTCTCGCTGAATGGCAAGGCAAACCCACATGGCTCGTGCGTTTTCGACAACGGTCGGACCGCCCGAATCGTATGCATAGCTATCAGATCGGATCTCAGATCTTTCCGGCCGACTTGAAAGGAATCGCCTGGATTGCGGCCGATACGTTTCAAATCGTGCGGATCGAGGCCGACCTGATCAAGCCCATCCCCGAACTTCAACTGCTCGCCGAACACCAGTCCGTTGACTATGGACCAGTACCATTTCCCAGGAAGAGCATTACTCTCTGGCTTCCCAAGCAAGCGGAGATCTATTTTAAGTTTCGCAAACGCAATTATTTCCGGCGTCACAGCTTCGACCATTACATGCTGTTCTCCGTCGATACTGAAGAGAAACGAAAGCCGCCGTCAGAGCCTTAGTCGCCGTTCTACCCCCTCATCCGAATCGAAAGCGCTTCTGTATAATCCCAACTCGGTCCCTCCAGGAGAGCCAACTATGCATCCCGCCATACGACTCGTGTGTTCGATTGTCCTGATCTTGTACTCGCTGCCAGCCGCCTGGTCCCAGGCTCAGGAAAAAGTGGACCTCGACGTCACCACGCGCATCCGCTACGAGGGTTTTCGCAATTCCAAAGTGATGGAACTCGCCTCGGGCCTGATGGACTCCATCGGCGAGCGCCTCACCGGCTCTCCCAACATGAAGCGCGCCAACGAATGGACGCGCGACAAGCTCGCA
>Ga0335082_10001246_pt1 | contig 27108 bp, 17 predicted proteins | sample Lox_Sample_41_FD_206718 | JGI IMG/M metagenome (GOLD analysis project Ga0335082, IMG submission 206718) | Soil microbial communities from Loxahatchee National Wildlife Refuge, Florida, United States - Lox_Sample_4.1 | ecosystem: Environmental > Terrestrial > Soil > Wetlands | place: USA... | reverse complement strand
TAAATTGACTTCCGGCTTGCCCGTCATCAGGGACACAATTCTTGAAGTTGATGGGTGCTCCCCTGGCTTTTAACCAAATGCTCCAGCTTAGGCTTAGCTTCCGAATTTGCCGACCGTCAGACGCCTCGGAAACAGCGCCGTCATACTATCTGCTGGTCGATACCATTGCAGTTCCGTCGCGGTGCGCCTTCGCATCTCGCATCGGTGGCTGACCGAAGAGGCGGCTGTATTCCCGGTTGAACTGACTTGCGCTTTCGTAGCCCACTCCAAAGGCGGCGGTGGCGGCATCCACTCCCTCGCTGAGCATCCGTTGACGTGCAACGTTGAGCCGGATCTGTTTCTGGTACTGGATCGGACTCATCTCAGTCAGTGAGCGGAAATGGTTGTGGAACGTGGAGATTCCCATTCGCGCTACTTCAGCCAGTTCCTCTACACGCAGCGGCTTCGCATAATTGTCCTTTAGCCACGCGGCGGCCTTCGCCACTCGATTCTTCTGATCTCCTGCCGTCGCAATTGCGCGAAGATGTCTACCCTGAGAGCTCCGAAGGACGCGGTAAATGATTTCACGCTCGATAAGACCGCTGAGAAATGGAATATCGGCAGGAGTGTCGAGCAGGTTCATTAGCCTGGAGAATGCGTTCAGAATCTCCTCCGAAGCTACATTCACAGACATTCCGCGGGTGTCTGAAGAATCGTCAGGAGAATCGAAGTCCTCTTTGTTGAGAAGTTCTCGGACGATCGTCATGTCCAGTCGCAGGATCATCGCAAGCATCGGCTCATCTTGACTTGCTTTGATCACCTGACTAACAACCGGCAGATCGACGGACGTCAGCAAAAGCGAGGAGTCGCCGCACAGGTAAGTAGTCTTGCCGACATTGATCCGCTTCTTGCCCTGGAAGAAAAGAATCAGCCCAGGCTCGTATGTAGCAGACGCGCAGTAGCTCGGCACCGAACGTCGAGAGAGAACGAGTTCTGGGATCGCGGTCGGATTCAGTCCTTCGGCTAAAGCATGCGCTGCGATTTTGCTCACTAGCGCGGCTCGGGTGTCAGTTGCGTTCCCAATAGTTCTCGCGTCTGTGGTCTTGTCTTTGACCGGGTACATTCCGCCTCCCTCCCCACTATTAGCCTACAGCGCAACAAGCCGGTTGTCTGCACAGAAATAGAGCTATCGAGAGGATTAGGCAATGAATCGGTAGGAATTGGATACCGCTCTTTTGGCCGAGTTGGCTACGCTTCATGATAGGGGATGGGCAGGGCTGAATCGAGCGCTCTCGGAACCGGGAATTGAGATGGAGTTATCCAGATGAGGCGAACAGCAATGAAGGCTACCGTTCTGGTTGCAATGATCGGGGCTTCGTCAGGCGCGGCCCTGGGGGCCGACTATAAGCAGAATCCATTCACCTTGACCTACGATGGTGCGATCACAAAGAACGAGCCGGGCAAGGTAAATATTCATCCAGTCACGTACAAGCTCAACGGCTTGAATATTTCCGCCAACGTTTACACCCCGGCGAACTACGATCCGAATAAGAAATATCCTGCAATCGTCGTGGCACACCCGAACGGCGGAGTGAAAGAACAGGTCGCGGGCTTATACGCCCAACGCCTGGCGGAAAAGGGCTACATCGCAATCACCGCGGATGCCGCGTATCAGGGCGCCAGCGGCGGTGAGCCCCGCAACGTAGACAAACCCGAAAACCGTATCGAGGATATCCACGGAATGGCGGACTTCATTTTGGGTTATCCGGGCTCCGACAGGACGCGCTTGGGCCTGCTCGGCATCTGTGGTGGCGGGGGCTACTCGTTGGCTGCGGCGCAAACCGACAAGCGATTCAAGACGATCGCGACTCTGAGCATGTTCAACTCCGGACGCGTGCGTCGCAATGGCTTCAAGGATTCGCAGCTCGACACAGTCCAGCAGCGACTGCAGCAAGCCTCTGATGCCCGTGCCCAAGAAGCGACGGGCGGGAAGATCCTCTACGTCGGCGATGCGAACTTGACGGAGGAACAAGTCGCGAAGCTGCCGTTCGATCTGTATCGGCAAGGTTATGAGTACTACGGAAAAACTCATGCGCACCCGAACTCAACCTTCAGGTACACCGTGAGCAGTTTGCTGGACCTGATGCGCTTCGATGCCACCGACCAGATCGAACTCATTGACAAGCCGCTGCTGATGATCGCCGGCAGCAAGGCCGACACTCTATACATGACCGAGGATGCGTTCGCTAAGGCTACCGGCACGAAGGACAAGGAGCTGTTCAAGATCGAGGGGGCAACACACATCGAAACCTATTGGGTGCCTAAATACGTGGATGCCGCGGTGGACAAGCTGACAGCGTTCTACGCCAGGACTCTGTAGTCCAGCGCAAATACCGAAATCTTTGGAACCGCACTGAGCAAAGGACCTGATTCGATGACTACCTCTACACGAAGCATCTGCATTGGACTCTTGCTTGCATCGGTCGGCATACTGCAAGTGTCAGCGCAAACAGCAGGTTCAAAGGAAGGGCCTGCGCCGCTGATGATCCAGGAACAAGCCAGCTTCGCGGTCGGCGGCTCGGTCACCACCGCTCCCGGCGCTTTCGACCCAATCAAGCAAGGGAACTACGACCCCACCGGCGGCAGTTCAGCGGGGCAGACCTTGCATGGCGACCATGCGTATGTCTTTTACCAGGTTCCGGTGAATCGACGTAAGCTGCCGCTGATATTTCTGCACGGTACCGGCCAGTTTTCCAAAACATGGGAGACCACTCCCGACGGGCGCGAGGGGTTCCAAAACATATTCCTGCGCCGCCGTTTCGCCGTCTACCTGATCGACCAGCCGCGGCGTGGTAATGCGGGACGCAGCACTGTATCGGCAACCGTCCCAGCCGTACCGGATGAACAGACGTGGTTCGGTACCTTCCGGGTTGGCATCTGGCCGGACTACTTTCCAGGGGTGCAGTTCTCGAAAGATCCAGAGGCACTCAATCAATACTTTCGGCAGATGACACCGAATGTAGGACCGTACGATCCAGCGGTAATCTCCGATGCCTGCGCTGCGCTCTTCAACAAGATCGGCCCCGCTGTTTTCGTGACGCATTCGCAAGGCGGTGGTCTTGGATGGGCCACTGTCCTGAAAAGCCAGAACGTAAAAGCCGTCATCTCATTCGAGCCGGGGAGCGCCTTCGTTTTTCCCGCAGGCGAAGTTCCGGCCGCGCTGCCAAGCTCCGGTGGAACGTTGTCAGCGATTGGCATTCCGTTGGCGGAGTTTATGAAACTCACCAAGATTCCGATCGTCATCTTTTACGGCGACAACATTCCCGACAAGCCGAGCGAGTATCCAGGTCAGGACGGCTGGCGGGTTCGGCTGGAGATGGCGAGGAAGTGGCGGGACACCGTTAACCAGCATGGGGGCGATGTCGCCGTCGTGCACCTTCCGGAGATTGGCATACGTGGCAACACGCATTTCCCGATGTCGGACTTAAACAACGTGCAGATCGCAGACCATGTATCGAAGTTTCTTTCAGAAAAGAAGCTGGACTAGTCAACGGCTACAGCGATTCGCCTCGCTTTCCGTGATGAGCGCGCTCGGGTTCGCGGACTGGGGATTTGAAGAGGAGAAGCGACATGAAACTACCCGCCACGATGATGATTGCGATTTTCCTTTTTGTGTTTCCTGCGGTCCTTACGTTTGCACAGACACAAACAGGATCAAGCGCTCCCGCTGACCCGGCTGCGTTGTTGCCTGATTCACGGTTGATCAAAATCGTGCGTGCAGGGTCGCAGCCTGCCAGCAGTGGCCCCGAGGAACACTTCACCGGTTCCGTACGCGTAGAACCTCTCTTCCGTGCGCATGATCCAGCACGCGCGTATGGCTCCCTTGTTACGTTCGAGCCGGGCGCGCGAACTGCCTGGCACACTCACATGCTAGGGCAGACGCTGATCGTGACAGACGGCATCGGATGGATTCAGCAATGGGGTGGTCAGAAGCAGGAGATCAGGAAAGGCGACGTTGTCTGGATTCCGGCAGGTCAGAAGCACTGGCACGGAGCCACCGCCAGCGCCCGTTTGTCGCACATTGCCATTGTCGAGCAACTGAATGGAAAGGGTGTTGAGTGGATGGAGAAAGTCAGCGAAGAACAGTATGAGGATTCTAAATCCACTTCAAAAGGAGTCACTGGCATGAGTAAAGAACCCTCTGCAGCCCAGAAATTGATGGGCGACATCGACCCCAAGCTGGCCGAGTTAACAGACAACGTCCTATTTGGTGATGTCTGGGAACGTCCGGGGCTTGCGAAGCGTGATCGTAGTCTCATCACCGTCGCGGCGCTCATTGCGCTGAATCGGCCGGAACAGTTGCGGTCCCATATTCGGCTGGCCCGCGAAAATGGCGTAACCCAAGACGAAATTGTGGAGGTGATTACGCATCTGGCGTTCTATTCCGGTTGGCCGAATGCAATCAACGCTGTCGGTGTCGCCAGGGAAGTTTTCGGGAGCAAGTAAGAACTCCGTATCGCTGGATAAGCGTTGTAGAAAGAGGAACACCTAATGAGCAAGCAGGCATTTGTGGGAACCAGTGTCAGAGGAGCAAACCGCGTCAGTGCGAAGCAGACGATGCTCGTGGTGCTCTCGTTGGGAGCTCTTCTGATCACTTCGTTGAGTGCACAAGAGTCCAAGCAGGAGAAGCCAGAACAGACTCCTAAAGCGACTTCCGCCACCGCCCCTACGGTAGCTACTGCGTCGGGCGTTGTGCGCGGAGTAACTGAGGACGGGGTCTCCAGTTTCAAGGGAATTCCGTTTGCGGCAGCCCCCGTGGGGGAGTTGCGATGGCGTCCACCTCAGCCGGCGACGCCGTGGACCGACGTGCGCGAAGCAACGGAATTCGGGGCGGACTGCATGCAGGGACGGTTCGGCCCGCCCTCGGCGCCTGGTGCGCCTCCGGAGCGGTTGCCGTCGGAAGATTGTCTGTTCCTGAACGTCTGGCGTCCCGCGAATGCCTCGTCCGGAACGAAGCTACCCGTGATGGTCTGGATTTATGGAGGCGGGTTCGTGTTTGGCTCAAGCGCCATGCCAATCACATCGGGAACCCAGTTCGCTAAACAGGGCGTCGTGCTGGTCGCTGCCAATTACCGCGTGGGGCGCTTCGGGTTCTTCGCCTTTCCCGCATTGAGCCGCGAGCATCCAGAGGAGCCCAAGGGCAACTACGCCTACATGGATCAGATCGCGGCCCTGCAGTGGGTTAAGCGGAACATCGCCGCGTTCGGAGGCGATCCGGACAACGTCACGATCTTTGGATTTTCCGCGGGCGGCGTTTCGGTGCACAGCCTCCTGGTTTCGCCAATGGCACGCGGTCTGTTCCACAAAGCGATCGTCGAGTCCGGCGGTTCGCGCGACAGTGTGCTCACCGCGCGGCCGATGAGCAAGGATGGCGTCGATCCGAACTATCCAGTGTCGGCAGAAACAATCGGGACCAACTTCGCGCGCTCGATGGGCATCGAGGGCACGGATCAGGCCGCGCTGTCCAAGCTGCGTGCGCTTAGCGCCGAGCAAGTCCTTCATGGCGCGCCGCAACCTGGAGTCAGCACTCCGTCCTACGAGACGACGCCGGTCCTTGACGGCAAGCTGGTCACCGAGACTGCGGAGACGGCATACAAAGCCGGCCGTCAGCAACGTGTTCCGATCATGCTCGGAAGCAACAGCGCCGATACTGCGGGCAACCGGATAAAGGCGACAACCAAGGAGCAGCTGTTCGCCCGGTTCGGGAAGTGGAGCGATCAGGCGAAGGCTGCCTACGACCCCGACGGATCGACGGATTTGGCCATGATGATACCGAGGGCAAACAACGACTTCGGCCAGGCCGAGCCTGCCCGTTTCGCAGCCGGTGCCTTCGCGGCTAAAGGTTCGGCGGCCTATCTCTACCGGTTCTCTTACGTGCAGAGTGCGGTGCGGGAACAGTTGCGGGCTGGGACTCCGCACGGTGGCGAAATCCCCTTCGTATTCGGGACCTTGGGTACAGGAGGATTCGGCCCTCCGATCCCGCCGACAGCCGAGGATCAGGCGGTCTCCCGGATGGCGCAAAGCTACTGGGTTAACTTCGCAAAGACCGGAGACCCGAATGGCACGGGCCTGCCGCCCTGGCCGCGTTACGAACCCGATAAGGGGCTGATCTTCGATTTCCATCCCGACGGTTCGGCAGGTGCGATCCCGGATCCCTGGAAAGCGCGGCTGGACGTAACGCAGTTGGCTACCGAATCGGGGAAACGCGCCGATTTCTGACACGAGTGCGGCGGCCGGCGCGGCTGTTTGAAGATTCGCGCCTGATGAACATAGGAGACGAAAAGTGAGTGACTCAAGGAAGGCTGCGCCACGCGGGGAACGCCCCGAAGCAACTGGACGCCGCGACTTCATAGTCAAGACCGTGCTAGTCAGCGCGAGCCTGTCATTGTCCTCGGTGCCTGGAGCCGCATCGCAACAACAAGACGCATCCACAAGCCGGACGCCCAGGCTCAGTGGACGGCGTAAGCTCGGTTCGCTTGAAGTCTCAAGCGTAGGGCTGGGCGTCCAGAATATGAGCCGGAAGTATGAGACTACGCTCCCGTACCGCCCAGAAATGATCAACATTATCCGTGCCGCCTACGACCACGGCGTAACGTTCTTTGACACGGCAGAAGCCTACGGACCTTTTGAGTGTGAGCGAATCCTGGGTGAAAGCATTGCACCCTTCCGCGACAAGGTCGTGATCACGTCGAAGTTCGGCTGGAACATTGATCCTGAGACCGGTCAATTCCAAATGGGGCTCAACAGCAAACCTGATCACATCAAGCGCGCAGTCGAGGGGTCGCTAAAACGGCTCCGCACCGACCGCATCGATCTTTTGTATCAACATCGCGTCGACCCACAGGTCCCGATAGAGGATGTAGCAGGTGCGGTAAAGGACCTGATGTCGCAGGGTAAGGTTCTGCACTGGGGGCTGTCCGAGATGGGCCCGAATACGCTGCGGCGGGCGCATGCAACCCTTCCACTAACAGCCGTGCAGAACGAGTACTCGATGCTGTGGCGCGGCGCGGAAGAAGTGATTGTCCCGCTGTGCCAGGAGCTGGGAATTGGCTTCGTACCGTGGAGCCCGCTGGGTGTGCAATTCCTGACCGGGGCCATTGACGAGAACACCCGCTTTGCACCTGGCGACATCCGCAGCATGGAATCGCGCTTCTTGCCGGAAAACCTCAAACACAATTTGGAGCTCGTGACCCTCGTGAAGCAGTGGGCCGATCGGAAGCATGCTGCTCCGGGCCAGATTGCACTGGCGTGGCTGATGGCGCAGAAACCATGGATTGTCCCTATTCCGGGCACGACGGAAATGGCGCACATGATCCAAAACGCGGGCGCCACTTCGGTTGCATTCACTCCGGACGAGATTAAGGAGCTGAATGCGTCGGCATCGAGTATCGAGATTCGGGGAAAACGTCTACCGGATGGAGTTCTCGCACTCTCGGGTGTAGAGGCGCCGCCGAAGTAGAACGTGTTCTTCAAATGAGTCAACCACACACACAGAGGGAGAGCCATGAAAACCTTAATGCTAGGTCTATTTCTATCAACCCTGATTGCGCCATCGCTCTACGCACAGCAATCGCCAGCGCCACCAACCGAAACGATTAAGACTGCCGCAAGTCATACACCCGAACAACAAGAAGTCATCAGCCTCTCAAACATGAAATGGGATTGGATGGCAGACAAGAAGGTTGATTCCTTAGAGACACTATTTGAAGACAAAGCCATGTTCACTCACATGGGAGGGACTTGGGGAAAAACCCAAGAACTAGCCACCATTAAGAGCGGCGGCATCTGGTACAAAAAAGCCGTAGTTTACGCAGTTGATGCTCGCATACTTGGTAACACAGCCATCCTGCTAGAGGACATCGATTTACAGGCAGCTGTCGGTGAGCACGAAGTCACTAATCCGTTTATGGTGACTGAGGTTTATATCAGGGAAAACGGCAAGTGGAAGCTCGCCCAACTCACGTTCTCGCATCTCCTCAGGCCGGTCAAAATGAATAGCAGTAAGAATTAGCCGCAATCCTCTGAAGTGGAGGATCTGCGACGAGATTCGGCGCTCGTGGAGTTTGTGAAGAGATGGGCCGTGCGAGAACAAGCAAACGCTGAGCGTCGGCGATCTTAAAGAAAGAGGAAAGAAGTGGAGACAGTAACCCTGAATAACGGCGTCGTCATGCCGATTCTTGGATTTGGAGTCTTTCAAATCGCGGACCTCAGCGAATGCGAGAGAGCGGTAGTAGATGCGATCGACGTGGGATACCGATTGATCGACACCGCTGCTTCCTATGAGAACGAAGAAGCTGTGGGAAGAGCTATCAGGCGAAGCGGAGTCCCGCGCGAGCAATTGTTCATCACGACTAAGTTGTGGATCGCTGACACTGGCTATGAGAAAACGAAACAAGCCTTCCAGCGGTCGATGAAACGTCTTCAGGTAGATTATTTGGACTTGTACCTGATTCACCAGCCGTATGGCGACGTGTACGGATCATGGCATGCCATGCAGGAGCTTTACCGCGAGGGCATTATCAAAGCCATCGGCGTGAGCAACTTTCATCCTGACCGCGTAATGGATTTCATCATGCACCAAGAGGTACGCCCAGCGGTGAACCAGGTGGAGACACATCCCTTTCATCAACAGGTCGCCACCCAGCAGTTCCTACAAGACAACAAGATCCAGATTGAGTCTTGGGGTCCATTTGCCGAAGGAAAGAACAATATCTTCCACAATGAGGCGCTCGGCGGGATCGCAAAGAAGCACGGGAAAACCATAGCGCAGGTGATCTTGCGTTGGCTGATTCAGAGAGGTGTCGTCGTTATTCCAAAGTCGGTCCGAAAAGAGCGAATGGCCGAGAACTTCGATGTATTTGGTTTCGCACTCGATGCTCAAGACATGAGTACCATCAAGTCTCTGGATACGGCGGTTAGCCTGTTCTTCGATCATCGCGATCCGGCGATGGTGAAGTGGCTCAGCCAAGCAAACCGTCGCACCTAACTACGAACAGCTACGCACCGGAGCAACAATCTTCCTGATCCGAGACTAGGGGGCTCGGTTGGGACGATATTCAGTTTCTGTATCGTCGACAATTGGGAAGTCAACTTCTGGCTTGCTCGTCATCCGGGCGCAGCCCCTAGAGAAGAGCCTCATTTGTTTAGCGCGAAACCGGTGAGGTCCCGAACGCACGCCATCGCGCGGTACGCGATGGATCCGCCGAAACAGGCCATGAGATAAATCGCTTGCGCTAGACGCGAAACGCCCAAGGTACCTGCCCGGTTTTTCTCAGAGAAGTTACTCCGAAGCCGACATTGATCTGGCACTCGGGCCTAGCAAAGGCTACAGACTGAAGATGCCCGTCGTGGGCTTGAGTTGCGCCGCCGGCAGGAGAGCTGAACGAAGCGGGGCACATCACACGCGTGTGTGACGAGGCTCACACAGCCAAAGTGCGTATCCGTGTTGAATGTTAGAAGGAAGCAACTTACGCGGCGGGTAAGGCTGAAAAGCGTTATTGCGCTCACACTCCACATCTCCACAACGCTTCTCCTTGACTTGGTAAGAGGAGACCCTGAACGAATGAGATGCCTCGTAAACTCCCCCGACACTACGCTTCTTCCGCAAGTTGAAGAAGAAATCGGTCGCCGCGTGGCCGAGGAAAGGCTGCGACTGGCGCAAGCCGCGGGGTTGCAGAAAGAACCCGTCGAGCACTTCCACCGCCCCGTAGAGCGGTCCTTCACCGCTGAAGAACGTGACCGTGTGACCATCCTTTTCGGAGGCTTTACCTGGAAACACGAACGCTTCATCGAAGCCGTGTTCCGTGGCTGCGGCTATCGTTTCCAGATGTTGCCTGACCCCGACGTAGCCGCCTTCCAGATCGGTAAGGAGTATGGCAACAACGGCCAGTGCAATCCGACTTACTTCACGGTCGGTAACCTCATCCAATTTCTGAGGTCGCTAGAAGCTCGAGGTCTTTCACGCCAGGAAATTCTTGACAACTACGTCTTCTTCACTGCCGGCTCCTGCGGACCTTGCCGCTTCGGCATGTACGAGTCTGAGTACCGCATGGCTCTCGAGAATGCGGGTTTCGGGGGCTTCCGGATTCTGCTTTTCCAGCAGGAACATGGCGTCAAGGCTGCATCTGGCAACCCCGGCCTGAAGTTCTCCGTAGACCTCGGCATGGGTGCGCTCAACGCACTGAACCTGGGCGATGTCATCAACGACATGGTTTACCAAATCCGTCCCTACGAGCTTGCTGCGGGTGCAACCGACCAGGCAATCAAGGAAGTCGTGGATCAAATCAGTAATTTCCTGGAGAACCGGAAGCGCTACGAAGTCCTTGAGCAAACGCCTGGATGGATTTCAGAACGCCTGGCGCGGAACAAGAAGCTTAAAGACATCTTCAACACGCTGGGCAAGGTTCTGGATCACCTCTACGGCGAGGCCTTCCTCAAAGTTATGCATGTCGCCCGCGGGCGTCTGAACCAAGTCGAAGTAGATCGCATGCGCGTAAAACCGATTGTCAAAATCACGGGTGAGTTTTGGGCACAACTCACCGAAGGTGACGGCAACTTCAACCTGTTTGCTTTTCTGGAGCAGGAAGGCGCCCACGTCTGCGTGGAACCTATCGGTTGCTGGGTCACCTATCTCCTGCATCAGGCCCGCGCCCACGCTGAAGCAAAAGAAGGCCTCGATGCCCCCTATCCTGACGCACGTCGGTGGGAATTGAAGAAGAAACTGGCCAACGAGTGGAAATTTCGCAAAAAGTGGCTGCTGTTGTGGCTGAGCGAAGGCATCTGGAACCGCCAGCATGCGCGCACCACCCGCCACCTGGGACGACTCACGCACCGTCTCGTTCCACAGAGTAAACTGGCACGTGTGGCACATCCCTTTTACCACTCACTCGCCCGCGGCGGCGAAGGGCATCTGGAAGTGGCTAAGAACGTCTACTACACAACGAACAGCTTGTGTCACATGGTACTGGCTTTGAAGCCATTCGGTTGCATGCCGTCTTCCCAGTCCGATGGCGTGCAGTCAGCGGTAGTGAATCGCTTCCGGGAAATGATTTTCCTGCCCATCGAGACTTCGGGAGAGGGAGAGATCAACGCGCACAGCCGTGTGCAGATGGCCCTGGGCGAAGCCAAGATCAAGGCCAAGACGGAGTTCGAGCAGGCACTTGCTTCCACGGGCAAGAAACTCGATGAGATCAAGGCCTACGTCGCTGAGCATCGGGAACTGCGGAGTCCATTTTATCCGGTTCCACGCCGCCGAGGCGTTGCCGGAGTTGCCGCCAACTTTGTTTTGCACGTGAGCAGCCTGATGGATGGTAGGGCACGTCTTGCCAGACTGCCAGGCGAGAGCCGGACGCAATAGGAATCTTGGTGCATACAACTGAACAACGCGTGTGTGTCGCTGAACGTCAAGCTGAATTGCTTGAACCCACACAAGGGGCCGGTATCCGCTATCGCGTAGGCCTGGACGTAGGGTCCACCACGGTCAAGGCCGTGGTCGTTGAAGCAGGAACCGACTGCATCCTCTGGCAAGACTACCAGCGCCATGAGGCGCGCCAACCCGAGAAACTCCTGGAATTCCTCCAGCGCATGGAAGCCGAAGCCGGAATTGCTCCCGACAACTGCCGTATGTTCATCACCGGCTCTGGCGGCAATGCACTCAGCCCTCTGATCGGCGCCAAGTTCGTGCAGGAAGTAAACGCTGTCTCGCTGGCGGTGGAGAAACTCCATCCCGAAGTAAACTCGGTCGTCGAGCTCGGCGGACAGGACGCCAAGATCATCATTTTCAAGGCGGACGGAGAAAATGGCCGCAGGAAGAAGATCCCGTCGATGAACGACAAGTGCGCGGGCGGCACCGGTGCGGTCATCGACAAGATCAATGCCAAGCTGAAGATTCCGCCCAACGAGCTGTGCAACCTCGGCTACAAGGGGATCAAGGTCCATCACGTCGCGGGCAAGTGCGGCGTATTTGCCGAGACTGATATCAATGGCCTGCAGAAACAGGGCATTCCTGCGGATGAGCTGATGGCCTCACTGTTCGACGCAATTGTTTTGCAGAACCTCACAGTTTTGGCTCGTGGGCACACGCTGCGCCCGCACGTGCTGCTGCTCGGTGGACCTAACACCTTCATTCGCGGTATGCGCGAGGCTTGGCAGCACAACATTCCTCTCATCTGGAAAGAGCGGGCGATCGAGCTGCCGTCCGATAGTGCTCCTGAAGATGCAATCAAAACTCCGGAGAACGCGCTGTATTTTGCGGCTCTGGGCGCGGTGGAATTCGGCAAAGGAGAAGACTCGGAGGTTGGGGAGTACCTGGGGACTGAGTGTCTTGAGCGTTACATTCTCGAAGGACGTCAAAAGGAAAACCAAGTTTCCGGCAGTCGCGGCTTGTGTGCTTCGCGGACAGAGCTTGAAGAGTTCACCGCCAAGTACCAGCGTCCGAGATTTACTCCGGCGACCTTCCAGCCCGGCGAGCGCGTCCAGGCTTTTCTCGGCCTCGATGGCGGATCGACTTCCACCAAAGCAGTGCTTTTGTCGGAGAAGGGCGAGGTTCTCTGCAAGGCCTACCGACTCTCCAATGGCAACCCGATACAGGACACCATTGACCTTTTCGAGAATCTGCGGCAGCAGGTAGAAACCCAAGGTGCGATCTTGGAAGTTCTCGGCGTGGGCACGACCGGCTATGCCAAGGACATCCTGAAAAGCGTGTTGCACGCCGATGTGGCTTTGGTAGAAACCGTGGCGCACACGGAGTCGGCGCTGCACTTCTACAAGGATGCACAGGTCATCGTGGACGTCGGCGGGCAGGATATCAAGCTCATCGTCCTCAAAAATGGCCGCGTTAAGGATTTCAAGCTCAACACGCAGTGCTCGGCGGGCAATGGCTATTTCCTGCAGTCCACAGCGGAAGGATTTGGTATCCCGGTCCAGAACTATGCGGACGTTGCTTTCACCGCCGATACCATGCCCGTCTTCGGCTACGGCTGCGCTGTGTTCCTGCAATCCGACATCGTCAACTTCCAGCGCCAGGGTTGGCGGGCTGAAGAGATACTGGCCGGGTTGGCGACGGTACTGCCCAAGAATGTTTTTCTGTATGTCGCCAAGGTGCCGAACCTTGCTGCCCTGGGTACACGTTTCATTCTGCAGGGCGGCACACAGAACAATCTTGCGGTCGTCAAGGCAGAGGTGGACTTCCTGCGCGCCAGCTTCCGCTCCCTGGGGAAAGAACCAGAGATTGTTGTTCACCAGCACTGTGGCGAATCGGGAGCCATCGGTGCCGCCATTGAGGCCATCCGCTTGTGGCGCAATGGGCACTCAACCACCTTCATCGGCTTGGACGCCGTTCGCAAGACCAACTACCGCACTACGCACAGCGAAGGCACGCGCTGCCACTTCTGCAAGAATGCCTGCCTGCGTACTTTCCTCGACGTACAAACCGGAGGCACGGAAAGTTGGGAACCACCGTCTTTCCCCACCCAGGTGCCGCTCCAGCCGGGTGAGCAGCGCATGATCATCGCCACCTGCGAAAAAGGTGCGGTGGAGGATGTGGAAACTATGCGCGGCATCAAAGCCGATCTCGACGCCAGGAAAGCCGCCAGCCCAAATCTGGTAGAGCTTTCCGCGCGCGAAGTATGGCGTTCCCGACACCCGGAAAGCGTTGCTGATCCAATCCCCGCCCGAGCCTGGACCGCCGCTGCGCGCCGACGCGTCGCGCTGATGAAAAAACGCGGGCAGCTACGCATCGGTATTCCTCGCGTTTTGAACATGTATGCCTACGCACCGCTGTTCAGTACCTATCTGGAAAGCCTGGGCTTGCAGGCAGAAAACATTGTCTATTCGGATTTCACCAGCGGGGAGATGTACCGCGCCGGATCGAGCCGTGGCTCGATCGATCCCTGCTATCCCTCAAAAATCACCATCGCGCACGTCCACAACCTTATCTTCAACAAGCACTCGCACAAACCGCTGCAGGTGATTTTCTTCCCCATGTTCGACGTGCTAGCCTCGCCGCTCGTAAGCACAAAGGGGCACAACGCCTGCCCGACAGTGTCGGTGACGCCGGAGACCGTGGAAGCAGCTTTCACAAAGGAAACGGACCTCTTTGGCGAACGTGACATTCGATATCTACACCCGCTCGTGAATCTTTCGGATCACAAGTTCTTTGCGCGCCAAATGTTCCAAGCGTGGGCGCCCATTCTTGGCCTCTCGGAGGAGGAAAACAAGCGTGCAATCGAGATCGGCTTCCGGGAGCTAGGAAGGTTTGAATCCAGCATTCGCCGCCGTGCTCGCGAAGTTCTCGACCAGCTGGAGTCGCAGCAAAAGTTAGGTATCGTCATGCTGGGACGCCCGTACCACCACGATCCCGGTGTCAATCACGAGATCTTGGAGCAGTTTCAGAAGTTGGGTTACCCGGTGTTCTCGCAGAGCACCTTGCCACTGGACGAGGATCTGCTGGAGCGTCTGTTCGGAGGTGAAGTACGTGCGGGTGTCATCAGCCACCCGCTTGACATCTCCGATGTGTGGAAAACGGCCAACTCGGCCAGCTCCAACCACAAGATTTGGGCCGCCAAGTTCACTGCCCGCCATCCCAACCTCGTGGCGGTGGAAATTTCCAGCTTCAAGTGTGGTCACGACGCGCCCATTTACAGCGTGGTCGAACAGATCGTGGAGCGCTCGGGCACGCCTTATTTCTCCTTCAAAGACTTGGACGAGAACCGGCCGGAAAACACTATTAAGCTCCGCGTCGAAACAATTGATTATTTTTTGAAGCGGTACGGGGAGGACCTGGTGCACAGGAAAGAAGAGGAAGCGGAAATCGAACGGCTGATTGCAGAGTACGAGCAGAGACTGCGACAGCAATTCACCAAAGTTACGCAACTCACACCTGCCTCTGGAGAGGTTGGACCCAATGTCATGGCCTGTAGGGCAGACCGGCTGAGTGAACAAGGTGAGCTCAACTGACGGAATCACCGGAACTGCTCTCGCACGCGAGCATCAAATTGACACGGTAGTGGTCAACTTCATCATGCCGGACTTAGACGGAAATCAGGTTACTCAGGTGCTGCTGATGAAAAAGCACCCCACGCTGCCTGTCGTAATTGGGAGCGGTGCTCTCGATGACATACTTGAGTGACTGAAGTGGTTTGGCCGATGCCTTGCGGGGCAGGTAGCGAGTAACGATCGGACTCGGCTGGTTTCTCCTTATCGAAGTTAAGTGACAGCCTGCCCAGTTTCGTCACTTCCCATCGAGACAAAAGTGATAACACCTGGATCGTCGGCAATCCGGACACTGACAGCGAGCTAAAAACCCCAAGCGCGTCCAGGGTGTCTCAGCCGCATTTACAAAGGGGTTACGCGGGCTCATTTATGCGGGCGGGAAATAGTAGTTTTCCGCTCGCACATCGGCGACGCGACGGGATGTTTACAACGATCCGTCCGGCTGGGTCAAGCGAAGAGGCGCGTGACAATGAACACCGGGTGCCCACTCATGTTTTTCCGGTGAGGTCCGTGAGCTTCTTCGCCGCCGTCAATTTAGCGAATGTTGTGTAGCGTGAACTGTTCTGGAAGATCGCGGACTCAATGCAAGCTGCTGAAAAGGCCACTGGCGTGTCGGTCGCACTCGCACGAATAGTGGGGCATGCCTACATCGCGAAGCAGGAGCCGGAGAACGTGGTCAGATGGTTGAAGGTATTGCTGCGGCGAAAGAGCCCCAAACGCAGGTCAGAAGACGTATATGGGGCGATCTTCGACTCATTGATCTACTTATACGTTTACTTGAATGTCCGAAGCGCAAATCAATTATTGCGCTCGATTGAGAAGTCTCCAATGCGCCGGGCAAGACTGCTGCAAATCATGGCGAATTCGGCATCCTACTATCTCGACTACAACCTAGAAAGCAGCGACTCAGCCGCAACTGAAGTACGCGTCAGAGCGCGTGAAGTCGAATTGCGCATCCTGGCCGCAGTGGACCACGCATTCCGGAGTATTGAAGGCCCTTTGAGCGCACCAAAACGTGGTGCTGCCAATAGAGCTGAAGCCGTGCAGCAGCTTTTAGTGACGGTCGATCGCCTCGTATTCAGACTACACATGATCATAAACGCGAACCCACAATTGCAGCAGCCGGACGACAAACCGGCTAGTGACCAAGTTGTCCGCGATTTCTTCAAGGAATCAGCTGAACTTTGGGATGCCGTTGTCAGTGCCGATAGCGACTATCGCCGGCCAATCGGACCATCCACTGCTCATCACCTCATGGAATCGTTCAATCGATTGCTGCCCTTCAATCCGGAACATGTCCTTAAGCTGGCGTGGCGACTCATAACCGGTCGGACACTGGGCTATCAATTTGACCAGATGGCCATTGGCGAATTTGTGGGTTTCGCCGAAAAGATACTAGCTGACCATAGGGCGCTTCTGCGCGAGGAGGTAAACGCAGTGCGTTTTGCTGAGATTCTAGATGTATTTGTCAGTGCAGGCTGGCCCCAGGCCACGCAGATCGTTCTGCGCATGGATGCCGCTGTTCGCTGACGACGGCTTCTCGGCAATTGTCACGCCACACTGGAGACGATTCTTCCGGCCAAGGTGTAATCGCGTTTCTTCTTACCTGCACACAAGGCCAACCCTGTGCCCAACAAGACTAGAGATGTCGGTCGGGATCAGTTGCAAGACTGGCATTCATGAAATCAGATCCCTCTCCACCCGGATCACGCCTAAATGTGCTATGACCCTCCATCGAGAAGCGCCTTGGATTTGAAGGCACTTTCATCCCGTGGGTGGCCGTAGGCCGCTGGGAATCAAAATTCCCCTTCAAAATCCGGAGTACAGCAGCGGCGGCCGGAGGAATTCCGTTTCACTTGATGCCAGCTTGTGACAACAAGCTTTCCAGTGCCGGATCACTCTTAAGCGCCGCAACGGAATGGCCCTTCTGTACGCTATTTCGAATGTACTGGATTGCATGTTGGCGATCTCCGAGTGCTTCGTAAGTCTCGCCTACGACTTCGAGTACATCGGGATCCTCGGGGTCGAGAGCGAGTGAAGTTTGCACTCTGACCAAAGCTTTATCGCGCATTTTCTTTTTCGCGTAAAGGAGACCGAGCCGGGCTTGCACCTCAGCATCGCGCGGACTAGTTTCTGCCGCCCGCTCCAGCAATGGGAGTTCCCGATCGCGGGCGCTCGCGGCTTTGCCCGCATCGTTGAGGCCGTCATAAGCAGACGCAAGATTTGCCCAGAGATAGAAATCCTTGTCATTGAAATGGAGAGCTTTTTCGCATGCCCTTGCCGCCTCGACGTAGCGGCGTTGCTGTTGATACAAGTAACCTAGGTTTCCATAAGCGGCATAACTGGGTCCAAGCTCAATGGAGTTGTTCAACGCGGCTTCGGCTTGTGCGGATTTTTCCGGGCCCGCCTCTATGTAAGCCGAGCCAAGATTGGAATAGAGCAGCGCGCTGTCCGGGGCCAGTTCGATCGCATGCTGATACTGCTCCACCGCGGCATCGTATTTTCTCTGGCTGTTATAGAAGATCGCCAGCGAGTTGTAGTCGTCCCAGGAATCCGGACGCAGTGCGATCGCTTTTTTGTAGGCAGCTTCAGCTTCGTCCAAACGTCCAGCATGCGCGTAAGCGCTTGCCTGGCCTGTTATGGCATCCGCGCAGTGGGAATCGAGTTGCAGCGCATTCTGAAATTCTGCAAGAGCCAGATCATACTTGCCGTTGGCGGCATGAATGCTACCTAACGTTGCATATGCCGCGGGCAGGTTGGGATTTAAGCTGACCGACTTCGCACTATTTGTGAGCGCCAGGTTCAGCCATTTCGGATCGCTATCAAGCCGATACTTCAGGCGGTAGGCTTCGCCTAATGCCGCGTAGCCAAGAGCAAAATCCGGGTGTGACGTCACCACACTGGAAAGCGCCTCGATTGCCCGCTCGACATTCCCAGGCTTGTCCCAACGCTTCGTATAGCCCACAGCCTTGACGTAGGAGTCGTAAATATTTGGCGGAGCGCTGGACAGAATTGCATTGGCCTGTCCATGAGGCCCTGGGGTCCAAAGCCAGAGTTTTGCGTAATAAGTAACGCACGACAAGGTAATCATTGCCACAACGGCCCCGGACACCTTCAGCACCGAGGTATTCCTTTGCTTGACTGTAGATGCTCTCTTCCCCGCACTTGAGCTTCTGCCGCCGGGAAGAGTATCACGCGCAGACTCCGTGTCCCGCTTTAGACGTTGCAAGTCAGCGCTTATCTCGGAGGCGTGCTGGTAACGCAGGTTGCGGTCTTTCTCTAGCGCTTTGCGAATCACCGCTTCCAGTTCCGGCCACGCCACTTCGTTTAACTGAGTGGGAGGTGCTGGTTCGTCACGGAGAATTCCACTGCAAATCTCGCCCGGACTAGAGCCTCTGAATGGCAACTCTCCCGTTGCCATTTCATAAAGCACTACACCCAACGAGAACAGGTCTGTTCGCGCATCCAGATCTGTAGCCTTTACTTGCTCAGGCGACATGTAACTCACCGTACCTAGCATCGTACCTGGGCTGGTCAGGTGCGCGGAACCGGAATCTGCGATGGTTTCAGCATCGCTGTCCGACAAAGAAGCATCGCCCTTTACTTTTGCCAAGCCGAAATCAAGAATTTTGGCGTGACCGCGCTTGGTGATGAAAACGTTGGCCGACTTGATGTCGCGGTGTACAATTCCAGCAGCGTGAGCGGCCTCCAGGCCCTCAGCGATCTGGATCGCGAGTAGAACAAGAACTTCCATCTCAAGCGGTCGCCTACCAATCCGGTGGTTCAGCGTCACACCTTCCAGAAATTCCATCACGATGAATGTGCGCCCGCCTTCCTTCGCAATTTCATGAATTGTGCAGATGTTCGGGTGATTGAGAGCGGAGGCCGTGCGTGCCTCGCGCCGAAATCGTTCCAGCGCTTGCGCATCTTCGGCCAGCTTCTCAGGAAGAAATTTCAGAGCGACAAAGCGACCAAGTTCAAGATCTTCCGCTTTATAAACCACACCCATCCCGCCGCCGCCCAACTTCTCGACGATGCGATAGTGCGAGATGGTCTGGCCGATCATCGAGGCCCCCAGCGTCGGCAACATCCTAGGTGGGCCGCTGCGGCAAAGTCAACGGAGTCGGCGGATTTGGTCGTGTAGAAGAGGGAGTGTTAGAGGCAACGACGATGCGATAGCAAAACGGGCGTAGACGAATACAACCACACTTAGCCCCACCCGATCGCGATCGTGCCTCTCTGGGCATCTGAGCGGCAGAGCGGGGTGGTTTTAGGGTCAGATGGGATAGAAATTTCTGGGTCACGCTGTTACGGAAAACCGTACCTCATCTCCCAGCGGGCCAGCGTTCGTCAATGGCCTTCATGACTTCCTCGGCCCATCGCACCGCATCCGCGATTGCGCTGACCGTCGCCGGAACCTTCTTCCCGCCGTCAAACTGGGAGAGCTTACGCTCCCCCAGGATACTAGCCGCTATTAGCAGCACGCTTTTTGTTCGCCATAACGCTCAACGAGGACCCACAGGTGTGAAATCACAGGTGTGAAATTTTGGGCTGGTCTGCTAAGTCACTGAAAAACATGGTGGCCAGGGACGGAGTTGAACCGCCGACGCCAGCCTTTTCAGATCCTCAACCTCCAACAACTTGCAGGTTGCGGACGGCTGCTCCTCCAAAGTACGTGCGAGCTGCATTTATCATGGGTCGAACTGTGGGTTGCGACCGTGGCGCTATCAGATCTTGAAAAAGATCGCTCGGACTGCGAATCCGACCCGCAATCCTCTCTGTTCTCCTCACCTTTCACTGTAGCTTCGCGTACTCCGCTTTGGCCTGCTTCAGGATAGGAATGTCGGGATCGGCGTCTTTCCAGACCGTGAGGAAATCCTTGTAGGCGGAGAGCGACCGGGCACGAGCCGCGTCTGCCTCCGCGCTCTGTGATGTTCCTGCTACGAGGGCGTTTGCGCGCGCTACGCCGAGACGTGCCAGTGCTCCGGTCCAGCAGTTCCAAACAAGGCCATTGTGGTCGATTATTTTCTGGAACTCCGCGGCAGCGGAATTTCCTTGTCCGGACGCTAGATACGCCTCGCCGCGAATATACGTTGGGTAAAGGCAGGAAAGATTCGTAACAAAAGTGATCTGCCCCAACTCAATGGCACCGTTAGCACTTTGCAGATTGTTCAGGGCCCCGGGCGGGTTCTTTCGGTTGACGGCCAGTTGCGCCCGGATCGCAGGCAGCCAGAGCGACTGCATCTGGGTGTCCAGCGGAAATCGTTTATTCAAATCCTGTTCAAGCGATTCGGCCCTTGCGTTATCGTTCGCCATGGCAAACGCAAGCGCCGCCTCAGCCATTACGCCCGGACTCTCTGGCGCAAGTTTCAGACCCTCAGCCGCTGCCTGTCGAGCCCTCGCCGCCTGGCCAATGGCAGCTTCACGCAGCCCCGCATTTTCTTGCCAGATGGCTGCCGCTTCCTTGCTGTCCACTTGGATCGCGGAGTCTACTGCGCGCTTGGTGAGATACCGCGCTCTGCCGAGATGACCGGCATATGCCTCCGTGTCGGAGGCTAGCGAGAGTCCCAGGTTTTCTTCCGCCTTACCGGTAAACCACTGTTGCTGCTCTGCCATGGCGGGCGCGTCTTTGCCCATGAAGGCCAGAGCGTAAAGCGCGCTGCGGAGCATGTAGTCATCCAGTTTGCGCGCGTGCGCCTCCCCGATTAACTGACTTGCGTCATTGAAACGCTGCAAGGCGAGCAGGGTGTTGGCGAGGTTATCGTATGGGGCCAGATCGTCCGGTGTGCGACGGAGACGCAGGCGCAAAACTTCTTCGGCCTTCTCGTGCTGTCCTTGCAGGGCGTACACGTTTCCCAGATTAATGTAACCTCCCACCTCCCGAGGGTAACTCGCGATCCGCTCCTGAAGGACCTGGGCGGATCGGTCCAGTTCCCCGGTTACGTTCCAGTAGTAAAGGGCGCTGATGGACAGCCGTTCCCGTTCGTCGGCGCGATTGCGCAACTCGAATGCCTTGGCAAAGTATTCCTTGGCTCGCCCGGGCTGATTGAGCGCAAGGTAATCATTTCCCAACGACAGATAACCCAGGGCGAAATTCGGATCGAACTGAATGGCGCGCTGATCATAGGGTAGGGCCGCAGCCGAGCCTTTCTCGCGCGCTGCCTTTTGCCCAAGACTAAACGCTTTCAGCGCTTCCAGCGAGGATGTGGTCACCCCTGCCAGCGGAACATCCGATTTTCGCACGGTCGCGAGGGACTCACCCAATTGGCCGCGTATCGTGCCCACCTCTTTTCCCAGCGCATCCAGCACTTTCTCCTTGCCTGCCACGGTAGCCAGTTCTTCCGCCAGCATGTTTCCGGAGTGGCAGTTCACTGCCTTCAGCCCCAGCACATACTCACCGTCGAGCTTTGCAATCGATCCCGCGATATAGGCCTTGCTACCTGCGCGCTGGCAGAGCTCTCGGATCACTTCGTGCGTAAGTACGGTGTCAGCCGGGCGAGCCATCTGGCGCAAGATTGCGGCCACCGTACGCTCGGGGAGCACATTCAGGAAAGGTGATTGCTTCAACGCAATACTAAGCGCCTGTTTCAACGAGTCATCAAACAACGGATCGCCGGTGGAATTAGTAAAGTCGGCCACCACGATGGTGTCCTGGGCTGAGATTGTTCCATGCTGCAGCCGTTCGCGAATACCACCCATGTTCAACCAAAACAGTATGATCCCGAGTACGACCACACCAGTTCCCGCTAGAAGCAAGTATCTGCTAAGTCGCCAACGATCCGGCGACGTCTCTCCGCTGACCAAAGGCGATGGCGCGCCTTTCGCTAACTGCAGCGGCCTGATCTCCTCGGACGGAGTGTCGGTCACGCTCGCGATCAACCGATATCCCCGCCTCGGTACCGTTTCGATGAAGCGGGGCTCTTCAGCATGATCTTCCAGAGCATCACGCAGCTTGCGCACGGCGGTATTGATGCTGTGCTCAAAGTCGACGAACGTGTCAGCCGGCCAGAGTTTCTCCCGAAGCTCTTCGCGCGTGACCAGTTCCCCGGGCCTATCCAGCAGGATGGTGAGAACCTGAAATGGTTTTTCTTGAAGAGGAATTTTAAGGTGGTGGTTGCGTAATTCGTGAGACAGAAAATCAACGACAAAAGGACCAACCTGAACGGAGCGCCGCTCTGTGGCGGGCACTTGCATGGTCAGTTACCCACCGGCTTCTTAACTGCCTGAACTCTATACCCCCCGGAGGGAAAGGGTCAAGAAGTTGCCAGGCTGTCCTATCCCCGTAAATGCGCGAGCCTCGGGCCCGCTTAAGAGAAGTTCTCCGCTCAGTTCACCAATAGTTCACCTCCAGATTATTTGCGGTGCATTGTGGCCTGCTGCTGTCAGGAGCACTATGCGGCCGTTAGCGCAGCCTTCGGTTGGCGCTGATGCAAGGAGTTGCACATGAGGATGCAGACTCTGACGATCGAAGCTCACTGTCATAGCTGTGTCTCTGAGTCATGGCGCGGTCAAAGTTTCGATCCGGCACCGTCTGGTCTGGTGTCTGTCTTTGCTCGGTTTGGCGGGTTGAGCAGATCGACGATCGGTGCTGGGTAGTTCGTGCAGGTGGACCTTGCTCCTCCTGTAGCACTGACATGATTTCAAAGGAGATCAATATGAAAAAGCACTTTATCAATAAAAGAAGTTACTGGGCATGTCTCATCATGGTTGGCACCATTGTCCTAGGAATGGCAGCGCTTTCATTGCCAAGTGCCCTAGCCAACGACAAGGACGACGGTGTCGGCATCATCGATCCAACTTCTGTGGCCTATGGAAAGAGCTACAGTGATTGGTCGGTGGCCTGGGAGCAATGGGGCTACTCAATCCCAGTGGCCCAGCATCCTCTCTTTGACAACGGAGACTGCAGCGTGGGCCAGTCAGGTCCTGTCTGGTTCCTGGGCGGGAAGTTCTGCGCGAACGGCGCAAGTTGCTCCTACACGGGCGTTGTTCGCAGTTGTAACGTTCCGGCCGGAAAGGCTCTGTACTTCCCCGTTTTCGAAGGCGAAGACTCCGCGTTGGAAGAGAGCTTGGCAGAGCACCCTGGTGACGAAGCGTATCAGCAAATTACAGCCATGCGTTCGTTCGAGGACCTCACCATGGGTCCCAGTACGGTCTCCTGCTGGGTTGATGGAAAACCTATCAAGCACCTCAAGGAGAGATTCCGTGTGCAGGCTAACGCCTTTGGCTTCACCATGCCGGCCGACAATTTGTTGAAGGCGATCTATGGCGACCCCAACTTTGTCGCAGGGACGTACTTTCCCGCTGTGGACGATGGCTGGTATGTGATGCTCGCACCACTGCCCCCAGGCCCGCACAAGATCCACTTCAAAGGGTACATGCCGGCGTACGACTTCACGCTCGACGTTACCTACAACCTCACCGTGGCGAAATGAACGACGCCCAGTGCCCGGATGCTCGTTTTTCTCTTTTCTAGCAGACGAGCATCCGGGGTATGTGCCGCCCACGGCGGCGTCGGGATCCGCCAGATGCCGAGGCAGAGCGGTTGCATGGCCATTCTGCTTGGGGCTGACGGATCCCGCGCTCGAGTTCAACCGGCAGAAAACATTAAGCGACAAGCCATCCGCATCTGGCGAGGACAACGCTGGGACACGACTCTTCCGGGCGATACTTGCGGGGCCTGAAACGGGGGGGCGGGTCAAACATCGACGCTCAGGACTACTGGCACCGTCCGGGTCTCGGTGGGTTGTTCTGAGTGCTCACAATGACTCGTGCTGGAGATAGAACCATTCGGCCATGTCCAATGATGAGACCACAGGTGGGAAATCACAGGTGTGAAATCTCGGGCTAGTTTGCTAAACCATTGAAAAGAATGGTGGCCAGGGACGGAGTTGAACCGCCGACGCCAGCCTTTTCAGGGCTGTAGTCACCCGAGCCTAACTGGCTTTAATCATTGCCTTTATCGTGCTTCGACCCCTCACTTTGGTCGAAATTATTGGACCCATAATGGACCCAAACAAATCAAGCGCATGCGGATTCCGGAGTTCGCCCGATTCTGACTATGCTAATGGATTGATTTAGAAAGCGGTCTGACGAACCACTTACTCTGCGCCTAAGAAGCCTTCACGGAGCTTGCTCACGAGCATTTCGCACCTGCGGATATGTTCCGAATCGCTGCGCACCGATAAAACAACGATCTGGTTGACGAGTTCTGTCATTAGAGCTTCGGATTCCAGAATGGCCCGGGCGCGACTTCTTGTGTCCGGCGAGATCACCCGGGCGGCGTCACGGCCGACTAACCTTGCCCCCGCGAGCTCAAAATCGTAACCCTCGGCCTCGAGTATTTTGAGTTCCTCGCCGTAAAGGCGATCCTCGTTGCCAGCGTCGCCGTACTCTCTCAATAGCGTGTGTATGTCGGCGGCGTCGCGTTTTTCGTGCTTTCTATCTACCCATGCAAAGAGCTTGAGGATGAGTAGCACCGGAATGCTGACCACCGGGATGATCAGACTTTCGTCAAGGCGCACCGAGACGGCAGATTCGAGCCCATCGCTGAAGCCTACCACTTTCATCACAACGTCCTCTTCGGGGGGCCAGGCAATAGTCCGATCTGCGTTTTCCACGCCTCCGAACGGGATCAAGTCAACAACCACAGCAGAGGCTGAATTGTAGGTCAGCCGATGGATTTTATGGGCATGAGGAGTGAAACCAGCTTGCTCCATTGAGGATTTCAAAGTTTTGAAATGCTCCCAGTCTCGCACCGCAATGCCAAAATCGACGTCCAGAGTTCGCCGTCCAGGGGGCCTGCCGAAAACGTGTCTGAGAATCACTTCTCGCGCGGTCGCACCCGCGAGAAAATATCGGGTCTCATGCTCGCTCGCAATCTCATCTATTTTCCTGATGACCTCGAGGATGATCGGATCGATCTGGTCATGCTTAATGTCTAAAGGCTGGCTCAATGTATTGGTCATAGATCATCTTTGCAGCTTCAAGATCCCTTCCGTCCGTAGTTGTCGTGAGGTCAGCGTAGGCTACAATTGGCGGTACCAAATCGCCAAGTGTCGGAACATGATTTGGATTCCAGAAAGCATCAAGTATCTCGACATCTCCGTTTACGTCGGCCCTCAGCTTATATTCCGCGATTAGCGTCTTCGGTGTGTCCCTCACATATATCGTTGCGGTCTGTGGCTCAAGGTGGTGGAGCAACCGATTGGCCGCTACCTCGCCACCCCAGAACGCGTGGTAGGGTTGAAGATCTAATCCTTTAGTCCATCCGGTTTGCTGCGCTCGGAATCTCCTTATATTGAGCTTCGGCCTGAGAACAGTTGGATAAACCGCTACCCATTCCTGTACGAGCCGTTCCGGATCTAGGAGCCTCCGACGCGGCGCTCGACCCTCAGTCACCGGGGTAATGTGCCTGCGAGTTTCCAGCTCTTTCATCACTGGTCCGACCGTCCCTAGTGCCACTCTTGCGGCAGCGGCAATCTCTCGATACGTAGCATTCAGTAGTTCTGGTTTGCACAGCAGAGCAAAAACTACTCTGAGTCCGGCTGGGTTCGTAATTTTGCCTTGCTCGGTGGTTTTGAGGTCATCGGGTTTGCGCTTTCCGGTGACGTAGATGTGCAGTCCTACCGCTCTTAGGTAGGCATTGCCGGCGGCGTCTGCAAAGTACAGATCCATCTCGCGGCATCGTTCCGCTACTTGTGTTGTGATATAAGGGGCGGCAATGAGGAGCGGCGGCTTTGCCTGGCGTGGCCAGAATGCTCGAAGCTGATGCAGAGTCTCAAAGCGATCCAGGTTTTTGACTTCCACCGCGTATTGTTCCGCCTGTGGACGAGCGTCGATCTCAATTAGGGCGTCAGGGCGAGCTGGGGTGTGCCAATTAAGCTGGGGTTCCCATTGCAACACCCGTGCGGTTAGGCCGGTTTCTCTGCCGATCGCCTCCAGCACGCGTTCCAAGATGTTACGTTCTGTTGTGGTATCACCCATAAGAGCCTCTCACTCGGTTCAGCAATTGTCATTGTACACGGTACGTGAACATTATGGAATAATGAACAAACTTTGTTAACTAATTTAAAATGAATAGATTAGCAATACGCTTATCGTTGTGTTCATTTTATTATGACGTTCACGATACGTGAACAAGAAAAATAACTGAACGTGCGTATGGGAATTCCGGAAGTCGACCGATTGCAAAGAAGGTTCTTGATCCAGGAGTTCAGGGTGGGCCGCACAATTTTTCAGGTGGCGGTCAGACATCAGGGAGTTCTGGATTATCCAAATAATTTCTCGAATATTTCCGCGTCATAAAGCTTCAAACGGTCAGCGAATTCGTTGACATAGAACATGTCTGGGGAGAAGCGCTGGGCACGTACGCGAATCGAGAACTGCGGCGCTTCCCTGTTCAGGTCAAAGAGAACGAGCCCTACGCCGAAGAGCATGCAGAGCGATTCGAGTCGACTCTGGTCCTCCTCGGTTAAGGTCGTTGGCATCGCGATATAGGTCTTGGTCGAGAACAGTCTGTAGGCGATCGCTTGGCCAAAGGCCACCACCGGGGCCTGGGGGTCAATCTTGATCTCCGCTGAGACGATCTCGATTGGAAACTTGATGAGGTTACTCGCCAGCGGCTTGTAGATGCCCACTACATCGGGCGTACCCCACTTCGATTTCAAACCGGCACCACCCAGCCTGACAACTGCGGTGACCTCATCCAGATCGTTCTTCAACCACTCCGCAAAAGGCTCATAAAACTCCGATTCCTTAATCTTGACGCCGGTCGAGGCGATCTGCTCCGTGCTTCCGACTACCACGGCTTCATTGCCATTCTTCCCTGCAGGCGTGAAGAGGCCTCGACTCGGTTTGGCGATTTCGTTGGGATAAATGGCATCGAGGTTCCACACGGAACCATTAATCGTATTCTTGGGGGTCTCGGGAGCTTGCTGGAAGATTTTGTCTACTAAGGAACCTCTGAAATACTCGCCGATCCACAGGCCGCGCGGATAAGGTGTAAGTCGGAGGGAAAACACGAGTGCGACAGCAAACTCTGGCAGCGCAGACGACGTTTGAGAAGTACGGGCGGAAGTC
>Ga0335082_10001245_pt1 | contig 27111 bp, 24 predicted proteins | sample Lox_Sample_41_FD_206718 | JGI IMG/M metagenome (GOLD analysis project Ga0335082, IMG submission 206718) | Soil microbial communities from Loxahatchee National Wildlife Refuge, Florida, United States - Lox_Sample_4.1 | ecosystem: Environmental > Terrestrial > Soil > Wetlands | place: USA... | reverse complement strand
AGACGTAGTTACAGGAATCTGTGATACAGGACACAACTCGAGGTGATGGAAAATTCCGGCTAGCCGATGGGCGGAAGCGCCGCAGCCGATCCCCAGAGGAAAATCGCGCCCACGATCAGGCTGTAAACGGCGGTGACCGCCGTGATGGCGTATTGGACCCGGGGTTCACGCGCGCTGAAGCCGAACAGCCCGGCGGCAGACGCCGTCATCAACGTGTTCATCGCGAGCAGCCCGGCGATAAACATGCCGAGTCCGAGAAAGCCCTTTCCGACCCCGCCCAGATTGGCGGCGAGCAAAAAGATCAGCAATTGACTCGGCGTCTCCGCTCCCAATCCATGAACCACGCCAATTCCGAAAACTGTTCTTGCGTCGTAACTCCAGTTTGACGCCGTAGGTCTTGGCAGATCGTGCTTGTGCCAGCGCGTCTTTACCTTCCAGTGCAGCCACTTCATCGAATGCGCCAGCAGCGCGAAACGGCTGCGGGGAACATAGTCCCCGCGAAACAACGAACCGAGGACGTAGATCCCAAGAAAAATCAGTGTCAAGCCAACCAACCGTTCGGCGATTCGGTCGATGCCGTGGGGCAACGACAGCTGAAAGAAGATCACCGCGCTTCCCAGTGCGGCCACCGTGGCCGCGTGGCCCAGGGCATAAACCAACCCCAGCCGCATGGCGCGGCGGGGGGAGTCCTGCACGCTGGTGATGTCTGAGATCGCCGCGATGTGGTCGTAGTCAAAACCGTGGCGAAACCCCAGAACGGCCGCGGAGAACAGGGCGAGTTGCAGGCCGGTCAACGTCATTTACGAAGCCCATTCTTCCACACGGACGAAGATAAGGGAAGTGATGCACGTCACTGGAATCGCCCCTGCAGCCGGCAGGGAATCCCCCGCTCCGCTAGCCGGTCTTCGTCAGGCGCTTGGCGATCGAGCAGTACAGCTCAACTGCCTCATTCAATTGACGCTTCTCCACGTACTCTCCCTCCGTGTGGGCCACGTGGATCGAGCCCGGTCCCACCAGCAATGGCTGTCCCCAATTGCTTAACCAAGGGATATCGGTGGTGAAGGCCGCGACCATGGAGGGCGAAACGTCCAGGGTGTGCAGACGAACCATGGGAATCTCCAGAACGAAATCCGCCGTTGCCAGACCATAGACCGCCTCTGCGATCTCTTTTCGCAATGAGTCAGAGGGCCCGACCAGTCTGTACAGCAATTGCGCCCGGGCGTAATCGGGGATGACATTGGGTGCCCGGCCGCCCTCAATCACTCCGATATTCAGGGTGCAGGGCCCGATCCCATCCTCCACCGGCAGCTTCACGGCCAGCAGACGGCGCAAGGCCTCGAGCAGCTTGTCAATTGCCGAGTCGCCCAGTTCCGGATAGGCGGAATGGGCCGCACGGCCCTGGGCAGTGATCTCCACCCTGAGGGTGCCTTTGGAGGACGACGCCAGGACGTTTTCCGTCGGTTCGCCGTTCACCAGGTACTTGCACCCGGGCGATTGTTGGTTGGCTACCTTGGCCCCCAGGCTGTCCTTTTCTTCCCCCACCAGGAAGAGCAAGCCGACATAGAGCCCTTGCCGCCGCAATCTTTCCGCCGCCGCGATCTGGGCGGCGATGATCCCCTTGGCATCGCACGAGCCGCGGCCGTAGATCCGTGTGGAGTCTTCGGACGAAGCCATGAACGGCGGGACCGTATCCATGTGGGTGGAGAACACAATGGCGGGCCTGGGCTCCTCGGGGCTCACCGCGAAAACATTGCGGCGGTCGCCTTCGACCGTCATGCTGTTGGCGCGATAGCCGAGACGCCGGAGTTCCTGCCCCAGGAATTCCCCCACACGGCCTTCATTGCCGGTGATGGATTCGATATCGACCAGGCGACGCGTAAGTGCGACGACATCCATGACTGAAAGAATAACCTACCGTCGGCAGGCGCGGGCGAAGCAGGCTTTAGAAAAGATATTCCGCCGGCCCAGCGCTGCCGTGCCCGCCAGTCATGTAAGCTGGGGGCGTGATTTCGCCCGGTTCGTCGATTCGCTCCTTGTTTCTTGACGGCTCCGCGGGCCGGCTCGAAGCGCTGCTCAATGCCGGCAACCAAGACGCTACCCACGCCGCCCTGGTTTGCCATCCCCATCCGCTTTACGGCGGGACCCTGCACAACAAAGTGGTTTTTCACACCATGAAAGCGCTGCACAGCTTTGGCTATCCCGTGTTGCGTTTCAACTTCCGCGGGGCCGGCCTCAGTCAGGGTGAGCATGACAATGGTTTTGGCGAAGTCGAGGACGTGCGCGCGGCCCTGGACTGGCTGGGCAACGAATTTCATCTGCCCTTGATCTTCGCCGGGTTCTCCTTTGGAGCTGCAATCGGGCTGCAGACCGCCTGTCCGGATCCGCGGGTTAAGGCGGTAATCGGTCTGGGAATTCCGGTAGTTCCTGCGGACGAACGTGCCTATGATTTTGCATTTCTGCGGGGCTGCGACAAACCGAAACTGTTCGTGAGCGGCGCCCGCGATCAGTTCGGTCCGAAGGCAAAACTGCAGGAGGTGGTGACAGCCCTTCCCGAGCCCAAGAAGCTGGTGTTGATCGAGGGAGCAGACCACTTCTTCGAAGGCCGGCTGCGCGAGTTGCGCGAGTGCATCGTCGCCTGGCTCGCGGAAACTCTGAGTCCGTAGACCGCCGCCCTGGCTGCGATGGTCTTATCTTGCCACTTCGTAGAAGAATGCTGATGCGCCAGCAGATGGGCTGCGCTGCCACTGGTTATTTTCAGGCTGTGCACAGGTCCGGGCGCATCGCTGGGGGTAAACGTCACGATATACTCTCCAGCCAGTTCATTCGCAATGGCATTTACGGCATCGGAGAAATTCTTTTTGACGCTCCAGTAGGTCTCACCGCCGGTATCCGATGCGAGGCGCTGAATGTTCGTCTTTCCGGCATCATAGCCACGGATTTGGGCTTCCCGCACCCGGGCATCGTAATCGGCAGTTCCCCCGGCTCCTCCGGCAACCTGGGAGATATAGGTCTTGCCGATAGTGGTGTCGTGGAGCCGTCCGAACCTTGGATCTTCCAAGCCAATGCAGAAGGTTGTGACGTGGGTTTGCTGAGCGGCAGCAATCACGCGCTGAAGCTGACCTTCAATTGCCGTATTCGCGCGATTGCCGTAACCCGGACTATGTGCCCAGGGCTCGCGGAACATGACTACCACGCGGCGAGAGGGGCGCGGGTCAGAATTCATCATGGTGTCGACGATGTCGAACACCGAAACTCCGTTTCCGCCCATGGTTTGGATTGTCATTCTGCCCAGGCCTACCTCGTCGGTGTTTAAGCTGAAATTAAAAGGGTCGGGCAGGCCGGCGTTGGGATCGAGCGCGCGAATCGCGGCCTCAAGGTCTGTCGGATTATGCACCCAGTCCAGGCGGCTGGAAGACCAGGGCTTCTTGCCCCGTGCGCTGATGACAAAAGCTTCGTCAACGTTGGGGCGGAGCACCTTCTGCGCTAGTTCTATGGCTGCCGCCTGCTGTTGAGAAAAGGAAGCGTGCGAAGCGACCAGAACGATCCCAAGATGCAAGGGAAGGTCTTCGTACAACTTCAATGGCTGCACGATCTGGTTCGCGTCTCGGATCGAGAGTTGTTCCTTCGTCAGGCCCTTTACGGGATTTCCGCTGCCATCGGTCGCCGAAATGAGTATCGGAACCATTTGTGGCGCGCGCGGCGCTGCCGGGGTTGTGCTGTTCACCGGGGCGCCCGGGTTGGGTGGATTCGCGGCGGAAGAGGATGATTGAGGAGATTGAGCCTGCGCAAAAAGCACGCCAGCCAGCAGACAGACTACTAACACCACACGAACCGGGGTGCCAGAGTAAAACTTCATAACTTCCCCCTTAGAGCCGAACGATATTAGCCCAAGAATGTCCTGCAGGCAAGGTCGGCCCTCACACACCCGTGGTCGCTCGTCGGTGGAACCCGGGGGGCTAACCTCTATAATCCTCGGATGCCCATTGCGCCCGATCGCGAGAGACTCGCCATCGAGATGCGGGTCACCGCGCGGCATCTTTTTGAGCAGGCACTGGCGGGATCGAGCATCGATCGGGCCTTCGAACGGCACGTGCTCTGTGAACGCGGCGTATTGCGGGTGTGCGAGGACCTGTACGACCTGCATTCCTACAGCCGCACGTTTGTAGTGTCCATCGGAAAAGCAGCGCACACCCTGGTGAACGCGCTGGAGATGCAGGCTGGCGAACGTTTCGAAGGAATCGTAGCCGGATCGGTGGAACCGGCTTCGCAGCTTCGCGGATTCCGCTACTTCCTGGGTGGGCACCCCACGCCCAATCAAGAGTCGGTCCGCGCCGCCGAGGCCATGCTCAAGTCGCTCGACGGGCTGGATGCGTCCTCGCTGGTGATGTTTCTGCTCAGCGGAGGGGGTTCGTCCATTGCCGAGAAACCGATTGATAACGAGATCTCCCTGGACGACCTGGTCTCCACCTATCGTGCGTTGGTGCACTCTGGTGCGCCTATCGCCGAGATGAATGCCATTCGCAAGCACCTTTCGGCGATCAAAGGAGGGCGGTTGGGCCGGGCAGCTTACCCCGCGCAACAGGTGTCGATTCTGGTCTCAGATGTTCCTGACAACACGCCAGATGCCCTGGCTTCCGGACCGACCATGCCGGATTCCACCTCGGCGGAGGACTGCCATCGTATCGCGGCAAAATACGGGATGCTGGCCCAATTTCCACAGTCCGTGCGTGAGCTGTTCGAACGGCATGCTTTGGAGGAAACCCCTAAATCCGATGATCCGGCTTTTGTGCGTAGCCGCTGGTGGACGGTGTTGTCGAACGTTTCTTTGATTGACATCGCCACAGCGCAAGCAGAGAGCTACAACTTTGCAGTCGAAGTGGACAACAGTTGTGACGACTGGGACTACGAAAGGGCCGCCGATTATCTTCTGGGCCGCTTGCGAGAGCTGCGCAACAAGCATGAGCGGATCTGCCTGCTTTCCGGCGGCGAAGTGACGGTCAAGCTCAGCAATGGCGGTGTCGGCGGACGTAACCAGCAGTTTGCCCTGGCTTGCGCAACCAAGGTCGCTGGAGAGAACGTCACCGTGCTCAGCGCCGGGAGCGATGGTATTGACGGCAACAGTAAGGCGACGGGGGCGGTGGCAGATGGTACAACCGTGGAGCGTGGCCGGGCGCGAGGGCTCGATCCGGAGAGTCATCTGCGGACGTTCAATGCGTACCCGTTCTTTGACGCCTTGGGCGATACCATCGTGACTGGCCCGACGGGAAACAATCTGCGCGACTTACGCATCCTGCTGGCGTACTGATTAGAAGAACTGGGTTACGCCTTCTTCCATCACCACGACCCGGTCTTCGATGCCTGCGGCTTTGACTTCCTTCTCTAACAGTTGCAGCGGTTCTTCGATCGGTTCGTGCGAGAGGCGGAAGGTTCCGTAGTGCATCGGCACCATCCAGCGGGCATTCAAATCGAGAAAGGCCCGGGTCGCGTCGCCAGGATCAGCATGCACGTTGCGGAACGAGGGAGGATTGTAGGCGCCGATCGGCAGCAGGGCGAGCTCAGGAGAGAGCCTGCGACCGATCTCGCGAAATCCGGGAAAATACGCGGTATCGCCTGCGTGGTACACCGAGTGGTGGCCTCCACGCATGACGTAGCCGCCGTAGCCGCGGTGCGAGTCCTTAATAATGCGCGCCCCCCAGTGGCGGGAGGGAACGTGGGTGACAGTCAGCCCACCGTGTCGATAGTGGTTCCACCAATCCAGTTCAATCACATCGCTGAACCCCAGGTCGGAAACCAGATCCAATACGTGGTGAGGGACCACGATGATGGGAGGACGAACCCGACGCCGCCGGGCCAGCTGCACAATCGCCCGTAACGACGGCCGGTGCAGGTGGTCAAAGTGAGCGTGCGTGACCAGCACCAGGTCCAGCGGCGGCAGGTCACGCAGCTGCACACCGGGTCTTCGCAGCCGCTTCAGCACAAAAAGCCAGTGCGCGAAGTTGGGGTCAATGATGACGTTCTGCCCGCCCATCTGCAGGAAAAAACTGGCATGACCGATAAAGGTGAGGCCGAGTTCTCCATTGCTGACTAATTTCGGCTTGTGAGTCTGCCCAGCCCGGGGTGTGACGGCGGAGTGGCGCACCAGGCGCCCGAATGCCCGGGCACGTTTGCGGAGCGCAGGATTCTTGAGGCCAGCTTTTAACATCCCTGTATAGAACGCCTCTCTGTCCGGCCGGCACAGCCCGAACAACCCTTAGAGCAACCACGGTCGTCCACCGGTTCCGATGATCCGAGACTGTCCGTGTGTTGCTTATTCTATGACACGGAGGCAAGGGATTGCTTGACCGCCGTGCGATGGTCGTTTCTAATCTTTGTTCAGGGGTTTCTCCCTAAGGGGTGAGCATGCGGGTTGCATTCTTAGGTTTGGGCATTATGGGACGCCCCATGGCGTCGAACCTGGTCAAGGCTGGGCACGAAGTCAGCGTGTGGAACCGGACTCCCGGCAAGGTGGTGGAAGGGGTGCGCACAGCAGCAACTCCGGCGGAAGCAGCCAGCGGGGTGGAAGTCATCTGGCTGTGCGTCTCAGACACCAAGGCGGTGGAGAGCGTTCTATTCGGTCCACAAGGCGTGCACGAATCTCTGTCGGAAGGGCAGATCATTCTGGACTCGAGCACCATCGCGCCCTCGGCTACATGCCGTTTTGCCGAGAAGGTCGCTGCCAAGGGCGTGCAGTATGTGGACGCGCCCATGACTGGTTCAAAGATCGCAGCCGAAGCGGGCACCCTCATCTTCATTGTCGGTGGGGAAGAATCGGCGATCGAGAGACTCAAGCCGCTGTTCGCTGCGACCGGCAAGAAAATATTCCGCATGGGCGAGACCAGCAAAGGCGAAGCCGCCAAGCTGGTCATGAACCTGCAGATTGCCCTCATCTATGAAGGCTTTGCTGAAGCACTCACCCTGGCCACGAAGCTGGGGGTTAACGCCGAGACGCTGTTGCCTCTGATCGAGGCCTCCATGGTTCGCTCCGGAGTGGTCGAGTACAAGGCGCCCTTTGTTCTGAAACGTGACTTCTCGGCCAATTTTCCGCTTCGCCTCATGCTCAAGGACATTCGCCTGGCCCTGGAGGCGGCGAAGGAGGCGCGTGTTAAGCTGCCCGGCCTGGAAACCGTGGAAGAGATCTACGACATGGCCGCCGAAGACGGGCACCAAGATCTGGATTACGCGGCCACTCTCACCTTGCTGGAGAAGTGGGCGGGCGTCGAAGTGAAGGGCGCGTCGGCGGCCTGATTCGAAAGAAGAGGGCCGACGGCAATCCCGGCGGCCCAGGCCGAAACCAGTCTGAAACCTATCCTTACTGAACGGTGAACACCACCAACTGGCTGTCTCCCCCATCGACCAGGCTGAAAGCTCCCTTCTGCGCGCCGGTAGTGATGGCGGCGACGTCTGAGGGATTAATCACTCCCAACGCCTCGCGATAGTTGAACTCGGCCTTCACGTTGCCCTGAAAGTCAGTAATGACAGCGAGATTCGCACCGCTTCCTCCCAGCAACATGAACTCTCCACCGCTCGGATCGGAGGGGTTAAAGAAAGTGACGCTTTCCACTGCATCGAGAGCAGTGGAACTGAAGTCCATGCTGCGCACCAGATTGCCCTTGCCATCCAGAATGTCGACGGTCAAGAGGGCCCCGCGGAAGGAAACCGCGAATTGTTTCGTGGTGGGGATGTAGTCGAGTCCGATCGGTGCTCCGAAGGCGGAGACGTCGATCTGATCGGCCAGATTGCCGTGGTTGTCGAACAGCAGGATTTGCTGGGTAGGCCGGGAGCCTGCTGCGATGAGGTGTTTATCCGGAAGATAAGCGAGGTTCTGATTGCCGTTGAAACCATCCCCCGCCAGGTTCACCACCTGCGTGGCGCTTGTAAGGTTGGGTGGAATCGCGACGATCTCCTGAGTTTCCGCGGGTGAGAAGCCGTTATGGGCCACAAGATACTGACTGGTATCGGTGTCCCACGCAATCCCCACGAGCACGCTAATGCCCAATCCAATCTTGTAATGGCGGTCCTCTTTTGGCAGGCGGTTCAGGTTCGTATCGAACATGAAGAGCGTCGCGGCGTCGTAGTCTGCGGCGGCGATCTGACCGTTGCTGATCTGCACCAGCCCCTCGATGTCCCCGGTGCCATCCACACTGACCGGCCCAGCGACAACGTTGCCATTGAAATCCAGGTCCCAGATGAGGTTGCTGGCGCCGGAAATCAGGATCCGGTCTGGAGCGTGAAAGGCAACGCCGGTGATGTAGGTGGTGATGGAAGGGTCGATGGCAATCTCACCCACCACCAGACCGTTGCGTTCCATGATCTCCAGAAAGGCCTGGTTGAGCGAGAAGCTGTTGGCCGCCACGATGAGGTCATCGGGAAAATTCGGCGAGTTCTCTGGGATGTAAGCCATCCCTTCTGTGAAGTCGGGGAGAAAACCGTTCATGTACTGAATGGTCCGCGTACCCTCAGCCTGGCCGTGAGAGTCCACGAGGAAGAGCGTCGACACTTCAGTGCCATCGGTGACCGCAAAAAGAGTCTCTGGCGGCATAAACACGATGCCACGCGGGGAAATGCGAATCCCGAGCTGAAACAAGTCAAACAGCGCGCGGGGTTTGTGGCCCCGGGCAATTCCGCCGACCTGGTTGCCATCGAGAATGGCCACGTTGTTGGCCCACGGACCGTTGTTGACGAATGTGATGTCTTCCGTCTGATTGCCGAGGCGCTTGCGTTGCAGTACCTTCACGACCTGCGCGTCGATGTGGATAGCCGACAGGACGGTAAAACCGAGAAGCGCAAGAACCAGGAAGTGACGCTTGGCTTTTGGCATAGATATGCCCTCCTTGTGTCGTCAATACGAACGCCACGCCCCACTGGGGCGGAAATGCTAGTCCGTCCCCAACGGCTTGTCTAGGGGAAAAAGAGGTGTCCTCCAGCCATTAGCCGGGGATTCTCCCGACCGCGCTGTAACTTGCTGATTGTGTGGGTTCCGTTGCCTTGGGCCGAGCGACCGCCTGCTTCGAAGTCGCTTTTCCGCCGTCACTCTGAATGGTCGTGCCTAGACACGATTGAGATCTGCAGGCTTTCCCCGTTGGTGCCGAGTCTCTCGTAACCGTACAAGTCGTCCTCTATTACACAAGTATTACACTGCAATCGCGGCCGTCCTGATAGCTTAGCCGGAGCATTCCAACACCAGCACTGGGGACCGCCGCCACTATGCAACTAGAAGCCCTCAATCGCAAAGCCGCCGCCAATGGCGAAATCAACTGGGTCACAGCGTCATTTATGGCGCTGTTTCACGTCGGTGCAGTTGCCGCCCTTTTCTTTTTCACCTGGAAAGCATTCTTCCTGGCGTGCTTTTTGTGGTGGGTTTCCGGGAGTCTCGGGATCGGCATGTGTTACCACAGGTTACTAACGCACCGCGGCTACAAGACTCCCAAGTGGCTGGAATATTTCCTGACCGTGTGCGCTACGCTGGCCCTTGAAGGTGGGCCGATTTTCTGGGTGGCGACGCACCGCATTCATCATCAATATTCTGACGTAGACGGCGATCCCCATTCCCCGGTTGACGGCAAGTGGTGGGCCCACATGGGATGGATTCTCACCGGCAAGTCCATGCATCACGATACGACCACCCTGGCGCACTATGTTCCTGACCTCGCCAAGGACAAGTTTCATGTGTGGATCACCAAATACCACTATCTTCCCATCGTGGTTCTGGGCGTGATCTTGCTCGCCATCGGCGGTCTGCCGTTCCTGATGTGGGGCATCTTCGTGCGGACGACGCTGGGATTGCACGCTACCTGGATGGTCAACTCCATCACGCATACCTGGGGTTCGCGGCGCTTCGCCACCAAGGACCTTTCCACCAACAACTGGTGGGTGGGCACGTTTTTCACTTTCGGTGAGGGATGGCACAACAATCACCACGCGCACCCGGTTTCCGCCCGTCACGGCATCGCGTGGTATGAAGTCGATATCAATTGGTACGGCATCTGGGCCCTGAAAAAGATCGGCCTTGCCCGCCATGTCTATCGGGTGAGACTCTCGAAGCTTCCCGCGACACCCTCGCTGGTCCAGCCTTTTACCACGCTGGGCCTGGCGGCTTCTCCATCCTCCACCGTGGGCGACTGATCATCGGTCGACGGTTGCTGAAGAGGCACCCAGCGGCCCCCTTTTCCTAACCCGGGGACACACCCGCGTTACAATCCTGCTATGCGCATCACCAGCCGGCGCAAAGCGACGATCACCTTTCTGGTGCTGGGCGTCAGCCTGGCCGGGGTTGCGCTTGCCGTCGGCATGGGCTGGATCATTCTCAACTGGCGGCAGGACGTCAAAGTTTTCCTGGGAATTCTGTTCTTTGGGGCAATCAGCGCGGGGTTGGTCCTGAATACGATATTTCTGGTGCGGGAAATCCGCCGCAATGAGCAGCACGACAGCTTCATCAACGCCGTCACCCACGAACTCAAGACCCCGATCGCCTCCATCCGCCTCTACCTTCAGACGCTGCAGCGCCGCGAAGTCGACGAACTCCAGAGACGCGAGTTTTATCGCCTCATGTTGGAGGATACAGACCGCCTCCTCGGAACAGTTGAGCAAGTGCTCAAGGCCGGCATGGCCGGACACAAGCATCCGGCGCGCCATCGCGTCCTGATAGACTTCGGCCAGTTGGTAGCGGAATGCGTAGAAGTCGCGCGTAACGGACGGCACCTCTCCGCCCAGGCTCTGCGCTTCGAGCCCTCTCGGGAAGAACTATCCGCCACGGTAGAGGGCAATCCCGAAGAACTGCGGACGGCTGTCGCCAATGTGCTGGACAATGCAGTCAAGTACTCGGGCGAAAATGTGAACATCTCGGTCAAGCTGGCGACTCCCGACGAAAAGCACGTCCTGCTGAGCGTTCAGGACCATGGCGTCGGAATTCCAGCCCAGGAACTGAAAAGAGTGTTCCGGCGTTTTTACCGGGTGCCGAACCGTACCCTTGCTCACGTCAAGGGGACCGGGCTTGGCTTGTTCATCGTTCGAGCGATTGCGAAAAAGCATGGTGGGCGCGTCTTTGCCCAGAGTGAGGGCGAGGGCCGAGGCACTACTATGGTCCTGGAACTGCCCCGTACCGTGGCTCCGGAGAGCGTGGTCGAGGAGCACCTGGCATGAGCCGTGTCCTGATTGTCGAAGACGAGGCGCACCTGGCGAAGGGTTTGCAGTTCAACCTGGAAGCGGAGGGTCATGAGGTCGACGTCGTTGCCGACGGAGAGACCGCCCTAGCCCGGCTCTTACAACCTGCCAAGGATAGCAAGCCGAAGAACAACAAGGCAGGAAGCGGCCAGCAGGTTGCCTTCGACGCGGTCCTGCTCGATGTGATGTTGCCTGGCAAGGATGGATTCGCCGTGGCGGCGGAGTTGCGGGCGGCGAAGAACTTTGTTCCCGTGCTGATGCTCACCGCGCGAGGACGGCCGGAAGATGTCCTCAAAGGCTTTGCCTCCGGCGCTGACGACTATCTCCCGAAGCCTTTTGAACTGCCTATTTTGCTGGCCCGCCTGCAAGGTTTGCTGCGGCGCCGCGAGTGGTCGCGCCTCGGCCAAGCCAGCCCTGACCAGCCGAGCACTCGGGCTGCGGCGGACGAGTTCTCCTTTGACGGCCGAACCATCGACTTTGCCAAGCTGGAACTGCGGATGAATCGCAACGTCATTCAGCTCACGCTCATGGAAGCGGAGCTGCTTCGCCACCTGGTGCGGAATGCCGGGCGCGTGGTCTCGCGCAAATCGATTCTGGAGGAAGTCTGGGGTCTACACGAAGACACGGATACCCGCGCTATCGACAACTTCATCGTCCGATTGCGCCGCTACATCGAGAACGATCCCGCCAAACCGGAACACCTGCTTACGGTGCGAGGAGTGGGCTATCGGTTCGAAACCGAGCCGGAAAAAGCGTGAGCAGCCGCTAGTGCCGCGAGGTCGAGGCCCCAGCCGCCAGGTCCCGCAATACACTCAGGAATCCAGACGCGGTCTGGCGATCGGAGAGGCTCTCCAGGTCGATGGTTGCTGCCAGGTGCGGCGACTCTGGACGCAGGCGGACGCGCAAAAGGCTATGCCCACGGGTTGTCATCAGCGTGTTTACGATGGGTGGCAACTCCTGCCGCCACTCCGTCGAGGTGGTTAGAACCACCGGGCCGGGGCGAGACACTGTCCAGTTGCGGGAACGCTTGGTCACCTGCCGGCCGTTATCGCTTACCCAGTGGTGGCGAAACACTTCCAGTTGGAGTCCGGGAGCGTAATCCAGGTCCGCTTCAAAGGTGACGGTTTCTCTTTGTTTGTGCCAGCGGCTCAACAACCATTGAATGGGCAATGGCCGGGGCAGCAGTCGGATGGTCACTTGGGCATTTTCAAACCAATGGGCAGCAAATCGAAGATGGGCTTGCAGGCGGGAAGTGCCGACCCAGCGGGCCTCCACGATACGGGCGCGGCTAGAGCAGGCGGCCTCCACCTGGCGCAAAGCCTGGAAACCACGCTTGCGGTTGTACCGGGCGAAGCAGAGATACCACAGCCCGACCGCAAGGGCGGCACCCACCACGTCCATGAGCAACAGGGCCCCCACAACTTTCTCTGATGCGAATGGTACGTCCAGGGATACGACACAAGCAAGGCCCTTGGCAACCAATTTCTGCACAGCCTCTAACTTATTCTGCCGCATGGTGAAAGCCGCCATCGCACGATGGATACAGGTACAATGGCGCAGTGGAGTTCGTGCTGCGGGACTTCCAAATGGGGGATTTTGAGACGCTTTGGGGAATCGACCAGCGCTGCTTTGCCCCAGGAATCGCCTATTCGAGACGCGAACTTTCGGCTTATATCCGGCACCGGCATTCCTTTACCGTGGTTGCCCGTCAGTGGCCGGCGAATCGGCAGAATCCGATGGCCGACTCCAATGACGGGGAACTGATCGTGGGATTCATTGTTGCCAACCTGCATCGCCGGCGGGTCGGCCACGTCATCACGATTGATGTCTTGCCGGAACTTCGCCGTTCCGGCCTGGGCTCGAAGCTGCTGGCCAAGGCTGAAGAACGTTTCCGGGCAGCCGATTGCCGTATGGCAGTGCTGGAAACGGCCGTGGACAATACTTCCGCCCTGGCTTTCTACAAACGTCATCATTACAGCGTAGTTAAGACCGTCCCGAGGTACTACGCCAACGGGGTGGATGCATTTGTGTTGCAGAAGGACCTGCTCGCAGGCGAGCATCAGGATCTGGCATGAGGGTCGCAATTCAGGGCGAGGCCGGTTCGTTCAGCGATCAGGCTGCCAGAAGCATGGTGCCCGGCGCAGAAGTTGTGCCTTGCGCCCGCTCCATCGAGGTATTCGACCGGTTGGGGCGGGGTTCGGTGGCAGTAGCGGTCATTCCCATCGAGAACTCACTCGCGGGCTCGGTCGCGGAACACTTCGACCTGCTGTTGGCACGAGCAGCGTTCATCCAGCGGGAATTTCATTTGCGCATTGTGCACAACCTGATTGCTGCGCCAGGAGTGAAGAAAAATGACATCCGCCGCGTATTCTCGCACCCGGTTGCACTCGACCAGTGCCGGGACTTCTTTCGCCGAAGCCGCACGATAGAACCGGTTGCGTTTTACGATACCGCCGGCAGTGTGAAGCATGTGATCGGTAACAACCTCCGCGACGCGGCAGCGATTGCCGGGCGGCAGGCGGCCGCAGTCTATAAGGGCAAGGTGCTCGAGGCCGGGATTGAGGATGACAAGCAGAACTTCACCCGATTTGTTCTCCTTCGCCGAAACCGACGGGTCCTGGCTGGAGCCAACAAAACCTCGATTGCCTTCATCGTAAAGAATGTCCCCGGTGCCTTGCATCGCGCGCTCGGCAGTTTTGCGTCCCGTGGAATCAGTCTCAGCAAGATCGAATCGCGGCCAATTCGTGGGCGACCCTGGGAGTACGTGTTCTTTGCGGATTTCCTTCGTGGCGACGATCCCCTCGCACAAGCCGCGCTGCGAGAACTCGCTGACGTGGCGGAACTGGTGAAGCTGCTGGGAGTGTACAGGGCGGCCTGAGCTTCGAGTGCGCGAGCCAACAATTTTGCAGAAAGTGGGTTTTGTGAACAATTTGAGCAATACTCGCCGAGGTTTTCTTCTCAGAAGCGCAGTTGCCTCCGGTGGGTTACTGGCTTCCCACGCCGGGTCGGCACTGGTTCGTTCGGATGAGGCACCGCCCGATACTGGCCCCGAAGTGTCTCCGGCAGAGGACTTGATGCGGGAACACGGTGCGCTCAACCGCTTGCTTCTGATCTACGAAGAGGAGTTGCGGCGCCTGGAAAGCAAACGGGAGGTCGAGATCGCCGTGCTGTCGAGTGCAGCAGATATTATTCGGCGCTTTGTTGAGGACTACCACGAAAAGCTGGAAGAGGATTACCTCTTCCCGCGATTTCGGAAGGCTGGGAAGCTTGTTCCCTTGGTTGAGACCCTCCTGCAACAGCATCAGGCTGGACGGCGGCTCACCGAGCAAATCCGCGCGCTGGCCGGGGAAAGTACTCTAAGAGATGAAGCGAAGCGCCAGCAGCTTTCCGCGGCACTCCGGTCGTTTGTTCGCATGTACCGGCCGCACGAAGCCCGGGAGGACACCGTTCTTTTTCCTGCGTTCCGCGGAATTGTCTCGCCCCACGAATATGATTCCCTGGGCGAACAGTTCGAGAAGAAGGAGGATGAGCTGTTTGGCGAGGACGGTTACTTCAAGGTGGTGGATCAGATTGCTGAGCTGGAAAAGAAGCTTGGGATTTACGACTTGTCACAATTTACGCCCCAATAATCTTGTCACAAAGAAGCGTGAGGTCGCGCACGGCGAATTCTCCGACGTTGCTCTAGCCTGATCTTATCTCTCTCTCAGGAAGGAGGACCCATATGTCTCAAGGGAAATCGCTGGTTTTGATTGTGGTGTGCCTGCTTTCGATTGCCCTGCTGGCGAGCGCGGCACAATATAAGTTCGGCATTGCCGATACCCGTCGGTTGACCTTCAGCGAGCCGGTGAGGGTCGGCGATGTGATGCTGCCCAAGGGCGACTATGAGGTCACCCACTCGATGCAAGGCATGGACCACATCATGGTGTTCAGGCAGCTCAACGCACGGCAACCTGCGGAAGTGCGGGTGAAATGCCAACTGGTTCCATTGCCGAGAAAAGCCGAACAGACCCAACAGGAGTTCGTGATCAACGCAGCAAACGAGCGCGTGCTTCATACGTTGATCTTCCAGGGGGATACGGCACAGCACGTCTTTTAAGAACACTCCGGGCGGGAGTCCATTGCCCTTGGGGTCCCGCCAAGACTCCTCTTGCTGGTCGAAAAGAGGGCATTTTTTTCTTCGCGTGCAGCCGCCGACAGTGCCGGGGGATGACCTTCTTCGCTGTACTTTGGGTTAGTGCAATCTCGAGCGAGAAGGTTTAGAATCCAAACCGCTTACTGGGAACAGTCTGTGAGGGCCGGTTGCATCCTTTGGAGTGGTTACCTCATCAAAACTTGAGCAAGATACACTCAAGGTGAAACATGGCACAGTCGCGCTCGGAACGCAATACTAAAGAAAACACGAACAATAGTGAGCCGGGGCGGGCTCTCCCAATTCTTCCGGTTCGAGATACCGTTCTATTTCCTCATGCCGTTTTACCGCTCACCGTCGGACGTGAAAGCTCGGTTCAGCTGATCAATTCGCTGGGTGAAGACAAGACAATTGTCGTGGTAGCCCAGCGGGAGGCGCGGATAGACACCCCCCAGCCCGCGGATCTCTACACCGTAGGTACCCTGGCCATCGTTCACAAGGTTGTGAAGATGCCCAACCAGAGCTTGTTTGTGTTCGCCGAGGGCTTGGAGCGGGTGCGGCTGGGCGAGTTTGCTCAGCTCACGCCTTTCATGCGGGCGGAAGTGGACACCGTCCCGGAGGCAATCCCTCCCAAGAGCTCGGAAGTCGAGGCTCTACAACGTAACGTTCTGACTCTCTTCCAGCAGATCGTGGCGGGGTCGCCTACGCTGTCCGATGAGCTTTCTACCGTCGCGATGAACATCGAGGAACCGGGGAGGTTGGTGGACTTCATCGGATCGTCGTTGCCGTCACTCTCCACCGCGGACAAACAGGACACGCTGGAGACCACCGATGTCCGGGTGCGCCTGGAAAAGATCAATCAACACCTGGCTAAAGAGCTCGAGGTCCAGCAGCTGCGCAACAAGATCCAGTCCGAAGTGCAGGATCGCGTTCAGCAGACCCAGCGCGAGTACTACCTGCGGGAGCAGATGAAGGCCATTCAGAAGGAACTGGGTGAGCAGGACGAAGGGCAACGCGACACCGACGAGCTTCGCCAGAAAATCGAAGCCGCCGGCATGCCGGACGACGTCAAGAAAGAAGCCCTCAAGGAACTGGGCCGGCTTTCGCGGATGTCGCCGATGGCAGCCGACTACGGCGTCACGCGGAACTACATCGAGTGGCTGGCGGTGTTGCCCTGGAACAAGGCTTCCGGTGGGGATGTGGACATTGTCAAGGCGAAAGAGGTCCTCGACGCCGATCACTACGACCTGAAAAAAGTCAAAGACCGCATTCTGGATTATCTTTCTGTGCGTCGCTTGAAACCCACGATGAAAGGGCCGATCTTGTGCTTCGTGGGGCCGCCTGGAGTAGGCAAGACTTCTCTCGGAAAATCTATCGCCCGCGCTCTGGGACGCAAGTTCGTCCGCATCTCGCTGGGTGGCGTGCACGACGAAGCTGAGATCCGTGGCCACCGCCGAACTTATATCGGCGCTTTGCCCGGGCAGATTATTCAGGGGATCCGCCGAGCTGAGACCAAGGACCCGGTCTTCATGCTCGACGAAATTGACAAGGTCGGACGAGATTTTCGCGGAGATCCGGGATCGGCGCTGCTCGAGGCGCTTGATCCGGAGCAAAACTCGACCTTCCGCGACAACTACTTGGATGTGCCCTTTGACCTTTCGAAGGTGCTCTTCATCACCACTGCCAACATGCTTGACCCGATCGCCGAGCCGCTGCGGGACCGTATGGAGATCATCGAACTCCAGGGTTACACCGAGGAGGAGAAGATCCACATCGCGTTCCAATACCTCATTCCGCGGCAGGTTGAGGAAAATGGCATCACTGCGGAACAGATTGAGTTTCCGCAGGAGGCCATCAGCAACATCATCCGGCATTACACCCGGGAAGCCGGAGTCCGCAACCTCGAGCGCAACATCGGCACCATCTGCCGGAAGCAGGCGCGCCGCCTGGCGGAAGGGAAGACTGAGAAATTGGTGGTCACGCCGGAGATCGTTCAGGAATTCCTGGGCGGCATCAAGATCCGCAGCGAAGGCGAGATCGCGGAACGTACGCAGCGCGCGGGCGTGGTCGTGGGTTTGGCCTGGACACCCTCCGGTGGCGACATCCTGTTTGTGGAAGCCAGCCGGATGAAGGGCAAAGGTGGATTCACGATAACGGGCCAGATTCAGGACGTTATGCGTGAGTCCATGCAGGCGGCCCACAGTTGGGTGCGTTCCAACGCACGGGACCTTGGGTTGGACGAAGAGTTTTTCGCCAATCACGACATCCACGTTCACGTACCTGCTGGCGCGATCCCCAAAGACGGACCTTCGGCAGGAGTCACCATCGTGACGGCTCTGGTCTCGCTCTTGAGCAACCGGCCGGTCCGTCCGCTTACGGCGATGACGGGCGAAATCACCTTGAGTGGCAACGTACTTCCCATCGGCGGCGTGAAGGAGAAAGTGCTTGCGGCCAAGCGGGCCGGTGTCCACGATGTGATTCTGCCCGCGGAAAACAAAATGAATGTGGAGGAGGATCTGACGCCGGAGCAGTTGGAGAACCTCAGCATTCACTACGTAAAGATCATCGGTGAAGTGCTGGAGTTGGCCCTGCCTTCCGGACCAAAGGAAGAAAAGCAGGATGCCGAGGAGCGCGAGCATGTCCTCAGTGCACAGCCGGTGGTGTAAGAGAGCGGCTGTGACCGAAAAGTTGCCAGTGCCAGACTTTGGCACTGGCATTTTTTCTTGGGGCTACCTCGAAGGGTACGCAAGTCACCACGGGGAACTTCCGCACACCCGTGGGGTTTAATCTTATTGGAAGATACGAAGTGGAATTCCGCGGCAGCGTTGGCAGCCGCAGTAAGGGTGATGAAACCCATGATGACGAAAAGGCTATTGCGAATCGTATTTATTCTGCTGGCGATATTTTCAACGCTGCTGGTACCGGTCAACACAGCAGCACAAGACGACCAGGGATCGCCGCCGCCGCAGGCCGAGCAAGCCCCGCCCGAAGGCGAGCAACCGCCCGCTCAGGACCCTCCCGGCCGTGCCGCGCGCCTCAGTTACGAGGTAGGATCGGTTTCCTTTCAGCCTGGCGGCCAAGGAGACTGGGTGCAAGCCGTGATGAACCGGCCCCTCACGACCAACGACAACCTTTGGGCCGATAAAGATTCGCGGGCGGAATTCCAGATCGGTTCGACCACGGTCCGGCTGGACTCGGAAACCAGTGTGACTTTCCTGCAACTGGACGATCACACCACGCAACTCCGCCTGTCGCAGGGATCCATCATTTTCCGCATTCGCCACCTCGACGATGACGACCACTTCGAAATTGACACGCCCAACTCCGCGTTTGAAATCCAGCGTAACGGAGAGTACCGCGTCGATGTGAACGACAACGGAAACGAAACCGACGTAACGGTTTGGCGTGGCCGCGGGGAAGTCACCGGTGGAGGTGACTCGTATGTAGTGGTCGCCGGTCAGCGGGCGCGTTTCACCGGCACCGATAACCTGGACCATGAAATTTCCCAAATGCCCGGCAAAGATGATTTCGACAGGTTCGCCTTCGACCGCGACAAGCGCGAAGACAGTGTCGAATCCTCCAATTACATTTCGCCGGAAGTGACAGGGTATGAGGACTTGGACGAGTATGGCCGCTGGCACTACGTGGCGGACTATGGCCCAGTTTGGACTCCGGTCCAGGTTGCTCCCGGATGGGCTCCCTACCGGTTTGGACACTGGGTCTGGATCGCACCCTGGGGATGGACGTGGGTGGAGGATGAGCCTTGGGGGTTCGCTCCCTTCCACTATGGCCGCTGGGCTTTTGTGGAGGGCGGATGGTGCTGGGTGCCTGGCCCGGTCGTGGTTCGGCCGGTCTACGCCCCGGCGCTGGTCGTCTTCGTAGGCGCCGGCCCGGGTGTGGGATGGTTCCCGCTGGCGCCGCGTGAGGTGTACGTACCCTGGTACCGTACCAGCCGTGTATACGTCAACAACGTCAATATCACCAATACCCGGGTGAACGTGACGAACATCACGAACGTGTACAACGTTTACAACAACACCACAACCGTGAACCGCGTGACTTACGTGAACCAGCGGGTCACCAACGGAGTCACCGTGGTTTCGCGCGACACCTTCGCCAACGGTCGGCGGGTCGCCAACAACTTGGCCCGAGTGGATGCACGAGAAGTCGCAGAGGCCCCGGTCACGCGAACCGTCGCGGTGCAGCCTACGCGGCAGAGCGTGCTCGGTGCCGGCCGTCCGGCGGCGGCCCGGCCATCGGCGGCGATCGTCAATCGACAAGTGGTCGGGACCCGCATGCCGGTGCCCGCCCGCTCTGGTTTTGAACCACCCGAGGCCACGAATGTGCGAACGGAAACACCCCGGAACCCACAGCCCGCGGGACGACCGGCACCTGCGCCTTCGCGGCCGGTCCCGACTCCACGCGCCGAACAGCCAGGCAATGCACCGCGGCCTACAGAACCGGCTCAGGGAGGCCGCGTAGAAGAGCCCCGTAGCGTGCCCCGTCCCTCGGCCCCAAACTCCGGCGTAATCCGTCCACAGGAGCCGCAGCATCGAGAGGAGCCGTCTATGCCGCAGCGGCAAGAGGCGCCTCGGCCCCCTGCTCTCGAAAATGGCCGGCCGATGGTGCGTCCGGCTCCCCCGGTGCAAGAGCGGCCGGACCGCCAGCAGAGCGAGGAACGCAAGTTCCAGACCTGGCAGCAGCAGCGCCCTTCAGCACCTGAATCGCGCCCTGCTCCCAAGCCACAAGAGCGAGCGCCTCAGCCGCAGCACCGCGACAACAGCCCGCACCGCGACGACACGCCGCATCGCTAGAGCTGGAATCGCTTTCCTCTGACATGCCAGTTCTCTTCGGAGAACTGGCATTTTTGTGTGAAATACCCCACCATAAGAGAGCAATCATGCAGGTTCACGTCCTATTTTTCGGCATGCTGAGGGAACTCGCCGGACGGAGCGGCGAATCTCTCAGCTTGCCCGAACCGGCCAGATTGGACGATGTTCTGCATCACTACGAGGAACGAATCCCGCAGCTGAGGGCCCTGTCCGACTCGATCGCGATGTCCATCAATCAGGAGTATGCCTCGCGCGATTCGGCATTGAAGCCGGGGGACGAGGTGGCGTTGCTCCCACCGGTCAGCGGCGGGGCGGAAACCTCAACCGTCCCGGCCAACTCCGAACTGCATCGGCATCGGGTCGCGATCGTTCGGGAAAAGATCAACATCTCCGCCTTGCTGGAGGGAATCAAGCGCCCGGACGACGGCGCTGCCGTGGTCTTCGAAGGCGTCGTCCGCAATCACAGCCGCGGGCGGCGAACGCTGTTCCTGGACTACGATGCTTACGAAGAGATGGCCGTGAAGCAGATGGAGGCCCTGGCGCGACAGGCACTTTCGCAATTCGCAGTCCGGGATGTGGTGCTGGTCCACCGCCTGGGTCGGCTACAAGTGGGAGAGACCAGCGTGGCGATTGTCGTAGCCTCCGCCCATCGTGCGGCTGCCTTCGATGCCTGCCGCTGGCTCATCGACACGCTCAAGCGCACGGTCCCCATTTGGAAAAAAGAGCACTTTGAAGATGGCGCAGTGTGGGCGGACGGCGAGCCTTTCCCGGCTGACGTCGCCACCGGAGGCAGCCATCCAGGAGGCCCTGCATCTAAGTGAGCAGATTTCTCTCAGCCGAATTGGTGTGCGGTTCGTGCAGCAAGAGGCCTGTTCCCGCAAGGACCTCGACCGCTAGGTTCGCCGAGAGCGGTCCATGAAAGTCTTGAAGCACGGGCTCTGCCGTTTCATGCGACATCTTCTATTCTTTCTGGCCGCCGCCGTGGCTGTCTGCCATGCCCAGGTGCCGAAACCGCCGTGGGCAGGTGGCTCGTCCGCCAAACCAGCTGCGGCTCCCAAGACGGCGGAGCAGGAGCCCGCGACCACTTTCAAGGTCAACGTCAAGCTGGTCAACGTGTTCGTTACCGTGACGGACGAGCACGGCGCTCCGTTTGGCGGCCTTACCAAAGAAAACTTTCATCTGTTTGAGGACTCTCAGCCGGAGGTGATTTCTGTCTTCGACAAGGAGTCCTCGCTGCCGCTCTCGATCGTCCTGAGCATCGATACCAGCCTGAGCACGCGTAAGGACCTGCCGCTGGAGTTGACCTCGGCCAGGCGCTTCACGCATGCCATCTTGCGCGGGGTGGACGCTCTGTCCCTCTACGAATTCAGTGAGATCGTTGACGAAGTGGTGCCGTTCACCTCGAACCTCAAAACGATTGACCATGGCATCGACCGCATTCACCACGGCTCCGCCACTGCCCTATATGATGCCCTTTACCTGGGAGCGCGGGCGCTGGAGCCAAGGCAGGGACGGAAGGTCATGGTCGTCATCACTGATGGCGGGGACACCGTCAGCCAGGTGGATTACAAGGAAGCGGTACGTGCGGCCCAGGAAGCCGAGGCGATCGTGTACAGCGTCATCGTGGTCCCTATCGAGGCCAGCGCTGGACGCGACACTGGCGGAGAGCATGCCCTGATCCAGCTTTCCGAAGACACGGGCGGCAAGTACTTCTATGCCACTTCCGTGCCGCAACTCGATGACGCCTTCCGTCAGATCAGCGACGAACTGCGCACGCAATATTTGCTGGCGTATTACCCTTCGCGGCGCGAATCCGACTCCAGTTTTCGACGAATTGAAGTGAAAGTCAGCGGAGTTGCCTCCGCCGCGCCCTTGATCGTGCGGCATCGCACCGGCTACTACACCAGCAAGTCTCACTTCTAGCACTCTCGGTCTGGAGGCATGGAGAGGCGGAAACAGCAAGCAGTACTCGGTTGCGGACGAATCCGAAGCGGCCCTGCATGCTATAAGTATTGGACACCCAACCACGCAAGAACATTGGAAAGGAAAGCGGAATGCGTCTACATCGTTGCGGCGTTCAGCTGATCTGTCTGGCATTGACGGTCATTCTGTTTGCAGGTTCGGCTGAAATGCGCGCTCAGACCACCACTTCTACGGGAAGCATTCAGGGTATCGTCACCGATCCCACGGGCGCCGTGGTGCGGGATGCCAAAGTAAGCATCACGAATAAGTCGACCGGCAGAGTGGTGACCGTGACTACGACCTCCGCCGGCGCCTATACCTCAGGCGCGTTGACTCCCGGCGACTACCGGGTGCGGGTCGAAGCGGCAGGCTTCAAGGCCTCCGAGCTGCCGTTGACGGTCCAGGTGGGAGTCACTACGGCGGGCAGCGTCAAGCTGCAGGTCGGACAAGCCACCCAGGTAGTGGAAGTGCAAGGTTCGGAACTGCAGGTCAACACCGAACAGGCTACGATTCAAGGCGTTCTCACCTCGCAGCAGATCGATGCCCTGCCGATCAACGGGCGCAACTTTCTCGATCTGGCCCAGTTGGAGCCGGGCGTGCAGATTCAGGATGGCGGAAACTTCGATCCGACCAAGAACGGCTTCTCGTCAATCTCGTTCGGCGGCCGCTTCGGGCGGACCGCTCGCATCGAGGTCGATGGCGTCGACATCAGCGACGAAACCGTGGGTACGACCACGCAAAACATTCCTGAAGGGGCGATCCAGGAATTCCAGATTCAGCAGTCGTCTCTGGACCTGTCTACCGAATTGACATCCTCGGGGTCCGTCAACGTCACTACCAAGTCGGGAACGAATTCCTACCACGGAGATGCCTATTACTACTTCCGTGACCAGACGCTGAATGCCAAGCTCCCTGGGGGCACTGACAATCCCTTCCAGAGAAATCAGTTTGGCGGGAGCCTGGGTGGCCCGATCATCAAGGACAAACTGTTTTTCTTCATCAACGCGGAGCGAACCAAGCAGGATTTCTTGAATCCCGTGTTGTCAGGCGGTCCTTTCCAGGCAATAGTTGGAAGTTTTGATGCGCCATTTCGCGAGACGGAAGGGATAGGTCGATTGGATTGGCAGATCAACAACAACTACAAATTGTTCTATCGCTTCTCCTACGATCAAAATCGCAGCGTTCTGGCCAACCTTCCCAACACCTTTCAACCCTTTGCCAATGTGAACCACACCCCAGTGCATGCCATAGGTCTGGACTTCAATACCGGGCCCTACACGCACAGCATCCGCTTCGGATACACCAAGTTTCGCAATCAGATTGTGGACGCGGTTGCCGGATCGGGCATCTTCAATCCTGCCCCCGGCCTGGAATTGGCGATCGGCGACGATCCAACCTGTTTGACGGCAGGCGCGGATTTCTTTTGCTCCGGTCCGAATTACCTCGCGCCTCAGCAGACCTACCAGAGTAACCACCAGATCAAATACGACGGCAGCCGGGCATTAGGAGCACACATTCTGCGCTATGGCGGCGGACTGAACCATATCTGGGGAGGCGGGTTTGCCAGTTTCCTTGCGCTTGGTCCCGCGGTGGGGGCGGGTATCGGCGACTGCGGAGCTACCTGCCTGGCGCTCCCGGGCGGGGCGGGCAACCCTCTGAACTATCCGGCGAACAACATCCAGTTGGGTAACGGTCAGGGCTTTACCTCGGAGATCCCGGCGTTCGGCTTTCGCGCGGGCGGCATTGGGCCGGACAACCGCATCGGCCTGTACTTCGGGGACTCCTGGAAGGTGAAGTCGAACCTGACGCTGACCTATGGCGTCCGCTACGTGCGTGACACGGGCCGCACCGATAGCGACCTGGGGCCGGTGGCCGCATTGGAGCAGTTCGGCGCGGGACTGGGAAAACGCGTACACCAGACCAACCTCAATTTCGCGCCGCAATTGGGAATTGCGTGGGACCCTGGTCACGTCGGCAAGACCGTCTTTCGCGGCGGCATCGGGCTGTTCTATGAAAACGCTGTCTGGAACAATGTACTCTACGACCGGCCGGCCCGCCTGCCTTCTGGTCTCTTCCTGGCGAACCCGTCGGTCTGCACCAATGGAAATGGCGGTCTATTCGATCTGCCCGACGGCACGGTTCAGGACTGGAGTGGGGTCTGCGGGCAGCCGATCGGAAGCGTTGCCAACCAGATCGTTGCTCTCCAGGCGCAATATCAGGCTGCGACCCTGGCCGCGGGCCCGGCATTCAACCCTTCCTTCATCGGCAATGCACTCTCGGATGGCCTGAATGCCACCGGGACCGACCTGTTTGCTCCCAATTATGTCAGTCCCCGTTCGCTGCAGATGAACTTCGGCGTGCAGCACCAGTTCCGTAATGGCATGGTCTTTACCGCCGACTACCTGCGTAACATCGAGACCCACACGCTGATCGCGGTGGACACGAATCACGTGGGAGACTCACGCTACTTCAACGAAGCTAATGCGCAAGATGCGATCGGCGCGACGCTTGGTTATTGCGGAGTCGCCAGCATAAACGCTGCTATCGCTCTCTGCCCCAACGACCCCACCGGCAACCTCCCGGCCGGAAGTCCGCTTTACACGCCGAGGTCTGCCACCGTCAGCGATTTCGCCGGCAACGGACTCGATTCCGGGGACTCCCTGTGTGCCGGCGGCCCCTGCCCAACAGCTGCGTTCCCCGGCATCAACCAGAATCTGGGCACGAACCAGATGCTGTTTCCCATCGGCCGCTCGGTCTACAACGCACTCCAGTTCTCGGTGAAGCAGCACGTGCGCAATCCTTTCCGGGATGTCCGCGGCATGGACGTGCAATTCTCTTACGCCTATTCCAAGTACGTGTCTCCCGCGCTCGACAACGACTTCATCAATCTGGCGACGGATTTCAATCGGCCGCTGCGATTTGTCGGCCCCAATGGGCTCGACCGCAGGCACCAGCTGTCTTTCCAGAGCACGCTGGACTTTCCACATGATTTCCGTCTGGGCCTCATCGGCCACTTCTACAGCCCACTTCCCGTGACCCTGACGCTGTCTCCCTCGGGAGGCGCGGGAGGGATTTTCGTAACCGACGTCACCGGCGATGGTACCGGCGACGGCAGTTTCATCTCCGGAGAGAGTGGCGACGTGTTGCCCGGGACGAACATTGGTTCTTTCGGGCGGGGCATCAAGGCGAGCAACCTCAATGCCGCGATCCTGAACTACAACCAGAACTTCGCTGGGCAGCCCACTCCCGCCGGCCAGGTCCTCATCCAGAACGGTCTGTTCACGCTGGGCCAATTGCAGGCGCTTGGCGCGGTGCAGCAACCTATTCCGACGGCTCCGGCCAACGAGGCAAACATGGGCTGGCTCAAGGCTCTCGATGTGAACCTGAGCTGGCATTACCGGGTGAAGGACTGGGTGCAGATCGAACCGGGAGTGTCGTTTTTCAACGTAATGAACGTTGCCAACTTCGACGGACCGGGGAATCCGTTGAGCGGGACCCTGACCGGCACGGTGGGCTCAGTCAACGGTACGTCAGGGCGGCAGCCCAACAGCAACCGGCTTGGACTAGGCTCGGGCGTCTTTGCGCTGGGATCACCGCGGGCCATGGAGTTTTCGTTGAAATTGTCGTTCTAGCTGTGACCTGGCGCTGTGTCCCGCAGGTCTGTGGTGTGCCGTGTAAAATGACGTTATGTCATTTCACGGACAAGGCACGCCAAGCGGGCCGCGCAGGCCGAAGACCACTCCTCCGGAAGACACCTCGGAAGAAGCCGCGTATTTGAAATCTCTCGGCGACAAGCAAAAGCCGGTTACCATCAAGCTGGCCGACGGCGAGATCGTACAGGGCTGGATCGAGTACTACGACAAAAACATGGTTCGCCTGACCCGGGACGACAAACCCAACCTGTTCATCTTTAAGCACGAGATCATGTACATTGCCGAGGACGCTGGCAAGCGCAAGTGAGTTGGATAGCGCCGCAATTCTGCAGTGAAAGGTCAGACACTAACGGTGGTTTCTTCCCAACCCAAGCAAAGTGAATTTCTGCCCGCGATGACCCAGATCGCCCGCGAAGCCGGGGCGTTGCTGATGGAGCATTTCCGGCAAAACGTCAAAGTGGAATACAAAGGCGAGGCGGACCTGGTCACGATCGCGGACCGCCAGGGGGAGACTCTGATTCGTGAGCGGATTCGCCAGCACTGGCCGGGTCACGACATCCTGGGCGAAGAAGGCGGCCTGCAGGATACGGGCAGCGACTATCGCTGGTATGTCGACCCCCTGGATGGAACCACAAACTTCGCGCACGGCTTCCCCGTCTTCTGCGTTTCCATGGGTCTCGAATTCCGGGGCCAGCGCATCGCCGGAGTGGTTTTCGATCCCACCCGTGATGAACTCTTCGCTGCGGAGCGGGGCAATGGCGCCTGGCTGAATCAGCAGCCCATTCATGTGTCCAAGGTAGCCAACCTGTCGGAATGCCTGGTAGCGACCGGTTTCCCCAGCCACAAGCGCCATCAGAATCCCAATATTTTTTTTTATCACCAGATCACTCTGCGTACCCATGGTGTCCGCCGCGCGGGATCCGCGGCCCTCGATCTGTGCTGCGTCGCGTGCGGCCGCTTCGACGGCTTTTGGGAGTTCAATCTCAACCCCTGGGACACGGCTGCGGGTGTGCTGATCGTTGAGGAAGCCGGCGGGAAGGTCACCGATTTTCAGGGCGGACCATTCCAACTCAACAGCCGGGAAACGCTCGCCTCCAATGGCTTGGTCCATGCAGCGCTGCAGGCGGAGTTTCAGCAGATTTTCTCAGGGCAGGGGCTCGATCCGTTGCCGAGGGTGCAAGAATACCGGCGGTAGTGGTAGCCTATCCGGAAAATTCCTTTTTGGGGCGAGGAAAACTATGAGTCTTTCCAAGGTTGTGCTGTGCGCGCTGCTTTCGCTTGCGCTCACCTCGGCATCGCTGTCTGCGCGGGGAGAGGAGCAGCAAGCCATGTCCGG
>Ga0335082_10001244_pt1 | contig 27115 bp, 28 predicted proteins | sample Lox_Sample_41_FD_206718 | JGI IMG/M metagenome (GOLD analysis project Ga0335082, IMG submission 206718) | Soil microbial communities from Loxahatchee National Wildlife Refuge, Florida, United States - Lox_Sample_4.1 | ecosystem: Environmental > Terrestrial > Soil > Wetlands | place: USA... | reverse complement strand
TAAGAGGGATGAGGGAAGAAGGTCGATAAGTCCGGCTATCTTCGATGGTCCGCGGATCGGTTGGTGGTCTGATTCCGGTTCACCACCCACGTCCCGCTTTTTTCCAACACCCGCAACAGTTGCACGGCGTTGTGAACCTTGAGCTTGGAATAAACATGGGTCCGGTGGGTTTCAACCGTTTTAACGCTGATCGAAAGGCGCTGGGCGATCTGTCGGTTATTGGCGCCCTGTGCGATCAGGCGGATGATCTCATGCTCCCGCTTTGTCAGCAGATCCCTCCTGGGAGCCGCGTCAGAGCGGGGCTGTTCTTCGGAAGGGTCCGGTATTTCCGGATCGGTCGTCAATTCGAAGGCGCGGGGATTCTTCGAGCGGCTTAAGGGGGATGACAGATGGATTCCATGCACCGTTATTCCATCCCATTCCCGCTTCCAGAGCACGCGTCCATGAAGGTGCTCGATTACGACCGGTTCGGAGGGATGACTAAATTCAAGCTCGAGGATAACATCCGCTTCCAGGGGGAGTGAGGTCTTGGAATAGAAGCAGAGGCCTTGACGGCTGATGTTCGCCGTGTAGATGACCCCGCATTCGGGTGACAAAAGCGTCGCGGCTTTCCCCCGGCTGGTAAACGGAATACGTATCAGGGACCTTTTTTCCATCTAGTATAAAAGCTAACCCACTTTCTCGATTTGTCAAGCCCGGCTCACAAGTTCGTCCGAAGGGTTTCGAGAGACCCCGGCAGATTTTTCACTTGAATTCCTTTGGATGGTTTGTTATAGTGGCTACCGTAACCGTTAGAATTTTACAAGGGCTGAACATGTCGCCCCTGCGTTGTTGGTGAGGGGTGAGAAATTTTGACCCAACGCTTTGTCTTTGGGAGCCATGCCCTGGGAATGGTGTGCAAGCCCCATCGTAACGAGGGGAAGCCTGAAGTTTCCATCACGGCGCCCACCTGGAAAACCGGGTTCAAGACATTCCGCTCTGCCACGGCAATCGCGGGGGCTATATTAAAACGGGAGAAAACGAGTTTCGGGAAACGATTCCGACGCTTCTGAACAGAGACGATAAAGATGGGGAAGGTTTTGAGTTTATGGCCAGTAGTTTCTTCCGGGGGGTGCCTCGATCGCATCGAGGCCAACCGGAAAATCTTGGAGCTTGACAAAAGGCAGGAGGAATGAATACGGTTACGGTCGAAACGCAACCAGTCAACCGTTCCCTCGAACGCTAGCCTTTGCTCAGGCGTTTCTCCCATCGATTGTCTTCCTAATCGGATGTCCTAATCGGCCCGTCTGCTTTTTCCCCGTACAACAAACAGCATCAAAGGAGTCTCTTCAACAGAATGAGGAGGGGGTGACGATTATTATTACCTGGATCATTGCATTCATCGCAGCGGTAGGCGCCGGCCTCGCCGGGGTGGCGGTCGGGTTGTATCTTCGTCGGGAGGGGATCTCCCAAAAGTTACGAGAGGCGGAGGAGGTGGCCGATCGAGTCCTCCGCAATGCGGAGCAAGAGGCGGAGAACAAACGGCGGGAGGCCCAGATTGAAAACAAGAGCCGGATCCTGCAGGAACGAACCGAGTTTGAAAAGGAAATACGGGAGCGCCGTTCGGAACTGACCGCGCTGGATCGTCGTTTGAGTCAACGGGAAGAGCACCTGGACAAACGCGCCAGCCAATTGGATCGTCGTGAAAGCGACCTGAACCGGCTCGACCGGGACCAGGTGGGGCGCGAAAAGGTGATTCGCGACAAAGAAAAAACGCTGGAAGACGGGCTCCGAGAGCAGCGGCAACAATTGGAGCGATTGTCGGGCATTACGGCGGAAGAGGCCAAGAAACAGCTGATCCACGCCATGGAAGACGAGGCGAGGTACGATGCGGCCAAGATGATGAAGCGGATCACGGAAGAAACCCGTGAGAAGGCCGAACAGGAGTCCAAAGAGATCATGGTTACCGCCATGCAGCGGCTTTCCCGGGACTATATCGCGGAGGCGACCATCTCGGTCGTGAATTTGCCCAATGAAGGGATGAAAGGCCGAATCATCGGCCGCGAGGGTCGAAACATACGGGCCTTGGAAAGCGCCACGGGCATCGACCTGATCATCGACGACACGCCGGACGCCGTCATCATCTCCGGGTTCGATCCCTACCGTCGGGAAATCGCCAAGATCGCCCTGGAGCGTCTCATGTCGGACGGGAGGATTCATCCGGCCCGCATCGAGGAAATGGTGGAGAAGGTCAAAAAGGAGCTGGACAAGTTGATGAAGGAAGAGGCCGAGAAGATCATTTTCGATCTCGGACTTCAGGACTTCCATCCCGAAATCGTGAAGACACTGGGCCGGTTGAAGTACCGGACCAGTTACGGACAGAACAATCTCGCGCATGCGCGGGAAGCGGCGTTTATCGCCGGGATCATGGCCTCGGAACTGGGCATGGATGTGAAACTGAGCAAGCGAGCCGCGCTCCTCCATGACATCGGCAAGGCGGTCAGTCATGAGGAAGAAGGCTCCCATGCGGCCTTGGGCGCCGACCTGGTGAAGCGGTACGGCGAGTCGCCAAAGGTGGTGAATGCGGTCGCCGCACACCACGGAGAAATCGAAGCCACCTGCATCGAATCGGTTCTCGTGATGGGAGCCGAAGGCCTTTCGGCCGCGCGACCGGGCGCCCGGCGGGAATCCGTCGAATCCTACGTGAAGCGATTGGAAAAACTGGAACAGCTGGCCACGTCTTTCAAGGGCGTGGAAAAGGCCTATGCGATTCAGGCGGGCCGCGAGATTCGGATCATCGTCAAACAGGACGAGGTATCGGATGCCGAATCGGCCATGATCTCGAGAGAGATCGCCAAAAAAGTGGAGCAGGAACTGACCTATCCCGGTCAAATTAAGGTGACCGTGATCCGCGAGAACCGGTACATCGAATACGCCCGGTAATCGTAGGGGCGATGCATGCATCGCCCCTACATTATTTTTATGGAATAACCTTTCGTGAAAATTTTAATGATCGGTGACATCATCGGCGAGCCCGGACGGAACATTTTGGCCCGGAAGCTCAGCCATCTGGTGGAAACGTACGAAATTGATTTCGTCATCGCCAACGGGGAAAATTCCGCGGGCGGTTTCGGCATCACTCCCAAGATCGCCGAAGAGTTGTTCCTTCTGGGAATTGATGTGATCACGACCGGAAATCACGTCTGGGATAAAAAGGAGATCGTGGACTATATCGGGCAACAGCCGCGTCTTCTGCGTCCGGCCAATTATCCCGATTCGACGCCCGGCGCCGGTTCGGCCTTGATCAGCCTCAGCCGAACGGAAAAGGTGGCGGTGCTCCAGTTGATGGGCCGGGTCTTCATGCCGACCCTGGACTGCCCTTTCCGCATCGGCCGGCGCGAAATCGCGCGCCTCCGGGCCGAGACCCCGATCATCATCGTGGACATGCATGCCGAGGCCACTTCGGAGAAGCGAGCCATGGGATGGTACCTGGACGGCGAGGTCAGCGCGGTCGTGGGGACCCACACCCATGTCCAAACGGCCGATGAAGAGATCCTCCCGAAAGGCACCGCCTATCTCACAGATGCCGGCATGACGGGACCGATGCATTCGGTCATCGGAATGAATAAAGATCAGGTGATCCACAAGTTTCTGCACCAAATGCCGCAACGATTCGAAATGGGCGGCGGGCCGTGTGTAATCTCCGCAGCGCTCCTGAACATTGATGCCAACGGCCGGGCCCAGTCCATCGTCCGTCTGCAGGTGAAGGATACCGAATAGAGCGCACGTCCTTTAGGCCATGATGCTGAACGCTTCCCATTTCCCGATTCTTTCGGTCTCGGACCTGACGCGGTTGATCAAGCAGCAACTGGAGAACCGTTTCGTCGATGTCTGGGTCGAGGGAGAGGCGTCCAATCTGAGAACACCGGGCTCCGGCCACCTGTATTTCACGCTCAAAGATGAGAGCGCACAGCTCCGGGCCGTGCTTTTTCGTTCAGCGGGCCGCGCCGTCAGATTTCTTCCAAAAGAAGGACAGCAGGTTTTGTGCCACGGCCGTGTGACGGTTTATGAGCCGCGCGGGGAGTATCAGATCGTCGTCGATTCGATCGAACCCCGGGGGATCGGAGCCCTCCAGGCGGCGTTTGAGCAACTGAAAGAACGCCTTCAGAAAGAAGGCCTGTTTGATCCTTCGCGCAAAAAGCCGCTGCCGGTTCTCCCGAGACGAATCGGCATCGTGACGTCGCCGACCGGCGCGGCCATTCGGGACATTCTCAAGGTGTTGAGCGGACCCTGGGCGAAGTTGGAGATCGTGATCAATCCGGTGCCGGTTCAGGGGGGAGGTGCCGCGTCGGCCATCGCTTCCGCCATCGATGAATTAAATGATCGGGGTCCGTTCGATCTCCTGATCGTCGGCCGCGGCGGCGGTTCGTTGGAAGATCTATGGGCTTTTAATGAGGAGGTCGTCGCTCGCGCGATCTTCCGGTCCCGAATCCCGGTCATTTCGGCCGTCGGTCACGAGGTCGATTATACCATCTCGGATTTCGTCGCGGATCTCCGAGCTCCCACTCCGACCGCGGCGGCCGAGGCGGTGATTCAAGCCCGGCGGAAATGGTACGATCAGATTGATTTTCAACGGGTCCGTTTGAACCACGGAATGCGACGCGGCCTGGAGATGGCCCGGAGCCGGCTGAACGTTTATCAACGATCGCTTCGCGATCCACGCAAGGCCATCGAGGCCAGTCTCTTCCGCCTGGACGAATTGGAGGTGCGCATCCGTCGGGGGCTGTTCAACACGCTGCGCCATCAGGCTCAGCGGCTGCGGCATGCCCGCGAGAGCCTCCGGCATCGCAGCCCGGTGGAACGACTTCACCGACTCGGGACGCGGACCCAGGAGCTGACGAAACGGTTTGAACTCCAGGCCGGTTTTTATCTCCGCCAGAAACGCAATCGTCTGGAATCCCTGTTGACGGCCCTGGACGGTTTAAGCCCGCTCGCCATTTTAAGCCGTGGATACAGCATCACGCGGAAACTCCCGGAGATGCGTCTCATCAAAAAAGCGCAGGAAGTGAATCCGGGCATGCGCGTACAGGTCCGGTTGCATCAAGGCGAGTTGATCTGCCGTGTCGAAGAAACCGAGGGATAATCCGATGGCCCAATTTAAATTTGAGGACGCCTTGGCTCGGCTTGAAACGATTGTGGGACAGCTTGAAAAAGGCGATCTGCCTCTGGAAGATTCGTTGAAGATCTTCGAGGAAGGAGTCCGGCTTTCGAAAAATTGCCTGAAATTGCTTGAAGAGGCCGAGCGCAAGGTGGAGATCCTGTTGCAGGATAAAGACGGCCGGAAACGCTCCAAGCCTTTTGAAATGGGCAAGGAAGGACCCGAAGGCCCACACGAAGAGCTCGGTGATGCTGAAGACCAGGACTGAGCGGGAACTGAAGCAGTATCTTGAAGACCGAAGGGCTCGGATCGACCGAACGCTGGAGGGCTACCTCCCGACCGTGATGACCGTTCCGGAACGGCTCCATGAGGCGATGCGGTACAGCCTTTTTGCCGGAGGGAAACGGATTCGGCCGATTCTCGCGATCGCGGCCTTTGAGGCGGTGTCGGGAAGCAAACAGCCCTCGGAGATGGATTCGATCCTTCCGGCCGTGTCCTCCATCGAGTTGATCCATACCTATTCGCTGATTCACGACGATCTTCCGGCGATGGACAACGACGATTACCGCCGCGGTCGACTCACCAGCCATAAAAAGTTCGGCGAGGCCGCCGCCATCCTGTCGGGCGACGCGTTACTGAGCGCGGCCTTTGCCCTCCTCTCCGATCGACACTTGAATCGGACGATCCCACCGGATATACTGCTATCGGTCATCCAAGAATTCGGGTTGGCGGCCGGGAGTCTTGGGATGGTCGGGGGACAATTCGTGGACATAGAGTCCGAGGGCATGATGGGATCGGAGACCGTTTCGGAAGAAACGCTCCGCTATGTCCATTCCCATAAAACCGGCGCGCTGATCCGCGCCGCCGTCCGGATCGGGGCGATCCTAGGAAAGGCCGGGCCGGAAACGCTGTCTTCCGTGACGGTCTACGGGGAGAAGGTGGGACTGGCGTTCCAGGTGGCGGACGACATCTTGGATCTGGAAGGAACGGAGAAGGAAACCGGAAAGCGTGTTCGAAAAGACAATGCCCGTCGCAAATTGACCTATCCGATGATCGTGGGCCTGGAAAAGTCCAAGCGGTTTGCCGACCGACTGATCCGCGAGGCCCATGAGGCGTTGAACGATTTCGGGGACGAAGCGGAACCCCTCCGGGCGATCGCGCGGTTCATTGTTGAGAGGAAGTATTAAGAGGGAGGCCGTTCGGGTAAAGCGGATTATTGGATTTTTATAAGGAGTCATTCATGCGGTTATTGGACACGATCAACAGCCCGTCGGATCTGAAAAAAGTTCCGAGGACGGATCTGCCGTTGCTGGCGCAGGAGATCCGGGAAGAAATCATCCGGGTCACCTCGGTCAACGGTGGGCATCTGGCGACCAATCTGGGCATTGTCGAACTGACGTTGGCGCTGCACGCCGTCTTCGACGCGCCGCGGGACAAGATCGTCTGGGACACCGGCAATCAGGTTTATGCGCATAAATTGATCACCGGCCGGCGGGAGCAGTTTCACACCATCCGTCAATTCGGGGGACTCAGCGGGTTCACCCGCCGCGAGGAAAGCCCGTATGACACCTTTAACGCCGGTCACGCCGGCACCTCGATCTCGGCCGCGTTGGGCATGGTGGAGGCGCGGGATCATCTCGGGCAAGACCACAAGGTGATTGCCGTGATCGGGGACGGGGCGATGACGGCCGGAATGGTTTATGAAGGGCTCAACCAGGCCGGGGCTTCCAAAAAGGATTTCATCGTCATCCTCAACGACAACGAGATGTCGATCTCAAAGAATGTCGGGGCGATCTCGGCCTACCTTTCCAGGATCATCACGGGCCAACTCTATACCAAAGTGAAAGAAGAGGCGAAACATCTTTTGAAAACCATCCCTCGGATCGGCCAACCCATGATCAAGGCCGCGCACAAGGTGGAAGAATCGGCCAAAGGATTCATCGGGCCGGGGCTTCTGTTTGAGGAACTGGGGTTTCTATACATCGGTCCGATTGACGGAAACCGGTTCGAGCATCTCTTCCCGACCCTCGAGAACATCAGTCGATTGAAGGGTCCGATCCTGGTCCATGTCATCACGAAAAAAGGCAAGGGGTACGAGCCGGCCGAACAGAATCCGGTCACACTCCATGCCGCCTCGCCTTTTCAAGTCGAGACGGGGCGGGCCCGGAAGACGCCCCGTTTTCCAACGTACACGGGGGTATTCGCCTCGACACTGACCCGGCTGGCCAAGCGGGATCGACAGATCATGGCGATCACGGCCGCGATGCCGGAGGGCACGGGGCTTTCCCAGTTCGCCAAGGAGTTCCCGGATCGTTGCTACGACGTCGGGATCGCCGAGCCCCACGCCGTCACGTTTGCGGCCGGGCTGGCGGCCGCCGGTCTACGGCCGGTGGTCGCGATCTATTCCACCTTCATGCAACGGGCATACGATCAGATCGTCCATGATGTCTGCATTCAGAATCTCCCGGTCGTACTTTGTCTGGACCGTGCGGGTCTCGTCGGAGAAGACGGCCACACACACCACGGCATCTTTGATATCGGATTCCTTCGCATTCTTCCCAACCTCGTGATCATGGCCCCGAAGGATGAGAACGAGCTGCAGCACATGGTGTACACCGCGTCAAAGCACAACGGACCGGTAGCGATCCGGTACCCGCGCGGGGAAGGCCTCGGGGTCGGAATGGATGCGCGGCTTTTGCGGCTTTCCATCGGCAAGGCCGAGTTGCTGAAGGACGGGGGTGATGTGGCCATTCTGGCGCTGGGTCACGGGGTCCATCCTTCGCTTCAAGTGGCCCGAGAGCTCGAAAAAGAGGGGATTGCGGCGGCCGTGGTGAATGCCCGTTTCGTCAAACCCCTCGATCGCGAATTAATCCTACAGTTGGCCCGGAGGACGCGGCGCCTGATTACCGTCGAAGAGCATGTACTGCAGGGTGGTTTCGGCTCGGCCGTATTGGAAATCCTGGAAGAGGAAGGGCTGTCCAATGTGGAGGTTAAACGGATCGGTCTGCCGGACCAGTTTATCGAACACGGCGCGGTTCGATCCTTGCGCGAGCGTTTCGGTTTCACCCCCGAAACGCTTCTCCGCGACGTCCACCTCTTTGTCCAGGGAGGCCTGCCGGCCGGAGGTGCGGGGACCGTCGGGGCTTCCAAAGGCGGGACCGCCGCCGCGCGTGGGTTGATCCGGTGATCTCTCCCGCCGTGAAAAAACGGATCAAGAATCGTTTGGACCGAGTCCTGGTCGATCGCGGCCTGGCCGACAGCCGCGAGAAGGCACAGGCCCTGATCCTCGCCGGCGCGGTTGAAGTGGACGGGGAGCCTGCAACGAAGGCCGGGATACCGATTGAGGATGACGCCGTCGTCCGGATTCTCGAAGAAAAAGCCGGAACGGCCCTCCGCTACGTCAGTCGGGGCGGCTTAAAACTCGAGGCTGCCATCGAGCATTTTGGCCTGGATATCGGCGGGAAGGTGGCGGTCGATATCGGGGCTTCGACGGGGGGATTTACGGACTGCCTCCTTCAACACGGCGCGGCCCGCGTCTATGCCGTCGATGTCGGGTACGGCCAGTTGGCCTGGCCTCTGCGCCGGGATGCCCGGGTCCATGTGATCGAACGGACCAATATTCGGACCCTGCCGGCGGGCCGGATTCCGGAACCTGCGGATCTGGCCACGATCGATGTTTCCTTCATATCCCTCACCAAGGTGTTGCCGAAGGTGTCCGAGCTCTTGAAGCCGGGCGGCGCGATCGTGGCGCTGGTGAAGCCCCAGTTCGAGGTGGGTAAAGGAGAGGTGGGTAAAGGGGGCATTGTCCGGGATTCGGTGAAGCGGGAAAACGCACTGCACGGCGTCGTCCGTTTCGCCACATCGACCGGATGGATCGCAAAGGGCGCGATGTCCTCGCCGATCAAGGGGCAGAAGGGCAACGTGGAGTATCTTGTGCTTTTTGTGAAACCATGAAGACGATCTTGGTTACCGGCGGTGCCGGGTTTATCGGGTCCCACGTGGTGGAACGTCTCTTGGCGGAGGAGAACCGGGTTGTCTGTTTGGACAATTTCGACTCGTTCTACGAACCGGCCGTCAAACGAGCGAACCTTCAGGGGGTTGTGAACCGGTCGAACTTTCGACTGGTCGAGGGCGATATCCGGGACGAGCCGACGCTGGCCCGATTGTTCCGGGAAGAACGCATCGAAGCCGTCTTTCACGCGGCGGCCCGGGCGGGGGTGCGTCCGTCGATTCAGGACCCGGTTTTATATCATGATGTGAACGTCCACGGAACCACCCGCCTTCTCGAAGCGGCTCGTTCGTCCGCGGTCAAGAACTTTGTGTTTGCGTCTTCCTCCTCGGTGTACGGCGTCGCCAACCGCGTTCCCTTTTCGGAAGAGGATCCGGCCGACTTTCCGATTTCGCCCTACGCCGCCACCAAGCGAGCTGGGGAATTGTTGTGCTACACCTATCATCATCTGTATGGAATTCCGGTAACCTGTTTGCGCTTCTTCACCGTCTACGGTCCGCGTCAGCGTCCCGAAATGGCCATCCATAAATTCACGCGGCTGGTGGACGAGGGTCTCCCGGTGCCCGTTTTCGGCGATGGAACTTCCCGCCGCGACTACACCTATATCTCGGATGCCGTCGAGGGAGTCCTTCGGGCTCTGGCGCAGCCGCAGCCGTATGAAATCCTGAACATCGGGGAATCCCAGACCACCGAACTGCGCGATTTGGTGGCGATGATCGAGAAGGCTTTGAACCGGAAGGCGCAAATTCGGGCGATGCCGCTTCAGGCCGGGGATGTCCCCCTGACCTTCGCGGACGTCAGCAAGGCCAAACGCCTTCTCGGATATCAGCCCCGAACGCCGATCGGAGAAGGTCTGGGGAAATTTGTGGAATGGTATCGGAAAAATAAAAATCGCAAAAAGGAGACTTCATGAAAGTGTTGGTGACCGGAGGCGCGGGATTCATCGGCTCGCATGTTGTGGACCGGCTGATCCAGGAGGGGCACGACGTTGTGGTGGTGGATAATCTGTCCACCGGGAAAAAGAAAAATATAAACCGAGACGCGCATTTCTACAAGACGGACATCCTCAACTCGAGGATCGAAAAGATCTTCAAGAAGGAAAAACCGGACTTGATCAGCCACCATGCGGCCCAGATGGACGTACGCCGCTCCGTGGCCGATCCGATCTTTGACGCGCAGGTGAACGTTTTGGGATTGCTCAATGTCTTGGAGAACGCCGTTCGGCACGGGACAAAGAAAGTGATTTTCGCCTCTTCCGGGGGCGCGGTGTACGGCGAGCAGCAGGTGTTTCCGGCCCCCGAGACCCATCCGCTGCATCCCGTTTCTCCGTACGGAATCAGCAAGCTGGCCGGCGAACACTATCTTTACTACTATCAGCAGGTGGCCGGTCTGAACTATGTCGCCCTGCGGTATGCCAATGTCTACGGCCCGCGGCAGGATCCCTTTGGGGAAGCCGGCGTGGTGGCGATCTTCAGCCAGAAGACCTTGATGAATGACCAGCCCATCATCAACGGCAACGGCAAGCAGACGCGGGATTACGTCTTTGTGGAAGACGTCGTCGAAGCCCACATGGCCGTGATCGATAACAGCATCAAGGGGATTTTTAATGTCGGCACCGGCAAAGAGACCTCCGTCAATCAACTCTTCCGTAATCTGGTCGACATTTCAGGGGCAAAGGCCAAGGAAGTCTACGGCCCGGAGAAACGGGGCGAGCAAATCCGCAGCGTGCTGGATTACACGAAGCTCAAGAAGGCGACCGATTGGGAACCCAAGGTCGAGCTCTATGACGGATTGAAACAGACAGTGGATTATTTCCGGACGGCCCTCCAATTGACAACCTGACCCCGTGTGCTATCCTTCAGTAAGTATGAACGCCTATAATTTCGCCCGGCGTTTATCTAACAGCGCGTAAACTTTAGCAATATAAATCCAAACGCTTTTCCGCTGCGCGTTACGCAGAGAACAACTCTGTGTGGAGGAAGGACTATGCCCCTACCGCAACAGAAACGGAAAATGCTCGGAGAAATGCTGATCGCCGAAGGGCTGCTCAGCCGCGAACAACTCGATCGCGCACTCAGCGAACAGAAGCTCCACGGCGGCCGGATCGGAACCATCTTCCGGAGCATGGGCTTCGTGACCGAAGAAGAAATCATCAAGGTGCTTGGAAAGCAGATGGGCATCCAGCCGGTGATTCTTTCCAGCATCATCATCGATCCGGACGTGGTCAAGGTCGTTCCGGAAACGATGGCCCGACGGCATCAAGTCATTCCGGTTTTCAAAAAAAATCGAGTGCTCACGCTGGCGATGGTGGATCCGTTGAACGTGTTCGCCATCGACGATCTGCGCCGAACCACCGGCATGGAGATCCAGCCGGTCGTCACGTCGGAGACCGAGTTGATGAAGGCCATCGATCGCTTCTACAGCACGACGTCGACCATGGAAGAAGCGGCGAAGGAGGCCGACCTCCAGGGATACGGCGTAATGCCGGAGGAGCAGGTGATCGATCTCCAGCGAATCGGGGACGACACGCCGATGATCAAGCTGGTGAATTCCATGATCGCCCAAGCCGTTCGGGAAGGCGCCAGCGACATTCATATCGAACCGGATGCGGAAGTGTTGCGGATTCGCTACCGGGTCGACGGTATGCTTCGGGAAGTGATGACCCCGCCGCGAAATCTCCAGGCCGGCGTCGTGTCCCGAATCAAGATCATGGCTGATCTGGACATCGCCGAGAAGCGGGTTCCTCAGGACGGCCGGATCCAGATGAAGGTGGGCGACAAGGATGTGGACATTCGGCTGTCCACCCTGCCCACGATTTTCGGCGAGAAGTTGGTGATGCGGCTCCTGGACAAGGGCAACGTCCTTCTGGGTTTGGAGGAGATGGGGCTTTCGACGGACACCTTAAAAAAGTTTGAGAGCATGATTCGTCGGCCGTACGGCCTCCTGCTCGTGACCGGCCCGACCGGGAGCGGGAAGACCACCACGCTTTATGCCGCCTTAAACCGCATCAGTTCCATCGATAAAAATGTGATCACGATCGAGGACCCGGTCGAATATCAACTCAAGTACATTAATCAGGTCCATGTGAATTCCAAGGTGGGAATTACGTTCGCGAACGGTCTGCGCTCCATCCTGCGGCAGGACCCCAACGTGATTATGGTGGGCGAGATCCGGGATACCGAGACGGCTTCGATCGCGATTCAGGCCGCGTTGACGGGCCATCTGGTATTTTCAACGCTGCACACGAACGACGCCGCGGGTGCGGTGGCCCGGCTGCTGGACATGGGCGCCGAGCCGTTTCTGGTCGCCTCGTCTTTGATCGGGGTGGTCGCCCAGCGATTGGTGCGAAAGATTTGCGCCCATTGCAAGGTTCCGTTCATCCCACCGGCGGACCTGGTCAAGAGCTTGGATCTGGAAAAGCTCTTCGAAGGACGAAAGGAGATCCGTCTGGTGAAGGGGTCCGGTTGTCCGCAATGTCGTAATACCGGTTATTCGGGGCGGATCGGCATCTATGAGCTGCTTCCGATCGATGAGGCGATTCGAAACCTGGCTGGCACCAAGTCCTCTTCCAGTGCGATCCGCAATCAGGCGGTCCAGTCCGGGTTCATCGGTTTGCGTCTGCAGGGCCTCGCGGCGGCTGTCAAAGGCATCACCACCCTGGAAGAAGTCCTGCGCGTCACCCAAGAAATTGAGTCGTAACATGCCGGTTTACCAATATCGCGCACGGGATAAATACGGCTCTTTATCCACCGGCACCATCGAGACCTCGAACCGGGACGCCGTGGCGTCCCAGTTGGATCATCTCGGGTACCACCCCGTTTCGATCGAGGAGATCCGAAAGGAACTCGGGGTGGCCGAACTCTTCGACCGGTTCACACGAATTTCCCCGGAGAACCTGATCATCTTTTCGCGTCAGCTCGCCACGCTCATTTCGGCCGGCCTGCCGTTTATGACCAGCTTCGACGCGCTGATCGAGCAGACCGACAATAAACGGCTGAAGAACGTCATCGTGCAGGTCCGCAAGGACGTGGAAGGCGGCAGTTCCTTTTCGGACGCCCTTGCGAAACATCCGACCGTGTTCAGCAATCTTTACGTCAGCATGATCCGCGCCGGGGAGACCGGCGGCGTGCTGGATGAAATCCTGCAACGTCTGGCGACCCTCGCGGAGCATGAAGCCACGACCCGCGCCCGAATCAAGGCCGCCACCCGCTACCCCAAAATCGTGATCGGAGCGCTGGTCATCGCGTTCGTGATTCTGATCCAGTTTGTGATCCCCCGGTTCGCGACGTTGTATGCCAACTTTAAAGCGCAACTGCCTTTGCCGACCCGCATCCTGATCGGGATAAACAATGCGTTTCAAAGCTATTGGTGGTTAATTTTGGCCGTCATCGTTGTGACCGCCTTGGCGGTCCGTGCTTACATTCGGACGGAGACGGGGCGGCTTTGGTGGGATGGAACGAAGATTAAGCTTCCGGTCTTCGGACCCATTTTTCTGAAAACGGCCCTTTCCCGGTTCGCGCGCGTCTTCGGGACCTTGACTCGCAGCGGGCTTTCGATTCTGCAAACGCTCGAGATCGTTTCTCAGACGGTCGGGAACACCGTCATCTCCCGGGTGGTGGACAATATTCGGGACAGCGCCCGGCAGGGCCGAGGCATCGTCCAGCCGATGCAGGTCAGCCGGATTTTCCCGCCGGTCGTGATCCAGATGGTCTCGGTCGGAGAGCAGACCGGAAAGATGGAAGAGATGCTGACGAAGGTGTCGGAGTACTATGATCAAGAGGTGGAATACTCCATCCGAAACCTGTCCACATCCTTGGAGCCGCTGTTGCTGGCCGTCATCGGCGGAGTCGTTCTGTTTCTTGCGTTGGCCATCTTGATGCCTTGGTGGAATCTCATTAATGTCTTTAAAGGCGGCGGTGGATAGATCTCCAGCGAGCAAGGCGAGCGAGAGGGGGAGGCTCCGTCAGCGGAGGGGGCGACGTGAGCCCCTCTAATAATAAATTCCTGCAGCCGGGGAACGGCCTTGACCGTGGGCTGGCCTCCTTTCTGTTCAAGCGACGCGTTCAATTCAGCCTCTTTTTTTTCATTCCCTTATTCCTCATCCTTTTTTCCCTCGCGCCGACCTACATCGCGGTCGCGTTGGTATCCCGTGCCATTCTTTCTTCCGAAAAATTGGGTCTGGTCGCTGCTCCGACCGACTTTTATTCGGCCGTGACCGGGACGATCCCGATCTTTTTGGTCACAGGCCTGATCGCACTGGGGGCCGGTCTTTTCATCGCCTATGCGCTGGTCCAGCCGGTTAAGCGGCTCCAAGAAGCGATTCACCGTGTCACAATCGGAGATTTCCCGGGACACCTTCGGTTGGATGCGACGGGAGAGTTCGTCTATCTCGGCAATGCATTTAACCGGATGGTTTCGAAACTGGCGATGCAGGAACAACTCCAGCAGACGGAACGACTGGCGGCTCTTGGGACGCTTGCGGCCGGCGTGGCGCACGAAATCCGAAACCCCTTGGGGGCGGTTAAAGGGCTGGCTCAACTCCTGCAGGAATCGGCCGATTCACCCACGGAGCAAAAGTACGCCAGGACTATTGTGGGAGAGGTGAATCGGCTGGACACGGTAGTGGAGCGCTTATTGTGCCTTGTCCGTCCTTCCATCGGCCTGATCGAAAAAGTAGATCTGAATCGGCTGGTTCACGATGCCGTTGAATTGTGCGGCTACGAACGAAATGAAAAACAGATCACGATTCTCCAGGAATATGACCCAAGGATCTCCGAAATCCCGTTGGACCGAGAGGGGATGCTCCAGGCCGTCTTAAACGTGGTTCGGAACGCCGTACAGGCGATCCCTAGCGCCGGGACGATTCGGGTCAAGACGGCGCTGCGGGCCGATCCGGATCCTTCCAAAGCCCGGCGTGTTTCGATCCAAATCGCGAACACCGATTCGACGATATCACCCGCGGATTACAAACGGATCTTCGATCCATTTTATACCACGAAGGAAGGCGGGACGGGCCTGGGTCTGGCCATCACGCACCAGGTTGTGACCGCGCAGGGCGGGGCGATCGAGGTTAGTAGCGACCGGAGCGAGACGGTTTTCACGATCGAATTGCCGGTTAAATAATCCATCTTTGCGGCGGGGCGCGTCCTGCCAAAAAATGAACGTCCAATGGAACCTTCACCCCATATCCTGATCGTTGACGATGAAGAATCTCTGCGGTTTTTCCTGAGCGAGGTTCTGAAAAAGGAAGGCTATTCTTTCGAGACGGCATCGGACGGACGGGAAGCCCTTGAAAAACTGAAATCCGGACAGTTTAAGATCGTCCTGATGGACATTAAAATGCCCCGTCTCAACGGTCTGCTGGCGCTGGAGAAGATGAAGGAGTTTGATCCGGACCTTTTGGTGATTCTCATGACGGCATTCGGATCCAAAAAAATTGCGATGGAAACGATGGAGAAAGGGGCCTACGATTATTTCACAAAGCCCTTCGATCTGAACGAAATGCGAATCGTGATCAAGCGGGCCGTGGAACGTTGCCGGCTTCAGGAAGAGGTCCGCCGGCTTCACCGCCACCTGGGGGGGGAGCCATCGACGATATTGGGGGAGAGCGCGGCCATGCGGAAGGTATTCGATCTGATCCAAAAGGTGGCCGACAGCGATGTGACCGTGCTGATCACCGGGGAGAGCGGAACGGGGAAAGAACTGGTGGCCCGGGCGATCCATCAAAAGAGTCCGCGCCGTTCGCGGCCGTTTCTGACCGTCAACTGCGCCAGCATTCCGGAGAATTTACTGGAAGCCGAGCTGTTTGGACACGAAAAGGGTTCCTTCACCGGTGCGCATCAGCAAAGGCTGGGGAAATTTGAACTGGCGCATGAGGGAACGCTTTTTCTGGACGAAATCGGCGAGATGCCGTCGGGCATGCAGGCCAAGATCCTTCGCGTGCTTCAGGAACGCGAAATCGAACGCATCGGCGGGGTCAAGCCCATTCCGGTGGACCTCCGGATCATTGCCGCGACGAATCAGGATCTGGCCGACGCGGTGAAAACCGGTCGGTTTCGTGAAGACCTATTGTTCCGCTTAAACGTCGTGAATATCCATCTGCCTCCGCTTCGTGAGCGTCTCGAAGACATCCCGCTGCTGGCCCAGGCCTTTCTTAAACAGTATGCTCAGAAATTTACCCGCCGTGTCGGTCGGATCGGTGAGCAGGCCAAGACCTGGTTGCTTCGTCAACCGTGGCCGGGAAACGTCCGTGAGCTTGAGAACGTCATCCAGCGGTCGGTTGTCTTGGCCGAAGCCGATGTTCTGGAGCTGGATGATCTTCAGGACGCTGCGCAGTCTCCGGTTGAAACCCCTTCCGAACCGATGGGCGCCGGACGTCTTCGCGACCACGTGGAACGCGTCAGCGCGGATATCGAGAAAAAATTGATCGAGAAGGCGCTGGCCGATGAGAATGATCAAAGAAGCGCCGCTGCAAGGCGTCTCGGCATCAGCCGGAAGCATCTTTACAACAAAATGAAGAAATACGGGCTTGTGTAACGGCGGTGACAGGTGTGTACAAGAGTACTCACGGTTTTTGGCATCTGCTATAATGGTAATGGTTAACTGATTGATAAATAGCGCCATGACTGCCGGGGCCCGTTGGCATGGGCCTTGCTTTCTTGTAGGTGTGGTTCAATAACGACCCGGAGCGTGGATTCAGAAAAAAAATAGATGCGGCTCAAAGGGGAACAGGGCCTTGGAATTGTTGATACACTGATCGTTGTGGTCCTGATTTCGATCTTCATCGGGGTGCTGATCCCCAAGTACCAGCGGGTAGCGGAAGAAGCTCGGGTAACGGCCATGCGGTTGTCGATCGATAATCTCCGGAAGGCGGTTCAGGTGTACGCGCTAACCCAACATAAAATTCCGGGCGACCTGAGGGTTTTGATGCAGGAACGGTTTACATATCCCATCAAGGAGGGAACTATCTTTACCGATCAATATTTGAAGACGAACGCCTTAGATGAAGCAGGCTATCCAGTCGATCCGTTCGGACATCGCTTCGGTTATGATCCCGCAAACGGGCGTGTTTATTCGACCACGAAAGGATACGAAAGGTGGTGATCGACAGTTCCTGAACCCTGTGATTGATATAGATTGTTCATCTATTCACAAACGATCATTTAACAAAGGAGAGCGAGCATGAACACGTTGAGGAATGAAAGAGGTTTCACGTTGATTGAGCTGGTCTTGATCATCGTCATCCTGGGGATTCTGGGCGCCGTGGCGACGGTCCAGTTCGGATCGATCATGACGGATGCCAACACCGCCGCATTGGATTCCGGCGCTGGACCCTACAATGCACAGTTGGCACTGTCCGTAAACGCCCTAAAGCGTCTCCCGACGGCAGCCGAGTTTGATACAAACGTATTCACGGTCGCCAAACCCTCCGGAGGAAAAGTGACCCATACGGACGTCGTTGCGGCACCGAATGTTGACATTACGATGCAAATCAATGCCACCTGTGTTGATGTGTGGCGGTATAACTCGACAAGCGGTACCTTTATAAGAAACTCGAGCACAAGAGGGGGCTGCTAATAATCCACGACCTCTCTTCAGGTCGCAAGGGACAGCGATCCCTTGCGACCTGATACGTTTCACCTTAGATCCTTGACTGGGTAAGATTAATTAAGAAGGCCAAGGTTATGAAGTGAGTTCAATGGATCATCATCCATCCCTAAAGATGATCTGGGTCATCCCCGTCTTATTGGCCTTGCTCGTTAATCAAAACGTGCTCCAGAACGGCCTCGGCTGGGATGACGATATTATTATAAAAAGTCTTCGGCCGCCGGAAAAATTGCTGAGTCTCGTTGTCCCGCAACTGGGCGATCATTCTACTAAAGTAGAATCCTCTTATTATCGTCCGCTTGTGTTCCTTTCGTATTATCTCGATTATTTTATTTGGGGACGTAGGCCGTTTGGATTCCATCTTTCAGTCTGGGCGGCGCATATTCTAAACACGGCGCTGTTTTTTTTCATTGTCCGCGCTCTTTTCAAAGAGCCATCCCCATCGGATGATCCGCCGTTCCCTTCGGGCTATTTTTCGGCCCGATACCATATCGTCCCTTTAATCTCGGCCTCATTATTTGCCGTCCATCCGGCCCATGCCGAGGCCGTGGCCTGGATCGCAGGACGGAATGACGTGTTCTGCGCGACATTTGCGCTTCTATCGTTTCTTGCGTACCTCTTTTATCATCGCCGCCACAATCCGATCTTGTTTGCTCTCTCCATGGGATTTTTTCTATTTGCGCTTCTCGCGAAGGAGGTGGCGGTCGGTCTTGTGGCACTGGTTCCGGCCTACGAAATCCTCGCCACACCCCAAAATAGGCCGGTGGCTTGGAAACGGGTCGGTCTTCGAAGCTTCGCGCCAACCTTGCTCGTATTGATTTATTTCGGACTGCGTTTCGTCACGATTGAACACCCGTTCGGTGCCAACAGCTCTGACGCACAGCCGGTCCATCACGCCGCATCATGGATTCGGTCGCTCTTTGGTACATTCGGTTATTATCTGAAAATCATGATCGATCCTTACCCGCATCATCCATTCATCGGCACCGTTCCTACGTCAGGACCGGTTGTGATTTTTGGATTATTGGCATCGATTCTCCTGGCGGTTGCCATTCTTCACGCCTTCATTCGGCGCGATGTAGCGATCGGGGTGGGTTTGATCTGGGGGGTCGTCACGCTGGCTCCGGCGCTGGAAGCGGCCATTTTCAATATTGGTACCGCCCCATTGGCCGAACGATATGTCTATCTGCCATCGGTCGGATTTCTGATTGCGGCGGTCGGGTGGGTTGTGCCATGGGTTAATAGGCGGATATCCGCTTTCGACCCCCGACGGAGACGGGTTTGGGCTCAAATAGGAATGGCGGCGCTGATCGTTGGACTCAGTGCATGGAGTATGGAGAGCTGGCATCGTAACCGTGTCTGGCGGGATCCCGTGACGTTCTGGACTGCTGCGGCCGAATCCAGTCTAGATTCGGGATATCCGCATCGGGCCTTGGGTGTGGAGTTTGCGATGCTGGGGAAAGCGCCCGAGGCGGAAGCGAGCTATCGACGAGCCATCGCGATCGATGAACGCGTTCTGGGCCCGGATCATACCGAGGTGGCGTCCAGTCTCACCGTTCTGGGGGTGCTGTACGGTTCCGTGGGGAGATATTCGGACGCGGAGGCCACCACGTTGCGTTCTCTTTCCATTTGGGAGAAAGCCTTCGGACCGGATCACCCCAACGTCGGCACCGAGTTGAACAATCTTGGAGTGTTGTACCGGAAGGAAAAACGCTATCCGGAGGCGGAACAATTCCTGACGCGGTCCCTCTCCATCGAAGAAAAAACTTTGAGTCCGGATGAGGTCCCCCTTGCGGCGACGATCGAGAATTTGGCCATGGTGTATGCGGCCATGGGTCGGTACGATCAAGCCGAACCGCTCATCAAACGCGCCGTCTCGATTTGGAAAAGAAATCCGGGTCCGGGCGACTACGATTTGGCCGGCAGTTTGCAGAACTACGCGAGTCTGCTGCAGAAGATGAACCGACGAAGCGAAGCGGTGGCGATGCTTGAAAAGGCGGAAGCCTTGCGGGGAAAACCCGACCTAAAAACGAGATGAAGTGGTAAAATTTTAGTCAGGGGAAACAGAATGATCGCTTCGAATGAAAGGGGTTTTACGTTGATCGAGTCGGTTTTGGTCATCCTTCTCGTTTTCATTCTGGCGGGGGTCTTTGCGCTGAGTCTTTCCGGCCTTGCCACCGCCCGACTGGATAACGCGGTGAATAAAGTCGCGGGCGATTTGAGATATGCACAGCAAATGGCCATCGGCACACAAAACCGAAATGGAATGACGATTCTATCGACAACGAGCTACAACATCCATGTGGACAACAGCGGAACGGACAATAATTTACAGGACCCGACCAATCTTAGCCAGCCGTTTGTGGTGACTTTCGCATCTTACCAACAAGGTCAGTTGGCGGGGGTACAATTCAGTTCAACGACCCCCTTTTGCGGAGGCTCCGTGATCGAGTTCAACAGCCTCGGTGCGCCGACGGATACGAACGGAACGCTTCTGGCTTGCAACAGCAGCCTGACACTGAACTATTCGGGGAACACGCACACCATTACGATTCAACAGAACACGGGAAATCTGATCTATTGACTACGATGAGTTCCAAAGGGTTTACATTGATCGAGGTGATTCTAACCATTGTGATCCTCGCGATCGTGATTCCGAGCCTGATCTCGGGGGTTGGTTTTATGACGGCCCGGCAGGTGAACACGATCGGGACGACGACGGCGGCCGATCTGGCTCTGGAAAGAATGGAACAGATCATGGGGGATCGGATGAATCCGGCTCGCGGGTTTGGCTATATCATCGTCGGAAATTATCCGGCCGAGAACCCCGTGGCCGGATTTCCGAACTATAATCGAAGCGTGGCGATTACCTGTTTCACCAGTAATGCCCTGACGACGACGGCGGCCTGTCCGACCGACTACAAGCAGGCCCAGGTCACGGTCAATGCGTCGGGCGTCGGGCCGAGCGTGCCGAGCACTGTTTTGGTCTCTCTGGTCACGAACCATTAGGAAACGCATGCGGAACGAGAGCGGCATCACATTGATTGAGCTGGTCCTCTCGATTGTCCTGATCGGTATTATCGGAATTGTTGCCGCGAGTGCTTTTATGTTCTCGACCCAAAGCGTTCTGACCGGGAACAATGTCCGTGAAGCGACGCAGGTGAACCGGATCGCGATGGACCGGATGGTTCGCGAGATCCGGAATGTGGAGGATAACACGAGTGTCGTGGCGGCCGGAGCCTCGACCTTCACGTATGTCGATACGGGGGGAAGCAATATCAGTTTTACGCTGGCGGGGACGAACCTCAATCGCGTTAGTGCGACGACCGATACGTTGGCCGCGAACGTTTCGGGTTTGACCTTCACCTATTTGGACAACACCGGGACGCCCATCGGCGCGCCAGCCGTCTCTCCGGCCGCGACGAATATCTGGTGGGTCCAGATCGCCCTTACGGTCGGCACCGGTTCGTCCGCAGTCCAGTTCCGGTCCCGTGTTCACCCGCGGAGTTTCTGATGGGAGCGATGGCATGAGACGCCTTGGACTTCAAGATCAGAACGGCATAAGCCTCATCTTTGTGGTGTTGATTATTCTAATTATGGGGATCGTCGGCGCGGTCTTCGTCTCGCTCCTCAACACCGAGAGCTTCACGGCCATGAACCAGTCGGCGGGCCTGCTGGCGTTCGGGATGGCCGACGGCGGGATAGAATTCGAGCAGTACAATCTGGCCCAGAACGTGGATTGGTACCGGAGCACCTCGGATCCGATGCCGTCCTCGAACCGGACGCTGGGCACGGCCCCGAATTCGGGCAGCTTTACGGTGCAGACCAATCTCCCGGCGACACGGCTTCGGCACCGGATTCCCGATGGGGTTACAACGGCAAACATCTGCGTCTATACCACGAACCGCTTTCCAACGAGCGGAAATCTCATGATCGGGGATGACGGAATGGATCCGTTTGAGTATGTTCATTACACCGGCGTCGGCAACGCGGCCTGCGGCGCCCAGTTCACCGGGATCACGCGTGACCAAACAATCGCTGGGGTGTCCGGAACGGCCGGTTCTCATGAACGGGGCGAGTTGGTCTATCCGGTTACGACCCTGGTGGGCGCCCTCGCGAATAACTGCATTTCTCTCGCCTCTCTTCAAATTACGGATAATTCCAAATTTCTGACGGCCGGGTCGCTTTCGATTTTTACCGATACGACTCCGGGATCGATCGATTGGGAACAAATCACCTATACCAGTTCCACCCGTGCCGGAGGAGTCATGACACTGCTCGGCGTAAAGCGTTGCCAGGATGGAACCGCGTCGGCCGCCCAGTCGGCGGGGAGTCCCATCACGCCGATCTTGGTGGACGATCCGCCGGATCCGCCGGATTACGAGGCCGAGATCGTCTCGACGGGGACGACGGCCGTTGCGGTTGTGGGAAACGCTAACCGCGTGCTCCGAAAGACGGTCCAACGTTGACGAAAGCGGGTGCTCCGATGAAGACAAAATGGATCACATTCGCGATGACGATAATCCTCTTGGGGTTGTGGCGGACCGGGGCCGAGGCGGCCTACACCTTTACCTCGACCGAGACCGACACGACGCCGGTCATTTTCACCATGAAAGATACACCCGTGTCCGTCACGTTTCAGATTAAAAACACCAGCACGGGAGCGAACGTGGACGAACGGATCTATCAAGTCCGATTCCGAATCAACACCTACGGCACGGTCTTCTTGAATACAACGGCCGCACCGGCGGGTTGGACGCGGACGGCCTTTTCCACCACGTCAATCACATTTCGGGCCAATACGGCGAACGATGCGATCGTCTGCACCACGGCCGGGTGCGCCGCCGGGCCGACCACCTCGGTGAATTTCACGCTGAATATGACAGCCGGAACTTCAACCACGGACGTGACCCAGCATCTAAGAGACGTCCGGGCCTATTTCCAAAACGCAACAGCGCCGTGGCCGCCGACCGGCAGTGATTCGAGGATTACGCTAAACAGCGGCGCCAGTATCGGCTCTTGGACCCTTAAGGCGCTCCGCGTCACCGGTTTTCAGATCACGGATCTAAGCGGGGTCCCCATATCTTCGATCACGGCGGGAACGAGCTTCAAACTGGTGATGACCATCCGGAACGACTCCTCGACCACGCAGTCTACCATCACCACGAACCCGAATCCGCCCACGGCTGTAAAGACCGGGACCGTAACGCAGGGCTTGACCTCGACGGTCTATAGTCCTAACCCGTTAACCCTGGCCGCGGGCGCTTCCGGGACGATCACCTTCACTTACAGTACGAACGCTTCGGATGCCGGGACAATCTATTTCACGGCCAACGCGAGAAACAATGCCAACACATCCACCTCGAAAACGGCCACATCGACCACGCTGTCGGTCGGCAAGTTCGTGGCCTCGATCAATTTATCCGCGACCTGCGTACTTTCCGGTCAGAACCTAACCGTGACGATGACGCTGACGGACAATTATACAAACAACATCATCAATGTCACGCCTACATTGACTCCCTCGGCCGGAGCGCCGATAACGTTGACTTCTGGCCCGACTCCCGCTCCGCCCAACGGACCGGTGACGGCCAACGGCGGTACTTTTGTCTTTACTTGGGTTTACCAGATCACCGGCACTTATCCTCAACCGTCCTTTTTCTTTACCGGCTCGGCTGTCGGGACGGAACAAACGGGCGGTTCCGGGACGGCGCGGACCACGCCCAATGTGACGTCGAGTACGGTGACTTACGGAGGTTATTCGCCGACGGTGACTCCGTCCAGCGTCAATACCAACAGCACCAACCAGGAGTTGAGCTGGACGATCACGAACAACGGCTGCGCCGATGTGAAACAGGTCCAGATCACGGTCCCGGCGGGCTGGGGTACGCCGGCCACGGACACCTATTCGATGATCGAACAGTTTAATCCGCCCAATCCCGGGACGACCCCCATCGAGGATGTCTGGACGGTATCCGGTGCCAATCCCGTCAACTTTGCCGCGACGATCTTGCCCCCCAGCGCGAGCGCGAATATCCTTCCGCTCATCGGGGGATCGCCCAAGGACGGCACTTTCAACCTGGTCTTCCCATCCACACCCGCTTCCGCCGGAACCGGCACCTTCCAAATCACCATCACGGATACGAACAATGTATCCGTTACCCGGACGACGGATGTCACCGTGAACGCTTTCAATACAGGAAGTCCGAACCCGAACTCGAACGGGACCGGCGCCACTCGGGAGGATTTTCCATGAGGCGCGGACCGAAGGCCGTTGAGACATTGCAATGCATGCACACATGACATAGGAGGGAATCATGGGCTGGATCATATTTATGGGTTTGATCGCGATGGTCGTTGGCGGGTTGCTGATCGCATCGCCGCAGGCATTATTAAAAGTGAGTAATCAGATGAACCGGATGGTGACCCGGATTGACGAGCAGGTGATCAAATATCGCTTTGGATTCGGGGTCAGCCTGATACTGGCAGCGGTATTTCTCTTCTTTTACGCTTATCTGCTGGGCCGCCTACGGTAAAAGCGCCGGTTTCCGGACCCGAGAAGGGTGCAAAGGAATGAAGGGGGGACCGTGAGGTGCGCTTGACAGTCCCCCCTTTTTTGGTACACTCAACCTTAGAAAAATAAATTCACAAATAGATTTATACCCGAGATTTATACATGGACCGCGGCAATAAGACAATGAAAACCGCCGAAATTCTGAAGAAAGTCGATATTCCCCGCCACAAGCTTTACTACCTCGAACAGAAGGGGTACATCACGCCTAAACGGGTTCCGATGGGCGATCTGGAGGCGCGTGAATATTCGGAAGAGGACACACTAAAGATCAAACTGATCTGGAAATATCTTAAACGGGGATTCAAGCACAAGACGGCTTATCAAAAGGCGATCGAAGAGTTGAATGGAAGCCGAGCCTCGGTCGGTGAATCGTCTTGAAGAACGGCGTTGGGTGGAGATCATGACAGGGTCATTACTGGCCTGGGTAAAACCGAAACGGCATCTTCTGGGACTGGACATCGGCCGCAGCGCGATCAAGGTGGTCCAACTGGCGTCGACCGGGAAGGGGTTGGTTCTAAAGTACGCCGGGCTGACCGAACTGCCGCCCATGGACCGAACCGCCCAACCGGACCCGGATGGAAGCGCCCCCCTGGCTCTTCATGACGTGTTAAAGGAAGGCCGACTCAAACGGCAAAAAATCGCGATTAATTTCGGGGGGCGCAACCCGATCATCCGGTACATTCTGTTGCCGAAGATGCCCAAAGATGAATTGGCGGAAGCGGTTCGCTGGGAAGCGAAGAAACTGCTTCCGTTTCCGATCGAGGATGCCGTTCTGGATTATCTCATTGTCGGAGAAACTCAGGAGCGTGAGCTTAAGCGGATCGAGGTGCTGTTGGTCGCCACCGAACGGACCGCCGTGATGGGTCAAATCGGGGCCTTGAAGCGAATCAATCTTCCCATCGCCGCGATGGATGTCAATCCGATGGCACTCTTCAATACCGTCAAATTGAATTATAAATCGAACCTGGATGAAAACCTGGTCTTCGTGGATATCGGCGCCGATAAGATGGATATCAATATTTCAAAACGGGGGGTGCTGCGGTTCACGAGAAATGTCCAGGTCGGAGGAGAAGATATTACGAAGGCGGTTATGCAGGGATTAGGAATGGAACGGGAGGAGGCAGAGCAACTGAAACGGCAAAAGGGTCTGTCCGGCGCGGCGGGGGCCGAAGGGGGCACCGGTCCGGCCGAGGATCCAGACGTCCGGCGGCACGAAATCATCAAGGCCGAGGTGGACCGGATGGTCCTTGAAACGCAACGATCCATGGATTACTACCGGGCCCAGTTCCGGGAGGGCTCGGTCAAAAAAATCGTGTTGATGGGTGGCGTAGGTCTCATGCCTGGATTCCAGGAATACTTTGCGTCCTATTTCGATGCCAATGTGGAATTGGACGACCCGTTTGCCGAAATCCTGTGCGATGAGACGGCATTCCGAGAGATCCGGTTGATGGCACCCCGATTTTCGACCGGCGTGGGATTGGCCCTCAGGACGACGGATGATTGAGAGAATGAAACCCTTGACCGCGGGAGAGCCATGAAGGCACATATCAATTTGATCGCTCCCGAGATCCTGCTCGGAGAAAAACCCTTTTCCCTCAAGCAGAGGGCCATTCCGATGGGCGTGGCCGGCGGCGTTGTTCTATTGACCGTTCTATCATTGGGCTATGTGTGGAAGGTAAGCGTGCTGAAAAAAGAAGTCCGGGATCTTACCGTTCAACGGGACAAAACTCAGCAGGAACTGGCCCGGCTCAACGGAGAGATCGGAAAATTAACCAAGGAATCGCAGGCCGGTCAGGAGATCACGGCGCAGCAACTCGCCGCGATGAAGGACCTCCTGAAAAACCGCATCCTTTGGTCGGACGTCGTCCGGGAAGTGAGTTTCCTTGTGCCGGACGGCGTCTGGCTCACTCGGGTGGAGAGTACGGATTCAAAGTCCGTAGGACTTTTGCCCTCTTCTGCCGAAGCCGGGCTTCGATTTGTCGGTGTGGCCCAGTCCCAATCCGCCGTCAACCATTTTATATCGGCCCTTGAGCGGTCTCCCAGTTACGGGTATGTTTCATTGGTTTATGCTCAAAAGGGAAGTGGCGAAGGCGTCCAAGGGATGAGTTTTGAGCTGACGGCGAGTTTACGATAAGCGGGGAAAACCGTGACGCTGACCGGATATCTTGCAAAGTTGGACTTCGACAAACTATCGATGCGCGAACGAAGTCTGGCGGTTCTGACCGCCGGTGCCGTATTGTTTCTTTTCCTGAGCTATTTCCTGATTCCGATGGTCCGGAGCGCAAAGGACCTTGCGGTTCAAAAGGTCGCTCTAAAGTCCGAAATCGATCAAGGAACGACGCAAATCCCCTTGCTCCGGAAACGGGCCGAAGATCTATCGAAGTCGTCACAGGCAAATGAAACCAGCGCGGAGTTCGCGGGAAAGGCGGGGGATCTGTTTCCGGGAGGAAGTCGTCTGTCGTCCCTTTTGGAGGAGATGACCCGGTTGGCCCGTTTGCGGCAAATAGAATTTGTCTCGATTCGTCCGGAATCCGTCGAGGATAAGGGTGCCTATCTCCAACTCACCCTTCAGATCGACCTCCAGTCTCGGTTTCGTGAATTGGGAGATTATCTCCGGATGTTGGAAAATCTCCCGCGCGCGGTCGTCGTAAAAGAGGTAAAGGTTGAAACCCGGTCCGACATCAACCCGTCGGTATTGGCACATTTGAAGACGATAACGTATCTGGGAAAAGAGTAGGGGCATGAACACTCAAAGAGCGCTGAAATATTTTATAGGGATGTTTGGCCC
>Ga0335082_10001243_pt1 | contig 27138 bp, 29 predicted proteins | sample Lox_Sample_41_FD_206718 | JGI IMG/M metagenome (GOLD analysis project Ga0335082, IMG submission 206718) | Soil microbial communities from Loxahatchee National Wildlife Refuge, Florida, United States - Lox_Sample_4.1 | ecosystem: Environmental > Terrestrial > Soil > Wetlands | place: USA... | reverse complement strand
TTCCTGTTCTGCGTTAAACCCCAAGAAAACGAAGACAAGCCACACCGACAATCTGATAGACGAACGGCAACGGCAAAGGTTCCGTAAAAATGAATCCTCGATGACCACGTGGCCAACTCGAAGTGTCCAATTCCGGGCAGTCGGCCTGCGTCGCCCGTGCGACAATGGTCGAGCCGCTATGCACGAGCTGGGCATCGCAACCTCGATTCTGGAGTGTGTTCAGGCAGAAGCGCAGCGCCATCCAGATGGTCGCATTACCAAGGTGGGCGTTAGGATTGGAGAGCTCTCGGGCGTTGACCGCGACGCACTCCAGTTCGGCTTTGAGGTCCTGGTGAAGGACACCGAATGGGAGCCTCTGGTGCTGGCGCTGGAATATATTCCGCGCATGCAGCTCTGCTCAAAGTGCCAGTACGAATTCCGCATGACCGACTTCGACCCGCAGTGTCCGCTCTGCGGCGAGTTTTCCACCCAGTGCATCGGGGGAGAGGAACTCGACATCGCATACATGGAAGTGGAGACATGAACCGCATCGCCGTCGAAAAAAAGGTCCTCAACGAGAACCAGATCCTGGCCGAACAATTACGCGAGCGCTACCGGCAACTCGGACTCCTGTGCGTTAACCTCATCAGCGCCCCCGGCTCAGGGAAGACCGCGCTGCTGGAGCGTACGCTGGAGCGTATGGACAAAAGCACGCGCGTCGCAGTGCTTACGGGCGATCTGCAAACCGAGAACGACGCGCAGCGACTGGCCAGGTTCGGGTTCCCGGTGAAGCAGATCACCACCGGCGGCACCTGCCACCTGGACGCCAAGATGATCGGCAAGCACCTCGACGGCTGGCAACTGGAAGACCTCGATCTGCTCATCGTGGAGAACGTCGGCAACCTGGTCTGCCCGTCGAGCTATGATCTCGGCGAAGACGCCAAGATCGTCCTGCTGAGCACTACCGAAGGAGAAGACAAGCCGCTCAAGTACCCGTCCATCTTCTTTAAGTCAGAGCTGATGCTGCTGACCAAGATTGACCTGCTGCCCTATGTTCCGTTCAAAGCGGATGTCGCCCGGGAAAATGCCCGGCGCGTCCATCCCAATATCGAGATCATCGACGTCTCCAGCACCACGGGCGAAGGTCTCGACCGCTGGATGAACTGGCTGGCGGCGCGTCAGACAAAGGCAAAAACGAAGCTGCAAAACGTCGGCACGTAGGGAAGTTGGTTCCGCTCCTTCGAGGATTCCTTGAGTCCAGCACCGCGCATGGCCTAACATGGGCCGCAGAGCATTCATGCATATCTTGCACGCTCCATCGTCGGCAAGTGCCGCAGGGCAGGCCGTGTTCAGTCAGTCGAAGAACCTGCTCTTCACGAGATTTCTCTGTGTCTTGGCGATTATGGCGGGTGCTGCATGCCTCGAGGGCCAGCAACCCGCGCCACCCTCCCCTCCAACGGCCCAAGGGTACCCAGTCACGGTTGAGGGCCACGAAGTCTTCCGGATCTATGAGGCATTCGGCCCAATTTCGGCTCAAGACCGAGCGGAAAAGGTGTCGGAGCGACTCAGCAAGCTGGTCTACACCCCAAGCGCCGACCTCTCGGCCATTACCGAAAACGATTCCGAATATGGAACTGAAATCAGGCTGGGCGATAACGTCCTGACGATCGTCAGCGACAACGATGCCGGGCGCATGCATATTGCCCGCGCCGTGATGGCAAGGTACTACGCCAACCAAATCCGCAACACTGTTCTCCAGGCTCGACAGGAGCACAGTGCGAAATTTCTGATTCGAGCAGCGATTTACGCCCTGGCAACGCTGCTCTTATATGTGCTGATTGTGTGGCTGGTCATGGCCGGGTCGCGCCGGTTGCTGAAGCGACTGCAGCGTCCCGAGGCGCCACTAGTCAAAGGCTTCAAGATTCAAAAGTCGGAGATTCTAGCGGGAGAACGCCTGGCCGGCATCCTTGCAGGGCTGGTGCGCCTGCTTCGCGCCGTCATCACCTTCATTCTTACCGTGGTGTTTCTCGGCACCGAATTCAAATTCTTCCCCTGGACCCGAGTGCACGGCAGCCAACTACTGGAGTACGTCCTCACTCCCGTACGATACGTGGGAACTGCGGTCCTGAATTACCTTCCCAAACTCTTCTACATCCTGGTGATTCTCGCCGTGATGCATTACGTGATGAAGTTTGTCCGCATCCTGGCACGAGAGTTTGAGCGGGGAAACATTCGCATTCGAGGCTTTTATCCAGAGTGGGTACTGCCCACCTACAGGATTATTCGCTTCCTGCTGATTGCATTCACGGCTGTTTTGGTCTATCCCTATCTGCCGGGCGAGAATTCACCGGCGTTCAAAGGAGTGGGTATCTTCCTCGGGGTTCTCGTTTCCCTGGGCTCAACTTCGGCGGTCGCTAACGTGGTGGCGGGCATCATTCTGACCTACACGCGTGGTTTTCGTGTGGGCGACTGGGTGAAGATCGGCGACAACATAGGAGATGTCACCTCGCAAAACGTGTTGGCCACTCACTTGCGGACCTTCCAGCAAGAGGAAATCGTGATTCCAAACGCGGTGGTGCTGGGCAGCCACGTCACCAACTACAGCCTGCTGGGGCAAACGGATGGCCTGATTCTCCACACGTCCATAACGATCGGCTACGACAGTCCGTGGCGTACTGTCCATGGTTTATTGCTCGAAGCCGCCGCCAAAACGCCCGACATCCTCGCCGATCCCGCGCCGTTCGTATTGCAAAGGCAACTAGAGGATTCCTATGTGCAGTATGAAATTAATGCCTATACGCGAAACCCTCACGCCATGTTTGTAACTTATTCCAATCTGCACGCCAACATTCAGGACTGCTTCTACACTGCCGGCGTAGAGATCATGTCACCCGTTTATCATTCCCTGCGCGATGGAAACAAAACCGCTATTCCGGCGGAATTCCTTCCCAAAGACTACCGTCCGCATGGGTTCCGCATAAGTAAGGCCGACGATGGCGCATCCGCTGCCGCTGGTCAGGATAAATAAGCTTCTACCATTTTCATGTCACACAATTTTCACTCCCGGCTTGACTTTTGCGGTGGCCGACTTAATACTCAAGCAGATGTATTCCCCGACCTGCAACCCGACAATGGCCATGCCTATGTACACGTGTCGGTCTGTGGGTTGAGCGAGAAGCGGCCATCGTCAAACAGTAATTAGCCGCAAGGATTCTCAAACGACCCACGGTCCGATGATCGTGGGTCGTTTTGTTTTTGACGCCCAGGGTTCTCAAAGACATCAAAAGGAAAACGAGGAGAGTAACCGCAATGACTGCCAACGGAAAGCCAGTCTTCCACTTCGACACACTTGCCATCCACGGCGGTCAGGACATTGACCCGACCACCAAGTCGCGCGCCGTTCCGATTTACCAGACCACGTCCTACGTGTTCGACGACGCCGACCACGCTGCGCGACTTTTTGCCTTACAGGAATTCGGCAACATCTACACCCGCATCATGAATCCGACCACCGACGTCTTCGAGAAGCGTATTGCTGCGCTTGAAGGCGGAGTGGCCGGCCTGGCGCTGGCCTCAGGACAGGCCGCCGAGACGCTCATCATCCTCACGCTGGCGTCGGCGGGGGACGAGATTGTCTCGACGACTTCGCTCTATGGTGGCACCTACAATCTGTTCCATTACACGCTGCCGAAGCTCGGCATCAACGTGAAGTTCGTTGACGCCGACGACTTTGAAGGGTTGCGGGCTGCGATCAACAAGAAGACGAAGGCTGTCTATACCGAAACGATCGGCAATCCGAAGCTGGACATCTGCGACATCGAGCAGCTGGCGAAGATCGCGCACGAAAATGGCCTGCCGCTGGTCATCGACAACACCAGCGCTACGCCGGCGCTCTGCCGGCCCATCGATTGGGGCGCCGACATCATCATCAACTCGGCCACCAAGTTCATCGGTGGCCACGGTAATTCCATCGGCGGCGTGATCGTTGACGGCGGCAAGTTCGACTGGGAGGCATCCGGACGTTTCTCCTCCTTTGTCGAACCCGATCCGTCCTATCACGGCGTCTCCTACACCAAGGCATTCGGCAATTTCGCTTTCATCATCAAGGCGCGAGTGCAGGGGTTGCGCGACACCGGCGGTTGCCTCTCGCCGTTTAACGCCTTCCTGCTTCTGCAAGGCGCCGAGACGCTGCATCTCCGCCTGGAGCGGCACTCCAAGAACGCGCTCAAGGTCGCTGAGTTCCTCTCGGGCCATCCCGATGTGGAGTGGGTGAACTATCCCGGACTGCCGACGAATCAGTACTACCAGCGGGCAAGGAAGTACCTCCCCAACGGCGCCAGCGCGCTGGTGACGTTCGGTATTCGTGGCGGCTTCGAAGCCGGCAAGCGCTTCATCAATTCACTGCAGCTGTTCAGCCTGCTGGCCAATATCGGAGACGCCAAGTCGCTGGTCATTCATCCTGCCTCAACAACTCACCAGCAACTTAGCGAGGCGGAGCAGCGCGACACCGGGGTAACACCCGAACTGGTCCGTCTCTCCGTCGGCATCGAGGATATTCGCGACATTATTGCCGACCTGGATCATGGGCTGCGCGCTGCAACCGGCAAACTCCCTGCTTCGGAGAAAGGCACCGCCCAGGCTGCGCAGGTAGCTGGAGACTGACCATGAGCGCAGTGTTGCAACCAACTCGGGAAGGCGACGTCATCCTGGCGCGGGATGCGCCCTTTCGCCTGGAGGCCGGAGGCTCACTGCAGCCGGTCTCCATTCGCTATGCCGTTTATGGCGAACTGAAAGACCGCCGCGACAACGCTGTGCTCGTTTGCCACGCGCTGTCAGGATCTGCCCGCGCCGCCGAGTGGTGGCCCGAGATGTTCGGTAGTGTCTTCGAGCTATCGCGCGATTGCGTCATCTGCACCAACATTCTCGGCTCGTGCTACGGCTCGACCGGGCCCACTTCGATCAACGCCGCGAATGGCCAAGCTTACGGACCGGACTTTCCGCTGGTCGGCGTGCGTGACATTGTGCGCGCGCAGGCGCTGGTGCTCGACGAACTCCGCGTGCAGCGGTTGCGCATTGTCATCGGAGCATCCATCGGCGGCATGCAGGCGTTGCAGTGGGCGGTGGATTATCCCGAGCGGGTCGAGCACTGCATCGCCATTGGCGCCGCGCCGCTTTCCGCGATGGGGCTGGCGTTGAACCACCTGCAACGGCGGGCGATTCAGCTCGATCCGAAATTCAACGGCGGAAAGTACGCGCCGGACGAACAGCCCAGCGGCGGCCTTGGACTGGCGCGCGCCATCGCGATGTGCTCGTACAAGTCGGCCGAGCTGTTCGACGAGCGCTATGCGCGGAAGCCGAACCGCAACGGCGAAGACCCGCATCGCTCCTTCGAGCACCGCTACGACGTTGCCGGCTATCTCGACTACCAGGGCGAGAAGTTCGTGCAGCGTTTCGACGCCAACGCCTACATCGTCATTTCGAAGGCGATGGACACCTTCGACCTGGCGCACGGCTACCCCTCGGAGGCCGACGCGCTGAAACGAATTCAGGCGCAGGTTTCGCTGATCGGCATCACCTCCGACTGGCTGTTTCCGCCGGAGGATGTTCGCGCCCTGGCGGAACGCATCGAGGCGGCCGGAGCGCCCTGCGATTACACGGAGTTCGAATCGTCGCACGGCCACGACGGATTTCTGGCCGAAGTGGATGCCATCGCGGCGGTCGTTTCCGGCCGCTTTCACGCTCGCCGACTTATGGCAGTCAAGAACCAAGCGCCCGTCATTTGCAGTTAATACGAGAAGCACGGAGGAGGAAAAGCAATCATGCCCGTCCTTACAGAACCAAGAACATCCAGCTTTCCGCGCAACCTGCTTCGCGATCGCGTCGCCATTGTGACCGGCGGCTCCCGTGGCATCGGACGTGCGACGGTGCAGCGTCTGGCCGAAGCCGGCGCGCACGTGGTGGTGAACTACATCTTCCAGACCCGGGAAGCCGGCGATACGGTCAACAACGCGAGGGCGCTCGGGGTGCAATCGCTCGCCGTGCAAGGCGACGTCAGCCAAACGCAGGAAGCTGCTGCCGTTGTGGACAAGGCGCTGAGCCACTTCGGCAAGCTCGACGTGGTCGTCGCCAACGCCGGCATCTGGGAAGGCGCTCCGGTCGACGAGATGAGTGACGATCTTTGGGACAAGGTCATCAACCACAACCTGCGCGGAACATGGACCATCTGCCGCGCGGCAGTGCCTGCGCTCAAGCGGCAGGGCAGCGGCGCGATCGTCATCGTCAGCTCGACCGCGGGACAACGGGGTGAAGCAGGCTATTCGAACTACGCTGCTTCGAAGGGCGGTCAAATCAGCTTCGCCAAGTCGCTGGCCATTGAGTTGGCGCCCATCATTCGCGTCAATTGCGTTGCTCCCGGTTGGGTGGACACTGAGCTCAACGATCCTGTCTTTGGGCCGGGAACCAACGGCTACAAGCACGAAGTCGAGCAGGCCATTCCGCTGCGCCGTATCGCGACTGCCGATGACGTCGCCAACGCCATCGTGTTTCTCGGTTCCGATTGGGCGCGTCACATCACGGGCGAGGTGCTCAACGTCAACGGCGGCTCGGTGCTCTGCGGGTAGCAAGGTCATCGGGCAATCGGCTTCCGGCGGTTGCTTCGCCTCCGCGTTCGCTTTACTATCGCCGCAGCGTGCCTTCGCCGAAAGACAATCCTGACCGCGAGCGCATCGTCTCGGCGGTGCCGGTGGACGACGACTCCTCGTTCGAGCTGAAGCTGCGCCCGCAGCGGCTGCGCGAGTTCATCGGGCAAAAAAAGGTCAAGGACAACCTCGAAGTGGCTATTCAGGCCGCCAAGTCTCGCGGCGAGGCGCTCGACCACGTGCTGCTTTACGGGCCTCCGGGGTTGGGCAAGACGACGCTGGCCAACATCATTGCCAACGAGCTTGCCGTGGCCTTCCAGCAGACCTCGGGACCGACGCTGCAAATCAAGGGCGACCTGACGGCCATTCTTACCAACCTGCGCGAGCGGCAGGTGCTGTTCATCGACGAAGTCCATCGACTGCAGCCGGCTCTGGAGGAGCTGCTCTACTCGGCGCTGGAGGACTACAAGCTTGACATCATCATTGGGCAAGGGCCGTCGGCGCGCACCCACACGATCGAGGTGAGGCCGTTCACCTTCATCGGGGCCACCACGCGCGCGGGCCTGCTGACGGCGCCGCTGCGTTCGCGCTTCGGCATCGTTCTGCGCCTGGAGTTCTACACCCACGAGGACCTGAAGATCATCCTGGAGCGCTCGGCGGAGATTCTCGGCGTAGAAATTGACGAGCCCGGCGCGATGGAGATTGCCACGCGCTGCCGCGGGACGCCGCGCATCGCCAATCGCCTGCTGCGGCGGGTGCGCGACTACGCCCAGGTACGCGGCGCGGGCAGGATCGACAAACCTACGGCGCAGGCGGCCCTGGAGATGCTGGAAGTCGATCGGTTCGGCTTCGATGAGATCGACCGCAAGCTGCTGGAGACCATCATCAATAAGTACCAGGGTGGCCCGGTCGGCTTGAAGACGCTGGCGGCATCGCTCGCTGAAGAGCCCGACGCGATCGAGGAGATTTATGAACCATTCCTTATGCAAATCGGCTTCCTCGACCGCACCCCGAGCGGACGGGTGGCCACGCATCTGGCGTATGAGCACTTTGGGGTGAAGCGACCGCGAACAACGAGCGGGCAGGAAACATTGTTCTAGTTCCAATTTTCAGCCAAGGAAAGTAACCACACTTTAGTGGCTGATCAATGCGTACTTTGTCAAGTTAATAAACAAAAAATCAAATTTTGCAAAGTCCTTGTTTTGAATACTTTACTTGCAAAGTATTCAAATAATTAGACTTAGATTGTACCATAAGGGCTGTATTATGAATACTTTGCGGTCTCGACGCCAAAGTATTCAGAACGCTTGACTTACGGCATATTCTTCAAAAAACTACACTTAGAAGAACTCCTTGCAAACACTGCCGCTTGCGGCACTGGTTACCTTTTTCGGTAGAAGTCCCGAAAACTTCCCAGTTTCCCCTATTCATCTGTCAAAGATCGCGGACCGCACTCAGGTTCTTCACCCTCGTCACGGTGCAGAGACACTAAGCCTCTCGTTGCCAGTGTACAGATTCGGGCGAGATTGTCAGTGACGGCGGTCACACCGCGAACTCCGTCCATGAGTCACTACTTGGCGAAAGTTCGCTCCTCTCCCAGGTTTCGAAAGACGCGAGACTTGGGCCACCCGCGGTCTTGGCACTCACACTGAAGCGTGAAGCCGCAACACTTACCTTCAGGCCATCCTCGATCACCAGACGGGCCAGACGCTCTCGACTGACAGCGGTCCATGGGGCATTCTTGTGATAGTCCATTCGGTCTCCAGAGGTACTAGTTGCTCGTCACAACGAGCTTCTCCGGTTCCAACCGAATGGACAACGTCTTGAAAGGTCACAGGTGCCCCACACATTCGCGCCTTTTGACCGGGATGAGTGGGGCACCCGCGACAGCTGAACTGATCATCGGAGGACACCAGAATGGCTTCGGGTTTCCAGAGTGGAATGCAGGGCGTGTTTCTCACCGCTGCTGAGTTGACTTATCGTGGCTTTCTCGTGTCGGTGACCTCGCGCAATGCGTTCGGAGCCGACCTGCTTGTAACCGACAACCGGTGCCAACATGCTTGGTCCGTTCAAGTCAAAACAAACAAAGATACCTCGGCAAATTTCTGGCTCTTGAATGCCCATTGCGAAACGCTGAACTCCGCCAGTCACATTTACGTGTTCGTCAGTCTTAAGGGCAGTCAGCGACCCTACTTTCTGGTGGTTCCGAGCGCGATTGTTGCGGCAAATGTGGCGAAAGAGGTCACGGCCAGTGGCACTTGGTACTCCTTTTCACGCGATACTAAGTGGAATCACAAGGGCGAGGGATGGGAGGAGGCCTTCGGTATTCCCGCGCCAGCCCCCGGACCGGAGGCAGCCGCTGTCGAGAACGCAAGCTGTAATGCCGCCGAACCGCAGTAGCGTGCACTCACCCAGAGCAGGTAAGCTAGTCAAGCAAGGAGAAATTTAACATGCCGCAGTTGATGAGAACCTCGAATCCCGCCCTCAGTGGCGACAGCTTCCGTACCGGCGTAGCGACCTACGGCGAAGGGATGACCATCTCCGGCGCCGTGAACAAGACAGGCATCCTGCTCATCTGTTGCGTCGCCACCGCCGCCTGGACGTGGAACCGCTTCTTCGGCGCAACCTCGCCCGAAGAGGCGATGCAGGCCATCGGGCCGATGATGGTGGTCGGCGGCATCGGCGGATTCATTCTGGCGATGGTGACCATCTTCAAGAAAGAGTGGTCGCCCGTGACAGCGCCAATTTACGCGCTGCTGGAGGGCCTGCTGCTGGGCGGAGTTTCGGCCATGCTCGAGATGCGCTTCCGCGGCATCGCCATCCAGGCGGTCGCGCTCACGTTTGGCACGCTGGTCGCGATGCTGGTGGCTTACCGGACCGGACTCATCAAGGTGACCGACAAGTTGCGGCTGGGGATTGTGGCCGCAACCGGCGGAATCGCCGTCTTCTACTTCCTGCAGTTCGTCCTGGGATTTTTCGGCGTGCACTTCACTTCGATCAACAGCGCCACGCCGCTGGGCATCGGCTTCAGCATTGTGGTCGTGATCGTGGCCGCATTGAACCTGGTGCTCGATTTCGACCTCATCGAAAATGGCGCGCGCATGGGCGCGCCGAAGTACATGGAGTGGTACGGCGCGTTTGCGCTGATGATCACGCTTATCTGGTTGTACTTCGAGATCCTCCGGTTGCTGTCGAAGTTTCGCGAACGCTGAGCTGAACGTGATAGCTGTCCGCTCATTCGCCAAGATCAATCTCGGGCTGAAGATTGGCCGCCTGCGTCCTGACGGCTTCCACGAGCTGCGCACGGTATATCAGACGATCGCGCTGCACGATGTTGTGCGGGTGGATGTCCAGCCGGGATCCGGCATTGAGATTCGTTGCGATGACCCTCGAGTGCCGTTGGATACGTCGAACACCTGCTACAAAGTTGCCGGGCGAGTGTTGCGGGCTTTGTCCCCGGATATTAGAAGGCTGCAGGGGGAGATTCCTCGCGGTCTGAAGCCCGCTCGGACTGAGGAAAACCAGGGTCTTGACGGCGCGGCCGAAGCCGCGCCCCTTCCGAGCAAGGTGGTCATTCAGATTGACAAGCAGCTTCCGGTGAAGGGCGGCCTGGGCGCAGCGTCATCGAACGCGATCGCGACCATGCTCGGGTTAGAGCGCGCGCTCGGTGTGAGGCTCGCCGGCGAAGAAAAACTGCGCATTGCAGCCGACGTTGGTAGCGATCTGCCACTGTTCCTCATCGGCGGGACGGTGCTGGGCAGCGGTCGTGGCGAGGTGGTGTCATCGCTGCCGGATGTTCCGCCCACGCATCTGGTGGTAGTTACGCCGCCGACAGGCGTCTCGACTCCAGCGGCCTTCGCACATTGGGACGAGATGCTGGCGCGCGGGTCAAAATTGACCGGTTCTGACCCGGCAGGTACAATAAATGAGCCCGGTCAGGGTGTGTTTGCCCGGCTGAGCGAAATTACCTTCTCGCAAGTGGTATCTGCGAGTGAGCCTGCATCCGGTGTTCCCGCAATAGGCGGGGACCGGGCCGAGACGCCGCTTCTCGACCTCGTCCGAGCCGGGATCGAGAACGACTTCGAACGCGTTGTCTTTCCTGAGTATCCCGAGTTGCGTGAGGTGAAACGTCTCCTGGAGTGCGAAGGTGCGCGATATGCATCGCTGTCTGGCTCGGGATCGACATTGTACGGGGTGTTCGATTCCGACGCAAAGGCGCAAGCTGTGACGGCGCGCATGACGGCAGCAGGGCACGCGGCGGTGGCGACGACGACCTTGACGCGGGATGAGTATTGGAAGCAGATGTTCGCAGTGCAGGACGCGGAAAGGTTGAAAGCTGACGGCTGATAGCTGACGGCCACTTTACTGGGCGGTCGACTAATGGTAGGTCAAGTGCCTTTGGAGCACTTTGTCCAGGTTCGAATCCTGGCCGCCCAGCCAAAGAAAGTGGTCGGTAGCCGGTGGTTAGTCGTCAGAGAGTTTCGAGTTTCAGGTTTCACGTTTCGAGTCGACGCAGATTAATGCGGAAGAACAAAGCTGACGGCTGAGAACTGATAGCTGACAGCCAATTCAAGACCCGGCAAATAACTCAACCAGGTGAAGCGGGGTATTTGATTCGATGGGAACGGCGACGAAGGCAAGTCCAGTTCATCCGGCGACCGTAACGGGCGAAGGCGCGGTTACGGTTGCGAAGCAGGTGGAGAAGAAGACCGGTGCGGACCCCAAGGGCGAGCGCAAGCCGGCTCGGGCGCGGCAGGACGACCGCTGGAAGATCTTTTCCGGCACCGCCAACGATGCGCTGGCCAAGGACATTTGTGAGTTCCTGGACATGCCGCTGGGGCAAGCGCACATTTCCAAGTTCTCGGATGGCGAGACCTATGTGCAGATCATGGAGAACGTGCGCGGTGCTGATGTGTTCATGGTGCAGCCGACGTGTGATCCGGTAGATCTGCATCTGATGCAGTTGCTGCTGCTGATTGATGCGCTGAAGCGCGCGTCGGCGCGCCGCATTACAGTAGTGATTCCGTATTTCGGATATGCCCGGCAGGACCGCAAGGACAAGCCGCGGGTACCAATTTCGTCGAAGCTGGTGGCCGATTTGCTTACCACGGCAGGCGCGGATCGGGCGCTGGTGGTGGATTTGCACGCGCCGCAGATTCAGGGGTTCTTCAACATCCCGGTGGATCATCTGTTCGCGTCGCCGGTGCTGGTGGATTACTTCCGGAAGAAGCAGTTCCCGGACTTGACGGTGGTTTCGCCGGATGCGGGCGGCGTGGAGCGCGCGCGCTTCTTCGCCAAGAAGATGGAATCGGCGCTGGCCATCGTGGACAAGCGGCGGGTTGAAGCGGATGTCACGGAGGTGATGCACGTCATTGGTGATGTGAAGGGCCAGACCTGCCTTATCCTTGACGACATCATTGACACCGCGGGCACGCTGGTGAAGACCTGCCAGGCATTGCTGGAAGCTGGGGCGCGCGAGGTCTATGCCTGTGCGACGCATGCCGTGCTTTCGGGGCCGGCGATCGAACGAATTTCGCAATCGGAGTTGGCCGAGGTGGTAGTGACCAACACCATCCCGCTGACTGAGGCAGGGCGCCGGGAGCCCAAGATCAAAGTGCTGTCGATCGCGGGCCTGATTGGGCGCGCGATTCAGTCGATTCACGAAGAGACTTCGGTCAGCAGACTGTTCTTATAAGGACTCAAAATTATGGCTACAGCAACCGCAGACAAGAACGTAGAAGCCAAGCCGCGCAAGAGCGGCACCAAGAATGATGCCCGCCGCATACGCCAGAGCGGAATGATTCCGGCGGTGGTGTATGGCGCCGGGCAGAAGGCCGCGGCCATCGCCGTTGATCCCAAGCAAATGCAGCGCATTCTGCACTCGGAATCGGGTCATAACTCGATTTTCGATCTCGCGCTGGATGGCACGTCGGCCAAGGTAATGATCGTGGACTGGCAGTATGAGCCCATTAAGGGCGCATTGCTGCACGTGGACTTGAAGCGCATCGCGATGGATAAAGCGCTCCGCGTGAGCGTACCCATCCTGCTGAAAGGTGAAGCGCCCGGCGTTAAGGTACAGGGCGGCATTCTGGAGCAGGTACTTCGCGAGGTCGAGATCGAGTGCCTGCCGGGTGACATTCCGAGCCACATCGACGCAGACGTCAGCCAGCTCATGTTCGGCCACGTACTTCGGGTCTCTGAACTACCGCATGCCGGCGAGCTGAAGTTCGTCACCGATGAGAACCAGCCAGTGGCGCACGTCGTCGCGGTGAAAGAGCACGTGGAAGCAACGCCCGTCGTTGAGGGCGCCGAGGCTGCCTCTCCTGCCGAACCCGAGGTCATCAAGAAGGGCAAGCAGGAAGTGGAAGGCGAGGCTGCCGAGGGTGAGAAAGCCGAGAAGGGCGAAAAGGCCGAGAAGGCTGAGAAGTCCGAGAAGAAGAAGTAGGCGCTGTGAAACTGATTGTCGGGCTCGGCAACCCGGGCGTCGAATACCAGTTCACACCGCACAACATGGGTTTCCTGGCGGTGGATCGCATCGCCGAGCAATGCGGCGTGCAGGTGAACAACCGCAATTGCCGCGCGCAAACGGCGCGGGCCCGCATCGCCGGGCAGGACGTAGTGCTGGCCAAACCGGAAACCTATATGAACCTGAGCGGCATGGCGGTCCGCGAGCTGGTGCGAGAGTACGAGGCGCAGCCGGAACAGGACCTGGTGCTGCTGTATGACGAAATGGATCTGCCGTTCGGTACGTTGCGGGTCCGCCCGCGGGGCCGCTCGGCAGGACACAATGGCGCGGAATCGGTGATTGACGCCCTGGGCACGCAGGAGATCACCCGCATCAGGATGGGGATTGCGCCGGATTATCCGGTAAGCGATGGCGCGAAGTATGTGCTGTCGCAGTTCAAGAAGGCGCAGTATCCGGTCATCGATGAGGTGCTGGACACAGCGACGGAAGCGGTGAAGGTCATCCTTGCGGAAGGGGTGCAGGCGGCGATGAACCGCTTCAACGGGAAGGAAGCAATGAGCGACTAGCAATTAGCCACTAGTCGCGATGCCTGGTGAGATGCTCGCAGCACCATTGCTCTCCTGGGTGGCATAGAGAATTTGGCAAACGATCGGCACTAGTTGCTAGTCGCTAGCAGCTGGTTGCTAGGAGAACACATGCAACGTACTTATGAATTGATGTTCATCGTCCGGCCCGACATGACGGATGAGGACCAGGACAGGCTGATTTCGAATGTGGAGACGCAGGTCGGCAATGCCGGCGGGTCGGTGAAGAGCGTCGAGCGGATGGGCAAGCGCCGTCTGGCGTACACCGTGCGCAAGTTTCAGGACGGCGTCTATATGCTGATGGTGCTCGAAGGTGAAGGGGCGATGGTGAAGGAAGTGGAACGCCGCCTGCGCGTAACCGAACCGGTTATCAAGTTCCTCACCGTGCGTGTGGACGAGGAACAGAAGCGGCTCGCGAAGATCAAGGCGATCCGCGACACAAAGGTACGCGGTAAGGGCCGACAGGCTGCTGAGGCTGCGGCGGCTGCGGCGGCTGCGGCGGCAGAGCCTGAACCGGTCCCTGCAGCGGGGAGCGAGCCATCGGCGGCCAGCGTCTAAAGTAGCATGCCGATGTGTCGCGGACCTGTTGCGGGGAGAAACAGAATGACCATCGATGAACGCCTGGATCGTCTGGTGCAGCGCCATGAGACTTTGCCTCAGTCCATGGAACTGCTCACCAAGGATGTCCGGGACCTTGGCACGTACTGCGAGAAATTGCCGAAGGTGCCGCTCGGTCATTGCACATTGCTCAAATTCACGAGCAACATCTGACCCGCCTGGAAGGCGGAGAAGACTGGTTGCAGTTAGGGCCCTGGACGGCCCCGAAGGAGAATCATGGCAGACGAAGCAATCAAGACAGCGGCCCCTGAAACCGGCGTCGCGACAGTGGAAGCACCTGCGGTGCGTCCGGAAGGCGGGCCTCGTGAAGGTGGTCCTCGCGGTCCACGTCCCGGCGGGCGTCCGGGCTCCGGTCCCGGTGCAGGCCCGCGTGAAGGCGGACGGAAGTTCTTCCGGCGCAAGAAGGTCTGCAAGTTTTGCGTCGAGAAAATCGACGGCATTAACTACAAGGACGTTCGCCTTTTGTCACAGTTCGTTTCCGAGGCCGGCAAGATCGTTCCGCGGCGTCTGACCGGGGTATGCACACCGCACCAGCGCCGACTCGCGGACGCCATCAAGCAGGCCCGCAACATTGCCCTGCTGCCGTTTGGCGGACGGTGAAGCAGTGGTTCGTGGCTAGTGGTCAGCCGATATTAGTTTCGAGTTATCAATTCTCAGGCTAAAGGTCTGCCGGCTAAACGGTAAGGTGCAGAGGCCAGGAGCCGATTCGACGGAGTTCTAAATCATGGAAGTTATTCTGAAAGAAGACGTAGCCAAGCTTGGGTCCCGCGGTGATGTGGTTAAGGTGGCCGAGGGTTACGGGCGCAATTATCTCCTCCCCAGGAAGCTGGCGATTGAAGCTACGCCATCCAACCGCGCCGTCATCGAGCAGATGAAGGCCGCGGCGGTGCGTCGCGTTGCCCGAGAGAAGGGTGACGCTGAAAGGTTGGCGGAGCTGCTCGCTCCTGTTACCGTGGCCTTCACCCGCAAGTCAGGTGAGCACGACCAGCTCTTTGGCTCGGTCACGTCGGCGGACATTGCGCACGAGCTGGAGCGTAAGAGCTTCAACATTGATCGCCGAAAAATCCATCTTGACGAGCCCCTGAAGCACCTCGGCGAGTTCAGTGTCCCGATTCGATTGCACAAGGACGTCACCGCGAAGGTGAAGGTGATCATCAACAAGGAAGCCGGGGCCGAGACTACCCCCGCGGAAGAAGCCGGCGCAGAAGCCTGAAGACGGCCTACCAGATGCGGCGCACGCCGTAGTGCTCAAACACCGGATCAGCACTGATAATGGGCCAGCCGGTTGCTTGCGCTTGGGCGACCAGCATGCGGTCGAACGGATCGCGGTGATGCCGAGGAAGCATGCCAGCCCGAATGGCGTGTTGGGAATCGATGGGCAATTCGGTGAAGCCCTGTACTTCGAGCATGTCCGTCCATCTGGTGAGAAACGAAATTGCCTCCAGCTTGCCGAGGTTTGTCTTGATGGCTAGCTCCCACGGAACCACGGCGGAAATTACCAGCGAGTTCGACTTGTCGCTGAGCAAGCCTCTCGCTGAAGTTGACAGCCGATCAGGATCGTCCAGCCACCATCGCAGGGTATGAGTGTCGATGAGCGCTATCATTCGAACCCGAGTGCGCGCATTTCTTCATCGGTGAGAGGATCGAAGGCATCTGGCGCGGACCATATCTGACCCTTGAACATCCCCGGAATGCGTTTCTTGGAGGTGTTTTGGATTGAGACAATCTTCGCCACCGGCTTCTTGCCGCGGGTGATAATTACTTCCGCCCCCTTCTCAGCTTCTTTGATCAAACGCGAGAGGTTGGTCTTGGCCTGGTGAACGGTATAGCTCATTAGCTAATTTTACTTAGCTAAGTCTGGGAAGTCAATGTCCGTGATAGAACGACCTGTCAGGCCCTTTTGGCCGGTCATTTCCACCGAACTGCGCATTCCTGCATCCCAAGAGAGGCCATTTCGATTCTCCGACTGCCCATATCGGAACCACCAATCCCCTTACCACGTAAGTATGAGCGAGGGCCTATAATTGCCGCTTACGGTTTCTGCCGGTGCCCGTCTATGTAGTTGCAGGCATGAGAATTGGCTTGCCAGTTGCAAACTAGGTAGAAACCAGTATGCCGGCCGAAGCGGCAGCAGTTCCCCTCACGGTTGGCCCGGGGTCCCCGACACGCACCGGGTTTGCGCGTGGCAGGGCGGCTGTGCCGGGGCTCCGCGCTCCTCAGACGCGGCGAGCGGCGGACGAGACGTCCTCTCCCGCCACCGACCGAGAGTCGATGGTTGGGCAGGCCCAGAGCCGCATGAATGACACGGAGCTGATCCGGGAAGCGCAACGCGGCAATGCAGCCGCGTTCGAGGAATTGGTTCGCCAGTACGACGGAGCAGTGCTTCGTTTGGCTTATCACCTCACACGTTCCGAGCAGGACGCGCAGGACATCTACCAGGAAGCCTTTCTCAAAGCCTACCGAAATATTAATAACTTCCGATTCGAGTGTTCGTTCTATACCTGGATCTATCGCATTGTGACCAACCTGTGTCTTGATCTTCTGCGCAAGAGGCAGGTGCGCAAAGAGGATTCGGGGGTCACGACCGATTCGGAAGGCGGCACGTACGACATGCTCGACCAGGTAGCGGATGTGCGCTCCGGCGCCAGCCCTGAACGCGACCTGATGCGGCGCGAGTTGGGGGCGCGAATTGCCAGGGCCTTGCAGAAGCTGACGCCACGCGAGCGCATGGTTTTTGAGATGAAGCATTATCAGGGCCTGAAGCTTAGGACGATAGGCGAGATTTTGAATACGACGGAAGAGACCGCGAAGAACACGCTATTCCGCGGCACACAGAAGCTGCGGGCTGCGCTGAAGGACATGCGGTGATGCTCTCTGCTTTGAAACAGACTGAGAGGCAACCATGAATTGCGAATGGGTACAACAGAACATCACCCTGTATCTGTACAACGAACTGGCTGACGACGCACGGCACGAGCTGGAGCAGCACATCGCGCGCTGCAAGAATTGCGCCGCCGAGGTCGCCGACCAGCGCGAGTTTCAGGTGCAGATGAATGCCTTGCCGGTGGAGGAGCCTTCCGCGAGCTTTCTGGCTGCGGCGCGCATGCGGCTGCAGGAGTCGCTGGAAACTGCTGAGCAGCATCGCGCGTGGTACCACCGGCTCGCATTCGATCCGTCGGCATGGCTGCGCCAGGTAAGATTTTCGCCGGCACTTGCTTCCGTGTTGTTCCTCGCCGGCTTCGCCGGAGGCATTGGCGCCATGTATAGCACGATGAGCAAGGGACAGACTCTTCCGGCCATCACCAGCGCCACTCCGCAGGAAGCTTCCATCGGCGGCATCACTTCGATCGAGAAACAACCCGGCACCGACAACGTAAAGGTTCAGTACGATAAGCGGCTTCCCGAGTCCGTTCAGGGCTCCGTCTCCGATCCCAAGGTTCAAGATCTCTTGCTATATGCCGCGAAGAGCAACGAGAATTCCGGTGTCCGCTTGAATTCTGTGGACGCGCTGACCAGCAAGGCCGATGATCCAAGGGTCCGCGAAACTCTGACCTATGCACTTCGCTACGACAGCAACCCGGGCGTGCGCCTGATGGCGCTCGAGGGATTAGGTTCCTATGTGAAGGACGACATTCGGGTTCGTAATGCCGTGCTGGAAGCCCTGCTGAACGACAGTAATCCTGGCGTGCGCAGCGGCGCGCTTCATGCGCTGGAGCCGGTGCGTGCTGACAGCAGCGTGCGCATGGCGCTGCAGCAGTTGTCGAACGAAGATGCCAGCTCATACATCCGTTCTGAATCAACTCGGATGCTGGCCTCGATGCCTGTCATTGAGTAGAAGATGGTGTCCTGGATTCTTATTCGCTCCCGGAAATGAGGAAAGGTTGAATCAGGGTCTGTTGAAAGCGGCGAGGGCAAGGATACAGCCTCGCCTCCTTGCCCACGGCCACGCCGCTGCTGGCCGGAAACGCACGACAGCAATCGTGCTGTTTGCCGTGGTCACGGCTCTTCCCTTGTGCGCCCAGCAGTCGCGGGTGTATCGCGAGGGCCCAGCGTGGATCGAGGAAACCACCGGCACGCTGCCCGCAAGCCGGGAAATCCGAGTCAATACCGACATGGGGTCGGTTCACATTGAGGGAAACTCCCCGAACGTCACATACGTGATTCGCAAGCGGTCCTTCGCTCCTACCGAAGCGGCAGCGCGCCGGCAGTTTGAGGAGCTCCGTATCTCCGTGGCCAAGGCCTCCATCGAGGGAAGGTTGCTGGGCAGGAACCTGAACCGGTTTAATGCCGAGTTTGTGGTTCAGGTGCCGCGCGAACTCGAACTGGTGCGCGTGGAGACGCGCAGCGGTGCCTTGAACTTGAATTCGCTTACCGCCACAATTCTTGGCACGACGGGCGGCGGCACGGTTAAGCTTGATGACATCGGCGGCCCGGTCAAGATCTCCTCCGGCGGCGGTGCCGTGGATGGCGGTAACCTCGGCGCGGATTTCACGCTCACGAGTGGCGGCGGCGACGTTCATATCAACAACATTGGCGGTCAGGCGCGCGTCAGCATTGGCGGCGGCAAAGTGTACATAGGATCGGTCAAGGGCTCGACCATCACTACCGGAGCAGGCGGAATTGAAGTGCGCAAGTGCGATGGCGATCTGCGCGTCAGCACAGACGGCGGCAATCTGTTCTTCGGTGATGTAAGCGGCTCCGTCCGCGCCGATACCGGAGGGGGTAGCGTGCGCCTCGCCAGCGCTAATGGGCGGGTTCAGGTTTCGACCGGCGGGGGCAGCGTTGAGCTTTACAACCTTGGCCAAAGCGCGCAGGTGGAAACCGGAGCCGGTCCGATTATGGTCGCCTTTGTGAGCGGCCATGGACACTTTTCCGATTCATCCCTGCATACTGCGGCGGGCGACATTTCTGTCTGTCTGCCGTCAAACATGCCAGTGACGGTCCATGCAGCGTCCGACATGACCAGCGGCAAAGGGATATTCTCGGATTTCCCTGAATTGAAGATCGCTACGACAGGCGGCAGCTTCGGTCCCAAGGCGATGTCTGCCGAAGGGATGCTCAATGGCGGCGGACCGATGCTCAGGATCCGCACGACGATAGGACAGATCAACTTTAAGCGATGTCAATAATCGCAGTATCGCTGAAACAGGGCTGGTGTAATATGCGCAAAAATAAGACGATGAAGTTGGCATTCATAGCTGAGCTGGCGGTTATGGCTAGCTTGCTCGCGGTGGTCGAACCTGCAGCCGCGGCTGTCGGGTGGCCCGAACATCCCGGGGCTTATCTGGGTGTTCAGATCGAGCAGGTTTCGCAGCAAAAGGCCTCCGACCTTAAGCTGAGCGAAGCCAGCGGGGCGTTGATCACTTACGTGGATCAGGATGGTCCGGCATGCAAGGCCGGCCTCAAGAGCAATGACGTGATCATCGCGTTCAACGGCTCCCAGGTACAGAATCCGGAACAATTGTCGGAGTTGATCCACAGCGCCGCGGCCGGCAAGCCGGCGAAAGTGACCGTCGTGCGTGACGGTCAGAAGAAGGACATCGACGTGACACTCGGAAGCTGGCCACATGTTGTGGTGCATGCGCAGAATCTGCCTCCGGTTCCGTACATGGCCTTTGCGCCTCCTAACGTTAAAGTGCCTGACATCGACGTTCCGTCTTTCACGATGCTCGCTTCGCGCCACGGCGTGGTAGTGGAAAGTCTGTGTCCGCAACTGTCCGATTACTTTGGCGTACCTCGCGGGCAGGGCGTTCTTGTCCGCTCGGTGGAGAAAGGCAGTCCGGGGGAAGCTGCAGGCCTGAAGGCCGGCGATGTGATTACCAAGGTGAACAACGAAACGGTGCACGACATGGCCGATTGGCGCCGCGCGATGCATACCCGCACAGGCAAGATCCAGGTTTTGGTAGTGCGTGAGAAGCACGAACAGACGGTCGTGCTGAATCTTCCCGAGTCGCGCGACACTTCCGGGCTGCAGGAGCAGGATTGGCCTGGATTCGAAGAGCATATGCAAGCCCTGCAGCAGGAGATAGCCAAGCTTGCTCCCGAGATCGCCCGCAGCCAGACTGAGCTGCTGGCCAACGTGAGGCCCAGCGAGCAGGAACTGCAGCAGATGCGCCAGGACATCGAGCGCTCAATGAAGCTCAAGCAGAAAGACATCGAGAAGATGCAGAAAGACGTCCAGAAAGAAGTTCAGAAGTCGATTCCTTCCCAACAGGAGCTGCAGAAGCAGATCGAGGAGTCAATGAAGCTGAAGCAGAAGGAGCTTGAGAAGATGAAGGTCGACCTCAAGGCCTTTATGCTGAGCCCCGAGGAGATGGAGCAGATCCGCCGCGACGTTGACGAATCGATGAAAGGCTTGACCCCGCAGCTTCAGCAGGAAATGGAACAATTCAGAAAGCAGATGGAAGAGCAGAAACTCAACCTGCAGGAAATGCTCAAGGGCCACGAGAACGAGCAGGAGTTCTAGCGGTCAGCGTCACGCACCGCTCACAAAGTCTTGCGCTGATCAGGTTTTGCCGAGAGCAACGGGTATTACGGCGCGGTCAGCACTGTTTGATACGGGTCCAGCACCACCTGTTTCACGTCGGCGGGAACCGTCAACGTGAAGCGGGTTTCATCGCCTTCGGCGAAGACCCGGCCGAGATAGATATCGCGATCGCCGGCGACGCCATAGACCGGAACATTCGTAACCAGGTCGGGCGGCGCGGAGTTCTGCCGTATGGTTCCGCTGACGGTCGTGGTTCCGGCGCTGCGCGAGAATTTCACTCCCGCCAGCTGAAGCTGCGGGAAAGCGGTGCCGTTCACCCAACCATCGAAGAACCAATCCAGCGATTTGCGGTTCTCGAACCACAGCGAACGCGGCAGCACTTCTTCCAGCGCCGCCTCCAGGTCGGCGTTGGTGATTTCCTTCCCCTGAAAGCGCTCGACCAAGGTGCGCAGTAGCGCCAGGAAAACCTTGTCGTCGCCGGCGGGGTGGTCAGCCGTTCGGGAAGCGTCGCGCAGCATTTCCCGCAGCATGTGCATCAGCCACGTTCCCCGGCCGTAAGCGATAATCTCGTAGCCATCGGGAAACTTGGACGACGACAGGCGCGCGCCCAGCGTCACCGGCCCGGCGATGACCTGGCGGCGGCCGTCTTTGGATTCCTTGGCCAAAATCTGCCGGTAACCTTGGAGCAGAAAGTGGACGTCAGCCGGCCGGTTGCGCTCCAGCAGCAGCAGCGAGCAGTAATTGGCCAGCGCCTCCATCAGCCATTGTTCGTGATAACTGGCCCAGGAAACCTCGTCTCCGTACCACTGGTGCGCCAGCTCGTGCGGCATCATGATTTCGCTGTAGATGACGCGATCCAGCGGCGTTATCTTGATCGCCTCCAACTGATCGAGCGAAAGGTAGGCGTAGGTCGACAGAAAGATCAGGCCTGGCCATCCCTGACTGTTGGCATTGGGATTTTCCGTGAGCGCCAGGCTGCTGAACGGATAGGGCCCCAGCATCTGCGACAGGTCGGTCAGGGTTTCTGCAGCGTGGTTCGCCAGCATTTCTCCCGTGCTTGCCGGATCCGCAAGCGGTGGAGGGTCGGGAACTGGCTCCAGCGTTCCCGGAGGGTGGGGCGACTGCAACTGGCCGGCCCTGTCTCCTCCCGGTGGAGTCGCCCGCCGATATTCGGTGCCGCGCGCGGCGAAGGCATCAACCGAAATCGCCCCTGCCATGGAGGTGCTGCGCACGTATTCGCCAAGGTTAAAGCCCGCAATCGGAATCGGCTTTTCGCTGATCCAATGCCCGACGAAGTCGTTGCCGTCGCGTTCCAGTGAGACGCGCTTCCCAGTCGCAATCAGAGACCACGGCCGCGGAAAGCGGAAGGTGAGGTCGTAGTTGGCCATGGCGAGCCCGCGGTTGGGATACCAGGTTCCGCGCGCTCCCACATAGAGCAGGCCGCCGCCGGCATCCTCCAGCACCGAACCGGCATACGTGAAACGCAGCTGGAAGCGGGCGCCGGACTGCAGCGGCGCCGGGAAGACAACCGCCATGGTATCGTTGCCCCGTCGCGACATCTGGCTGCCTTCCACGGCATCGTTCTGAATGAACTCCAGCGGCTTGCCTTCGTATTCCACTTGCTGCAGTTGCAGATAACGTGAGAGTTCAAACAACACCGTACGCGTGCCACCCTGCCTTACCTCCACATCGAGCGTCGCTTCTGCTGCCAGTTCGTGGGGAGGACTCACGCTGGTTGCGATGGTGTACTTGCTGATGGACATGACATTCGGTGTCCACAACGGGCCACCCGGGCCCCCGAACCGCGTGTTTGACAGCGGCGCTTTCCGCAGCGACCGCATCGGGAAGCTCATCCACAGATCGTAGTAGGGTCCGTTCTCGCCACGCGGCGAAGGTTTCCCCACCATGATCTGCTCCGGGCTGCGCGTATCGAAGTAGATGTCGAAGGCACCGTAATGTTCGCCGGCCACCAGCGCGTGCAGCAGGCGATCAGGCACAGGCGGGGTTTCGCCCACGGCGGCTGAGGGCGGCGCGCTGGTGAAGGAGATGCAAAGGCGCAAAGCGTCCATCTGGGCCAGTTTGCTCGCCGTTGGATTGTTGCGAGCAAGAAATTCGGAGGTATCCTCTGCCGGGCGCAGGTATGGCTCCAGGTCTTTCGCCGTATCATCGTTGAAGCGCAGATACGCGGAATGGAATTTTTCCTCCAGGACGCCCGCGCCGGTGAACAGTCCCAGCGAGGCCCGCTCCATGCGCTCGGGCGGCCGAACCAGCACTTCGCCCTCGCCCTCGAAAAAGGCGCCTGTCACTTTGCCATCCACTGCCTGAGTGAACGCGATCGTGCCGTCGTTGAGCCAGAGATGAACATCTTCGCGGTTGATCTCCGCTTCGCGGATCGCGAACACCTTTTGCGGGTCTAGCCCCACGCTGCGCAGAGCGCGATAGAGAGGCAGCACGGGTCCGGAAGTGAGCGGGATGGAGTCGGTTTGCGCAGCCGCGCTCCCGGAGCACAGCAACAGCAGGACGCAACTGATGCAGGACAAACCTGCCTGGGGCCGCCATCTCATGTGGGTACTGACTTAAGGATGCTACGGAAACGGGCAACTTGTCATCTAAGCCCGAAGGCAGGTATAGTGCCGCAGCACACACCCCTGCCGTGTGCGCTTTTCTTGGCTCTTGGATCTCACATCTTTCTCTTGAGGTGCTTTATGGCAATCAGCTTCGCCACGGATATTCGGCCCTTGTTTCGCGACAGTCCCGACATTGACACGATGAAAGAGTTCGGCATGGATCTCTCGTCCTACGACGACGTCAAGAAGCATTCCGAGTCGATTCACTCCCGCCTGGCGGACGGCAGCATGCCCTGCGACGAAGCTTGGCCGAAAGCGCAGATCGAAAAGTTCAAGCAGTGGATGGACGAAGGCATGGCGCCCTAAGCGAATCCCACCACAGGATGGGGCACATAAGGCTCTTCCAACGCAGCGATCTCGTCTGCACCTAAGGTCAACGACAACGCGGCGATGGCATCATCGAGGTGCTGCTTCTTGGACGCACCGGCAATCGGCGCTGCGACCATAGGCTTGCTCAGCAGCCATGCCAGCGCGATTTGGGCGCGCGACACGCCCCGCTTCTGCGCGATCTCCCCGACGCGCTCGACCACGCGACGGTCGGAATCCTCCGCAGCGACGTAAAGTTTCTTGCCAAACTCATCCGTCTGCAACCGCTTGGTGCTTTCGCCCCATGCCCGCGCCAGCCGTCCGCGCGCCAGGGGACTCCACGGCAGCACGGCAATGTTCTCCTCCGCGCAGAGCGGCAACATTTCGCGTTCCTCTTCGCGATGCAGCAGATTGTAGTGGTCCTGCATCGTGGCAAAACGTGTCCAGCCGTGCTGATCAGCGAGATACAGCGCCTGGCAGAACTGCCAGGCGAACATCGACGACGCGCCGATGTAGCGCACCTTCCCGGCTTTGACTACATCGTGCAGGGCTTCCAGCGTAACCTCGATGGGCGTGTGGTAATCCCAGCGGTGAATCTGGTAAAGATCGACGTAATCCATGCCCAGCCTTCGCAGACTGGCGTCGATGTTCGCCATGATCGCCTTCCGCGACAGACCCCGCGCATTCGGCCCTTTGCGCTCAGAGAAGTAAACCTTGGTGGCGATTACCACTTCGTCTCGGTTGGCGAAGTCGCGAATAGCACGCCCGAGAATCTCTTCGCTCGTGCCGTCCGAGTAGGTGTTGGCGGTGTCGAAGAAGTTAATGCCGCATTCAATCGCGCTGTGAATGAGCGGACGCGCCTGCTCCTCGGGCAGCGTCCAGGTGTGTGCGCCCCGATTGGGATCGCCGAAGGTCATGCATCCCATGCAGATACGCGACACTTCCATGCCCGTGCGGCCCAGTCGAACGTAGTCCATATTGCCAGTGTCTCAGATTCCGGGACGGTCCGGATAGGACGCGTCCGACTTGCGAAGCGGCGTCTCAGCGAATGTGAAAAACAGAAACGGAGAGCTCCCCGTTGATGATCTCGGCCTTGCGCCAGCCGGTCTTGTCGTTCAGGGCGACCCATCGCCGCTCTTCCGTGCGATAGTGCCAATCCTTGTCGAGCTGCAGGAAGATCTGTAGCCCCCTGCCTTCCAGAATGTTCAGAATGCTATGGTCATGCGAGTTGCGCTCGTCGAAATCGGTGGAGGCGCGCTGCCCCATTTCGGCATAAATCTCGTGCAACTCGAACAGCAGTTCGTTGATCTCTTCCTGCAGCGGCTCCGCCTTCAGTCCGATGCGGCGGGCCTCGTGCAGCGTGATGGGGTAGCTGTGTGCCGGATAGCCGGAGTTCAGGATGTCACTGATCCGTTTGGCTTTTCTCGCATCCTTCAGGTGGTAGGAAAGGATCTCGAGGCAGAGCTTGGTTGACAGCGCGCTGATGCGGTCCACCGCCCCAATTACCAGAGGATGGACGTATCCAAACAATGCCTCATAGGGATTTGCGACCCTGCCTTTGGCCTGCTTCTGATAGAGGCGCACCACGCGGTGCAGTTCGTCCTGGCTGACGGAGACCCGGTCATTGTCGCGGTCGATCGGCGACAAATCGTGGGTGAGTGCCGTGTCTACCGCCGACAGCTGGGCTATCGGTCCCATCAGGATTTTGTCGGCGCCGAGCGCCAGCATGGTGGCAGCCGAGGAGCACTCCTGCGGCACCAGAACCGTCAGCCGCTTCACGTACTGGCGCAGAAGGTGCACCATGCGCAGCGAGGCCTGCCCGTAACCCCCATCCGACTTGATGAAGAAGTACAGGTGGTCCACTTTCCCCATGTTCTGCAGGATGCCGTACAGTCCGACCACGTCATTGGTGCAGATCGAGCCGTTGGGCGAGTTCCAGTAGGTGATTAACGGCGCTTTCAGTTTTGACTCAAGCTGCGCGATGACCTTCTGTGTCCTTTCCGTCAACACCTGAGGGGTCTTGATGGGGACCTCAGGGGCTTTCTGCGGCTTGGTGGCTAACTGGGGCATGGCAACTCAAGGTTACTTCTGCAGCCTCTGTTATAAACATCCCCACGATACTCGCCAAGAGAAAACTGCTTTGGCTCGCCTCACACGCCGCGCGCCTGATAGCGCAGAGTTGCCCAGCGAATCCACAGCGCCAGTGCAATCGCCAGGCCGGCCACGGCGCTCCAGATGGATACCACCACTGACATCGTGTACGCCACCAGTCCGAAGCGGTAATTGCGCCGGATGCGCGCGATCTCATGGTTCGAGACATCCGCGCGCACAAGCCGCCGGTTGCGCATGACCGACTCGAACAACAGGTTGTGAATAACACTGCTCACCAGGAACGTAGCGCAATAGAAAGTGGCAGCGGCGTTCTCCGCTGGCGTGCCAAAGTAGCGCGCCAGCATCGCGGTGGGGAACGGTACAAAGGTCACCATGAGCAGCAGAGCCCCGTTGCTCAAGAACAGCAGCCGGTCGGTCCCCTGCACCATGCGAAACAGTTCGTGGTGGTTGATCCAGATGAGCAAGACCGCAAAGAAGCTCAGCACGAGGGCCACAAAGGATGGCCACAGGCGTCCCAGGCCCGCTACAAGGCTGCGGTTGGTTGCATGTTCCAGCTCCGGGACGCTGATTTCGAGGATGAGCAGCGTGATAGCGATGGCAAACACGCCATCGCTGAAGGCTTCCAGGCGTGCTGTTTCCTTTTCCACGACGCCAACTTGCGGTTACGCCACCTGCTGCAGACGACGGGCTTCCATGCCGTCGAGCACACGCCACAGCGCCCTGGCTGCGGTTTCGGCGGCGGCCAACGCGCCTTCGGCCTGCTCGGGATGTGCGGCAATTTCCGCGCTGAGCAGCTCGCGCCAGACCTGGGAATGTTCCACGTCGGCGAACTGATGCAGCGTGAAGTAGCCGCGCGTCTTCGCGTCAGCCCCATAGCGCTCGGCCAGTCCATCAGCTTTCGCCTTGGCCACGCGCGGAACCTGGGACTCATACGCATAAAACGCCGCCAGGGCTTCGGCGGTCGAGCCTTCGCGCGCCAGGCGTAGGAACTTGCCGATTAACTCGCGCACCTCCGGCAGCGTCTCGCACCGGCGCACGTTGTCGCGATCGGCGCCCATCCCTTCTGCGAAGTCGAGCCACAGCTCGCTGTGCGGACGGCCGTCGAGTTCTTCGTCGCAGAGGTTACGCAGAACGGCCCGTCGCAGATCACCATCGTCCAGGCGAGAGTGCAACGCGCTGAGGTAAGCCGGGAACGCCGCCACATGATGGTAGTAATCGACGGCATACTCGCGCAGGTCTTCGCGCGTGAGCCGGCCGGCGGTCCATGCCTGGTAGTACGGATGGCACAACAGATCGTAGCGCGCTATGCGCTCTTCCAGCG
>Ga0335082_10001242_pt1 | contig 27139 bp, 24 predicted proteins | sample Lox_Sample_41_FD_206718 | JGI IMG/M metagenome (GOLD analysis project Ga0335082, IMG submission 206718) | Soil microbial communities from Loxahatchee National Wildlife Refuge, Florida, United States - Lox_Sample_4.1 | ecosystem: Environmental > Terrestrial > Soil > Wetlands | place: USA... | reverse complement strand
CGTTGTTGACTATGCTATGCGACTGGTAATGGTACCGCAGCCTACTCCCGGAAAGCGCTAAATCCTTGATAGCCGACAAGTAACCACCTGCGAAATTGTCTGCAAATCCGGCGCGCTCCAGCATTCTTACTCTGGATGCCCGCTGCCGCGAACATCCCCCACGAAGTTCGGCGCATCCCCAGAAACGTTGGAGTGAGGGTTGAACCCAAACGTAAGGGTTGAACTCAAAGAGAGGCTGAACATGTCGATTCCCGCCGTGCTCTCCGAACTCAGATGTCTTGCTTACCGAAAATTGATCCCCTGCCTCGTGGCCTGTGCATGCTTCCCAGCGCTTGCGGCCCGAGCTCAAGAAAAATCCGCAGAACCTTCTCACATTCCCGGATGGGTAGTGATTCCGGTGGAGGAATATCGCGTGCTGCGCGCCAAGGCGTATCCGGTGGAGCACGATCCCGAACCGCCGCCGCTCGATGCCACGCTCACGCGCGTGGACTACGACCTTCACGTGCTCGGCGATCTGGCTTCGGGCCGGGCCAGTCTCACCGTCGATGTGCTCAAAGACGGCTGGGTGCGCGTCCCCGTGCCTACGGGATTGCTGGTTCGCGAGGCGCGCCTTGACGGCAAGATGGTCTCGCTGGTGCCGGGCGCAGCGGGCAAGAGCTCGACGCATCTCTGCGCCCTGCTCTCGCACGCGGGACGATCGGTGCTCGCGCTTGATGTCGATGTTCCGGTCACGGCCTCCACAGGCGATGAGAGTATTTCCCTGCCCTCGACCGAGTCGGGCGTGACTCGCGCAGCGGTTCAACTTTCCAGGCCAGGAATCGACCTTCGCGTTGCAGGCGGAATTCTCTCCGAGAAGTCAGAGACCACCGGCGAGACCAAGTGGCTCGCCTACGGCCGCGGCAATGAGGCGCTGACGTTCACCTGGCGTAAGAAGACAGAAGACCACCACATCGAATTGCCGCTGCGGATGCGCGGATCGCTGACGCAGTTGACCAGCCTCGGCGAAGATGCAACGTCTGTTTATGCCGAAGCCAGCATCGATGTAGTGCAGGGAGCCGCGCGCGAAGTACGCATCCAACTTCCCGACAAGATCACCATCAACCAAGTTTCCGGCGCGCTCGTCGCCGATTGGGAGATGAAGAACGGAGAGCTCGCCGTCACCTTCCTCGAACCGGTCGAGCACAGTGCGCGATTCGTAATCAGCGGCGAGGCTCGCCTGCCGCGTGACGGAATCATCAATATTCCTCTGCTTCGGTTGCTGAACACCGAGCGCGACAGCGGAGGCGTGGCAGTAGAGATTCTCGGCGCCGGTGAGATCAAAGATCAGAAGGCGCAAGGACTCGAAGACGCTGATGCCACCGATCTCGGCGAGATGATCGCGAGCCGCCAATCCCCTGCCCTGGCCGCGTTTCGTGCGCGCTCCGGAGAGGCTGGTGCGGTTCGCTCTCTGAGCGTGAACGTCGCGCGCTACGACCAGCAAGCCGTGCTCATGGCTAACATCGAAGAAGCCCGATATCACGTGCTGATGAGCGCAGACGGCAAGGAACTGGTAGAGGCAAGCTATGCGGTCCGCAACAACCAACGCAACTTTGTGAAGATTACGTTGCCCGCGGGGGCGATGGTGTGGAGCGCGTCGCTGGCGGGAAGACCGATACGCCCGGGGCAATCGCCCGACGGAAGCCTGCTGCTGCCGCTCGAGAAGTCGCGCGGCGGTGAAGACGCTCCCGCGTTCGTGGTCGACATCATGTACATCACGAAGGCGACGCCCTGGCAGGACAAGGGGCAGGAGAAAGTTATGCTTCCTGCGCTTGATCTGCCGATCTCGCGCACTGGGATGCTGCTCTACTACCCGCCAATGTTCAAGGTGACGGCAGAGCCGGGAACTTTCCGCACGCAGGAGTTTCAGGCACCGGCGTCGGCTGCGCTCGCGCCAGCAAGATGGGAGTCAGGTAGCGGAGTCGAACGCTTAGGCGCGTCGCCCGCAGCCTCTCCCAAGGAGTTCGACCGCTTGGAGCAGTTCGCCAAACCCGAAGACAGAGACGACAAAGAAAAGAAAGACGCTACTCGTGCCCTGCTCGAGGGCTACCGCTCGAAAGCTCTCGGTGGCAAGGTGACGGGCGTCCTGCCAGTCAATGTTGAGTTCCCCGCGTTTGGTCCATCGATCTACCTGGTCTCCGAGTTAACCAGCGAGAACCAGTCCCCAGCAGCACAGTTCAATTTTCAGCGTGAGAAAAAGGGAGGTGTGCGATGAAGAACAGTCTTTTCGGGATGATGCTGGTTGGTTGCATGTGTGCAGCCTCGATTTGCTGGGCGCAGGAGAAATCCATTCTGCCGCTGCCGGATCCGGGCAAGGTGACGCTCACGCTCGACGAATACAACAAACTCGTCGAGATGGCCGCCAAGCCGCCGAAGAAGCCGGATGTTGCGCCGCTTCCCTACTCTCTCAAGCACGCCGACGTGAAACTGAAGGTTGAAGACAACGGCGTAATGGGCTCGGTGGAAGTGGAGGGCGAAGTCTTTCACAAAGGCATCAGCAAAGTTCCGCTGACCAGTGGCATGACGATTCTCGACGCGCATCAGAACGGCAAGGGCGTGCCGCTGATTCAGGAAAACGGCACGCACGCCGCGCTGCTGCCGGGGCCGGGAGACTTCTCCATCGCGCTCGATACCGGCTTGCCCCTGCGAATCGAGACTGGCCGTGCTTCCTTCAATTTTCCTGTACCCGCCGCCGGGAGTGTGCAATTGTCCCTCGTGATCCCCGGTGAGCATACGTTGGCGTACGTCAACCCCGGCGTAATCACCAGCCGGAGATCGGAGAGAGGGCGCACAACTATTCAAGCAACGCTCGTTCCCGGGCAGCCCGCCAGTGTCTGGTGGGCGACGCGCGAAGTGGTTGCACCGGTCGTGCCCCGCGAAGTACGGTTCCTCGCAGCTTCCAAAACACTGGTTTCGGTCAGCGAAGCGGAGATGCGCGTTGCCGTGCTGTCCGACATCACAGTTGTAAGCGGAGATCCGTCGCAGTTCCAGGTCGAGTTGCCGGCAGGATATGAAATCACCGGCGTCACCGGATCTACACTCGACTCAACCGAAACGCAAAACGGCGTGCTCACTCTGAAAGTCAACGCGCCGAGCCAGCGGAGCCATCAGTTCCTGATCTCGCTGGAACGCTCGATCAACGACACGAAGGCTGGCGTTCCGTTCCTCAGTTTCAAGGGTGCGCAGCGGGAAGATGGAGAAGTACTGGTCGAAGGCTCCGGCGCGATGGAGATCACTGCGAAAGAAGGCGGCAGCCTGAAGCGCATGGATGTGAAAGAAACAAATCAATACCTGCGGTCGCTCGCACACTACCCGCCGCAAGCGGCGTTCCGCTATCACCGGCAGGCCAGCGAGACGCCAACCCTTGCGCTCGAGTGGGTGCGGTTCCCGGATGGCAGCGTGCTCGCTGCCGTGGCCGAAAGCGCAGATGTCACCACGATGGTCACATCGGAAGGCAAGTCGCTGACCGAGGTCAAACTTACGCTCAAGAACCAGGCACAGCCGTTCCTCAAAGTCGCGCTGCCGCAGGGCGCAACGATCGTGTCAGCGGATGTCGCCGGCGAGCGCGTGAAGCCCGTGCAAGGAGCGGACGGGAACCGTGTGCCGTTGCTGCGCCCGGGATTCAGGCCGACGGGGTCGTACACCGTCTCGTTCGTGTTCATGCACTCGGGGGCACCGTTCGAGAAGAAAGGCGGCGCGGATCTCGTTCTCCCCAGCATGGACATTCCCATCGGCGTGCTGAACTGGGAAGTCTTCCTGCCTGAACGTTATAAGGTGAAGGATTTTGGCGGAGACGTCATCGCCTCGAATCTGGTGCCGGCTGCAATGCGCGACGAGCAAGCCACCCGCGGGATACTCCCACAAGCGGTGTATGCCAACCAGGCCAACTTCCGAGAGTACCGATTCGCAACGCCTGCCGGACAGATGGGCGGGTATGTCATGGATCCGACGGGGGCCGTTGTCCCGAATGCAAAGGTAACGGTCACCTCGACCGACAACGGATCGAACCGCACCGCGGTAACCGATGCATCCGGCCACTGGGTCGTCATGGGGCTGCCATCGGGAAACTACAAAATCAAGGCGGAGAGCCCCGGATTCAACGCCAACGTAAGCAACGCGAATTACAACGCCAATGAGCCATCGATGTACGCGAACACTCTGACCTTGGGCAGCGTATCGGAAGTCGTTGAGGTGCAGGCGCAATCCGTTCAGTTGAACACGGAAACGGCAGAGGTCTCATCGCTTCCAACGAGCGGCCGCAACTACGCCCAGCTTGAACGTCTGGCCCCCGGCGCCGTTAGCCAAAACGCTTCCGCGAATGTTGTGAACTTGCAGAAGCGCGTGTCGGGAGTGTTGCCGGTGGTCATCGACGTGCCCAAGGCCGGCACCATGTTCAGTTTTGTCAGGCCGCTGGTGCTCGACGAAGAGACCAAGGTGACCTTCAACTACAAGAGCCGGTGAGCCAAAAGCCCTGCTGCCCTTGCGATTCAGCCTCTCTGCCGCCGTTTCTTTACTGATGGCATAGAATGTTGGTCGCAGGTCGGCAGGGCATGAGCAAAGCGGAGTCTTGGAAATCGTGGGAAGGCCGCGTGGTCGACGGGAAATTTCCGCTTCGGCAATGGCTCGGCGGATCCGATCATAGCGCGGTGTTTCTCACCGAAAGGCCAGGCGCTTCATCACAGAAGATCGCCATCAAGCTCATGACCACGACCGGCGGTGACGAGCGCCAACTCACCCGCCTGCAGGCCGCAGGCCGACTCAATCATCCGCATCTGATTCGAACCTTCGACTCGGGCCGCTGCCAAATGGATGGCGCGCCGTTCGTATATGTCGTGATGGAGTGCGCAGACGACGACCTCTCCCAGATTCTGCCGCAGCGTCCGCTGGACTCGAACGAAGTCGCGGAGATGCTGCCTCCCGTCCTCGACGGTCTCGCCTACCTGCACGACCAAGGATTCGTGCATGGGCGCATCAAGCCGTCGAACCTGCTGGCGGTCGGCGACCAGTTGAAGCTCACGACGGATCAGGTCGATTCCGCGGCTGCGCCCATGTCGTCGCGTAGAAGAATCGACGTGTTCGACGCGCCGGAAACCGCGGCCGGAATCGCGTTGCCTGCCAGCGATGTCTGGTCGCTGGGCGCAATGCTCGTGGCAGCGTTCACCCAAAACGTGTCTCTCGCAGAGGATGGATCGCAGCGCGAACCGGGCTTGCCGCAGGGCATTCCGGAGCCTTTTCGCGGAATCGTGCGCGAATGTCTGCATCTGGACCCGAAACGACGCTGCTCGCTGAAAGAAATTCAGGCGCGATTGCAGCCCGCCGCTCGATCGGTACCTGCGCCAGAGCCGCCGCCCGCTCCGGCGCCCAGCCCGTATCGATATTCGTGGCGTGTATTTCTTCCGATCGTGGTGCTGGTCGTGATTGCGTTGGGATGGGGCCTTTACCGCTTGATTTTTCCAGCCACCCCTCACACCGCCAGCGAGGCCACAATTCAAACCGAGGCGCCGTCGAAGATGGAGCAGCCGAAGGCGCCACCTACCGCGACACAGCCTTCCAAACCGGCGCCCGCGAAGCAGCCTCCCTCATCGCCCGGCGCAGTGCTCCATCAGGTTCTACCCGACATCCCCAAGAGTGCGATGAACACGATCACGGGCACGATTAAGGTCACGGTGCATGTGCAGGTGGATTCATCAGGAAAAGTGACGGAGGCAACCTTCAAGTCACGAGGAAGCAGCGCGTATTTTGCACGTCACGCGCTGGAATCGGCGCAACGCTGGGAGTTCACACCTCCCCAAGTCGATGGCCAGCCCGCCGCCAGCGCATGGCTTCTGCAGTTCCGTTTCAAACGTACTTCGATTCAGGTGTCGCCCCAGCAAGTGAAGCGCTAGCGTTTGCTGTCCCGTCGCAGCTTCCAGGCAATCTGGCGGACCATCCCAAGCAAGACCTTCGCGTCCGTCGTCTGGATATTCAGCCGCCGCATCAGGTGACGAACCTTCTTCTCGAAGAACTCATCGGTGTCCGGCTTCACGTACTGGCTGATCTGCAGCGATTCGAACAGACACGCAATGATCTGCTCGACTTCGCCGGCGGTTGCGGGCTCGTGGTTCTCGCGAATCGGATCGAGTGATTCGTCGCGCGCGAGTTCATACAAGCACACGGCGACTGCCTGCCCCAGGTTCATCGAAATGTGATGCTCCTCGGTCGGGATGGTCAGGAGCCAGTGGCAGTGATTGAAGTCATCGTTGGTCAGCCCGATTTTCTCTGAGCCAAACAAGAGCGCCATGCGTCCTGTTTCCAGGTGCGCGCGAATTTCACTCCCCGCTTCGTTGAGCTTGCGCAGCGGATGCTGCAACGTCCGGCGGCGCACCGCCGTCGTTCCAATCACGAGCGAGCAATCGGCAATCGCGTCGGCGACTCCATGGAACTCTTCCGCATTCCTGAGCAGGGCCGTAGCTCCCACGGCGGAACGCGCTTCCTGAAAAGCCAAACGGTACGGATTCACCACGCGCAGGCAGTGCCCTCCGAAATTGCTCATAGCGCGCGCGGCGGCGCCTACGTTCAGAGGATTGCGCGGGCGCACCAGAACGACGACGAGATTGTCGAGCTTGGAAGTAACCGGCAAGCCGCTCATTCTACGACAGGCGCTACGCCAGGGCGGGCTGAATTCAGCGCCAAATGCAACTCAAAAGCCATGCACGCGCTCTTCCGTTGCCTTTCGTAACCTTAAAGCTAATTTGTAAAAAGTATGTCAAAACGCGCACCCCGACGATGTCATTCCTCGTCAAAGCATTGTAAGCTTCAGTTAGTCGAAGCGCTTCCGGACGATTGGGACTCCGGAAAGACTCCCCGAACTTAAGATTGGAAGGCCGCATATGGGGCACCTTGCAACTCCATTCAACCTAGGAAGACCGGTGAATCCGACACCTGCAGCAAGGCCGACAGGCCGCATTCTGGTAGTCGAAGACGATCCTGCTGTTCAGAAGGCGCTCCGCCGTCTTTTTGAGACGGAGGGCTTTACCGTGGAAACGCAGTCCGACGGAAGGTCGGCGATCGACAGCTTCCAGGCGTCCCCTCCGGCGGCAGTCGTGCTCGACCTGCGCCTGCCCAGGGTCTCGGGCCGCGATGTTTGCAAGGAGATCAAAGCTCTGTCGCCAACCCTGCCGATCGTTGTGCTCAGCGCCGCCAGTGATGTGTCCGACAAAGTCCTGCTGCTCGAACTGGGCGCCGATGACTATGTCACCAAGCCCTTCAGCCCGCGCGAACTGCTGGCGCGAGTTCGCGCCGCGTTGCGCCACACGGTCCGCGCTCCTGAAGCGCAGATCGTCAGCTTCGCCGACATCACCGCCGACTTCAAGAAGATGGAAGTCAAACGCGATGGCAAGGTCGTGGTGCTGACTGCGCAGGAATTCAAGACGTTCCAGTTTCTCGTGCAGAATGCGGATCGCGTGATCAGCCGTGACGAGTTGCTGAACGAAGTGTGGGGATATCAGAATTATCCTTCCACTCGCACCGTAGACAATCACATTCTGAAACTCCGCCAGAAACTGGAGAAAGACCCATCGAGCCCGGTACACTTCCGGACGGTACATGGTATGGGATATAAGTTCGTTCCCTGATTTCCGTGAACCCATCCACCGAGCCTGTTCCGCAAACGCCGCCGGACTCTTCCTTCAAGCCCGCTGGCACTTCTCTACCCCGACTTCGCCTGCGCACGCGCTTCCTGCTGTCGATGCTGCTGATCACGGCGGGCCTCACCATCACCAGCCTTCTTCTGGTGCGGCGCAGCGTGGAGACCAATGTCCGCCACAGCATTGCATTCAACCTGCGCGACTCGGTGGCTGCCTTTCAGGACTTCCGGCATGAGCGCGAGAAGATGCTGACCAATGATGTCGCACTGCTCGCCGACCTTCCCATCACGCGCGCCATTATGACCAGTCCTGATCCGGTCACGATCCAGGACGCGTCGCAAAGCATCTCCGAAATTGCGAATAGCGATCTATTCGTGATGGTGGACCGCACCGGGAAAGTTGTCGCCCTGCACACCAAGACGCCGGGATTCAACCGCGACGCCGCAGAGAAATACTTTCAGCAGTCGCTGGATGAAGACCGCAGCGAAACCAGCCACTGGTGGCTCGGCGAACATCATCTCTATCAAACGTTCATTCAACCGATTTATCGGGGATCACGAACCGACGGCACGCTCCTCGGCTTCCTGGTGATCGGGTACGAGATCGATGACCGCCTCGCCGCCGAGGTTAGCAAAGTTTCCGGCAGCCAGGTGGCGTTCTCCTGCGGAAATGAAATCATCGCAACAACGCTCCATCCGGCGCAGGCGCAGAGCGCAGACATGCAGGCCCTCACCACTGGGGCCGTGCAGGAAGCGCCTCGCGATGTCGAGATTGGAACCGAGCGTTTTCTCGCCACGTCACTGGACCTGTCAGGCTCCAAAACTGCGTCGGTCCGGCTCAGCGTTCTGGAGTCTTACGATCAGGCCACCAAGTTTCTCGATCAACTGAATCGTTATCTGGTGTTGCTGGGACTCGCAGCCATCATCGTCGGCAGCGGATTGGTATTCTTCATCTCGCACACCTTCACGCGGCCGCTGGGCAGCCTGGTTGCCGGCGTGCGCGCCTTGGAAGTCGGTGACTTTCACCATCCGCTGGATCCCCGCGGAGGAGACGAAGTTGTCGAACTGACGCTCGCCTTCGACCGCATGCGCGCCAGCCTGCTCAAGAGCCAGCGCGATCTGCTCGAATCCGAGCAGTTGGCGACCATCGGGCGCATGGCCAGTTCGATCTCCCACGATCTGCGTCACTCGCTGGCGGCCATCGTCGCGAATTCGGAATTTCTCTGCGACAGTCACCTGACGCCCGTTCAACGCGAAGAGCTTTATCAGGAAGTGCGCACGGGCGTGAACCTGATGACCGACCTCATCGATTCCCTGCTTGAATTCGCGCGCACACGCGAATCGCTGACCCCCTCGTATGCTAACGTTTCAGAAACGATCCAGCGGGCGGTGCAAGCCGCCCGACTGCATCCCCGGCATCACGCCCGATCGATCGACGTGCTCTGTGGGCCGCAGGTCTCAGGATGGTTTGATCAGCGCAAGCTGGAGCGCGCTCTGTACAATCTTCTTCTCAATGCCTGTGAGGCGGCCCCGGTTGGCGGCGGCAAGGTAGAAGTCACGGCAGGGGAAATCTCGGGAGCCATCACGATTTCGGTGGCAGATAACGGTCCCGGCATCGCGGAGTCGATTCGCGAGCGTTTGTTCCACCCGTTTGTGAGTTACGGTAAGGAGAACGGCACAGGCTTGGGACTAGCGGTCGTGCAGAAGATCGTGCAGGACCACAATGGTGAGATATTTGTCGAACGAACCGCGCAGGGCAAGACGGTCTTCCGCATTGTGCTGCCCGGACGCGGCCAGGAAACTCCACGCGGCGCCAACGACTCCAGCGTCGAGGTGCCATCTCTCGTACCCGCTCCGCGGGATAGTGCAAGTCAGAATTCCGTATCGCATCCGGGCCCCTAAGGCACGAATTCGGTTTTCCACGTGCCCGGCCTGGATGTTCAGGAGGACGGTGTGAAAAACCTTAGGACCCCTACGCTTCGCGGGGCCGCGTTGACAGCTGCCGCTATCGTTTTTTTTGGCGTACACGTCTTGGCGCAAGATACGCCCGCCGCACCCCCCACTCGAGAGGACGCCGACATTCGCGAACTGCAGGAGCAAGTTCGCCAGTTGAAGTCCCTGGTGGATGCGATGCGCAGCGAGAATGCCGAGTCCCGCGCGGAAATGTATCAGTTGCGGCAGGACTTGCAGGCAACGCGCGCCTTGCTCGAGCATCCCGCGGCGGCGAATCAGACGGAAGTGGCGACCCAACCGGCGAACCAGAGCGGCCCTCCGTCGAGTGCCGGAGAAACTTCACAGGGCGAAGCCTCTCTTGAAACGCGCGTGCAGAAGCTGGAAGAATCCACCTCGCTGATTGGGTCGAAAATCGACGAACAGTATCAAACGAAAGTTGAAACAGCATCGAAGTATCGCGCGCGCCTCCACGGAATCGTGCTGATGAATGCCTTCCGCAATGTGGGGGGTTCCGACAATCTCGACTTTCCGGATTACTCCCTGCCTGTTCCCGGGCTCTCTCCACTGGCCACCGTCGGCGCGACGCTGCGACAATCCGAGATCGGACTGGAAATTTTTGGCCCAAAGGTCGCAGGAGCAAGAACCTCAGCCGACCTGCAGCTTGATTTCGCGGGAGGATTTCCCAACACCGGCAATGGCGTGAACTTCGGCCTGGTGCGCCTGCAGACCGCAAGCCTGCGGCTCGATTGGGATCACACTTCGGTCATCGCCGGCCAGGATTCGCTCTTTATCTCGCCCCTGTCCCCGACTTCTTTTGCATCGCTGGCAACACCCACATTTGCCTTTGCGGGAAATCTGTGGGGCTGGACGCCCCAAATCCGCGTTGAACATCGCTTCTCGCTTGAGGGTCAGCAAACCATAACTGTGCAAGGAGGAATTCTCGATAATCTCGACTGGGAACCTCCTTACGACTCATTTGAGCGAACCAAGCAAGCGGGGGAAATGTCCGGCCAGCCCGCGTACGCTTTTCGCACCGCGTGGTCGCGTCCGGTACAGTCACGTCCGTTGAGCTTCGGAGCCGCCGGTTACTACGGCCGCCAGAACTGGACCTGGGGACGCTATGTCGATGCCTGGGCGGCCATGGCGGACTGGCAGATTCCCATGGGGCCGCGCTTCGGACTCTCGGGTGAGTTCTATCGCGGGCGCGGCATCGGCGGCCTTGGAGGCGCGGTTGGAACCTCGGTGGTTTACGGCGGGCCTTGGGCTCTGCCCTACAGTCCGCTGCGAGGCCTCAATACCGCTGGCGGATGGGCACAGTTGAAGTTCCAACTCACGCCCAAAGTAGAGTTTAATGGAGTCGTGTCCGACGATGATGCCTACACCAGCGACATTCGCGGGTTCGCCATCGATCAGGACAACTTCGGGCTGATTCTGGGGAGAAACCGGGGCGCACTCGGTAATATCGTCTTTCGTCCGCGATCGGATCTGGTGATGTCCGCGGAATTCAGACGGCTTCGCACCTTCCCCGTCTATAGCAACAGCAACTCGCTCAACCAGGTCAATCTATCGCTGGGGATTCTGTTTTGAATACACACCATCGCGGAATATCGGTCGCGCTCCTGATGCTCGCTGGGACTTTCGCCCTCGCGCAACAGCCACTGAAAGCGCACGTGGAACTCACCCATAACGGCCATCGCGCAAAGGACGCGTCCAAAGCTGTGGTGTGGCTGACGCCGGTTGGCACCACGGTGGAAGCTCCGCGCCAGGACCCGTCGCAGATTCCGCAGCTCGTGCAGAAGAACAAAAGCTTCCAGCCTTCCCTGATCGTGATTCCCACTGGAGGCAAGGTGGAATTCCCCAATCACGATCCGTTCTTCCACAACGTGTTCTCACTGTTTGAAGGCAAGCGCTTTGATCTGGGCCTCTACGAGAGCGGCACCACGCGCTTCGTGCAATTCGACAAGCCGGGAGTTTCCTTCATCTTCTGCAACATTCATGCGGAGATGAGTGCCGTAGTCATCGCGCTGGCGACGCCGTATTACGCAATTTCAGATGCGCGCGGAGACATCAGCCTGCCCGATGTTCCACCCGGACGCTACCAGATGCAGGTATTCCACACGTCGGTGTCGGCCGACACGCTGCGTACGCTCTCCCGCGAGATTACGGTCTCTCCGGGCGAGACGACGCTGGGGACCATCACGCTCGCCGAGTCGGATGTGACGGTCGCGCACAAGAACAAGTACGGTCACGACTACGATCCACCCCAGCCGGATAGTCCGGCGTACGCAAGGCCGTAAAAAGCAAGGTTTCAAGGCCTTAAGGGACAAAGTTCGAGGATTGAAGACCAACTCACTGGGGCTGGGCCGAGGCGTTTTTTGGCTTTGAAACTTTGCAGCCTTGAAACCTGTCGTCAGAAACCTTGCCTTCCACAAAGAAAGAGCGCGCTATTTCGAGCGCGCCCTTCTCGCCTCTGTCTTCACTTCGTTTACATCAACTCATTTCTTACCGATGGCCGCCGCTCGAGTGACCGCCGCCACTCGAGTGTCCGCCACCACCACCACTCGAATGCCCACCACTACCGCCGCTGGGGTGTCCGCCCCCGCCGCCACCGCTCGGCATATGACCGCCGCCGCTGGGAGCACGACCTCCGCCACCGTAGCTCGGAGCGCTACGAGAGCCGCCATAGCTCGGTCCACGCGAACCTCCGTAGCTGGGAGCACCGTAACCGCCGCGCGGGTATCCGCTGGACGGACCGCGCACGATGGGTTGGTGCATATCCAGTTGCGGACGCGATGATCCGCGGCCGTAGCTATCCGAGTAGCCGCGTTGTGGCGTCGAACTCGGCGCCGTGCGATTCCAGTAGCCGCCGCTGCTCCGCGCTGGCGCCCCGCTTGTCCCACGCGACATGTCGCTGCGAGACGGAGGCGTGAATGGACGGAATCCGCCTCGGTTCTGAGACGGCGCTACCTGGCTCGTGCCCCGCTGCGGCTCGGGCCGTGAACCCAGGCTGCCCTCGGACGGCCGGTTATTGCTGCTTGGAGGTGTAAACGGACGGAATCCGCCTCGTTCCACCGGCTGCGCCGCAGTTCCACGTACCGGTTCGGACCCGCGGTTCGTCGGCGCATTGAATCCACCCCGGTTCTGACTCGCCGGCACGGCGTTGCTCACGCCGCGGTTGCCGAAGCCGCTCCCTTCGCGATTCGCCGGCGTTCCAGCCGTCGGACGCTGCATCGTGCCCCGCGCAAATTCGGCATTCGAGCGCCCACCCGCCGGGACTGCTCCCACACGGTTCTGCTGCATCGTCTGTCGCAGATTCGACGTTTCCTGCTGGAACGACGCTGGACGCTGCATGTTGTTGTGCGATCCGAAGAAGCGCTCCGACCCGCCATTGCGCATGGTCGCGGGCGATGCTGCACGTCCGCTGGCCGACAAGCTTGCGCGTGACGGAACCACGGGCAAGTTGCCCGCCATCATGTGCGCACCGCGCAACTGTTCCGGCCGAGCCGCCACCGCATTGATGCGGCCGGCGCCGAAGTGCCCGGCATTGACCGTCGACATGGCGCGGCCAATATGCCGGTCGTGCAGATTCGCCAGGTTCGAGAAGCGCAACCCGTTATGCAACGGGCGGATGCCGCCGAAGCGGCCGCCTCCCCAGCCCCCTCGTCCCACCCAACCAAAACGTCCGCGATATCCACCCCACCACGGGTGGAAATAGTCACACGGTCCGAGCGGGAGCCAGCCGAAGCCGCCCCATCCGCCCCAACCGAAGCCGAAACCATAGCCGCCGCCCCAACCCCAGAACGAGACGTAAGCAGGCGACCAGAACGGTCGGTAATACCCATACACCGGACCCGGCCACCATCCCCACGCGCCGCCCGCCCACATCCAGCGTCCATAGTGATAGGGTGCCCAGCCCCAAGGCTCATAACCAACCCACGTCCAGCCGTAGTAAGGCTCGTAGACCCAGTTGCCGTTGCGGTACGGAGCCCAGTCCGCATCCTGGTTCGGATACCACACATCGCCGTAGTCATCGACGTGACGCCACTGTCCGTAGGTGTCCAGGTCCTGCGAGCCGGTGTAGTAGCGGTTCGTGTGCTTCCAGGAGTTTGCGTTGCGAATGATGTGATCGCGATCGCTGATCCAGCGGTCCCAGTCATCACGATCGGGCGCAGAAGCAATCTTGTATTGCGCGGAATCCGCGTTGCCGCGGACCGTTGCCATCTCTCCGCTGCGAACTTCCGTGCTGCCCTGCGGCGTGGCAATCTGCGCTTCGCCCTGGCGCACGATCACGATCGTGTCGCCATCAGGATGCACTTCAATGCGGAACACACCATCATGATGCGATGGATGAACCGAAACGTTCGGAGTATCGATCTCCGGCTCCGCCTCGCTGTCCTTCGAAACCGTGTACGTGACCAGGCCCTCGCTCACCTGAATCTGAATGTTCTTCTTCGTCAGGTTCGCGATATTCGCTTTCGTGTGCGAGCTCAGACGGAGGATATTGGCAAAGTCGAGCTGCAATTCGGTGCGGGCAGTGTCGCCGGTCGACAGCTTGTCGCCGGTCATGACCGGCTGGTTCAGCGTCGCCGCGGACCAGTCTCCTGAGTCGCCGCGCTGCGTCGAGACATCGCCGTGGATCAAGCTGATGCGGGCGACTCCCTGATCGGTCTCAGCTGGGGCCTCACCCGACGGGCCGCCGGGCTGCGCCTCTGTGGGCTGCGCATCTTGCGAAGCTCCGCCATTCGGATCCAACTGGCCGGTCTCCAAAGGAGCGTTCGGCTGCTCCGATGGGCCGGGACCCTCTTCTCTCGTCTGCGCCATCGCGCTGAGTGCAAATGCACTCGACAGCGCCAGAATCAAAATCGCAAGTCGTCCAACCAGATTGTTTTTCATAGCGACCTCCGACCGACCCTCCACAAAACTCTGCATAAGTGCTGAATACCTCTGACTGGTAAATGGCAAGTGCCGTGCCAAAGAGGGGTATTTGGCGGGGCTGCAAACCCTTTGTTTTCAGATGAAAGTGGAAGCGTAGACTGATATTAGAAGTGGAAATCCAGCGAAATTGGCCGCCCACAGCCAGAAGTGGTGGTTTTCGGCCACCTAGCTCGTCTGCATCATGGCGGCGTACATGCGGTGAAAAGCGTGGACGCCCTTCTCTTGTTTGACGCTAAATCGTCCCCGCGAGTAACTCCGCGAGCGCAGATTCTTCTGCACCGCCTCGCAGATCCCCACGTCTTCGATCTGGATCTGATCGCTGAATTCGACTGACGCCTTCGCCGCAGGCGCCGCATGATCCTTCTCCGGCAAGTACCACTCGAAGATCGCCAGCGACCGCTCCGGCTCCAGCGGCACCACGATATTCAATGAAACGTTGTCGGGATAGCAGTTCAGCATCCAGTTGGGAAAGATCCAGAAGTAGTCGGTGGTCAGATCTTCGCGTGCTTCCTGATAGCGCCGCGGCGTCGCGTCACCAGGCTGCGCCCCGCGGATTGGGCTGAACTGCCGGACGTGCCACGGATACGGCTCGACTACATACGCGTTGTAATCCAGTTCCCGATTCAATCCCGGATGCACGCTCGGCAGGTGATACCCCTCGAGATAATTGTCGACGTACGTCTTCCAGTTGCACTTCATGTCGTACGTGCGGCGTTCGAAGAGCTTCATTCCAGTGAACGGAAATTTCTCCGCCTGCTGCGGCAGGTCTCCAAGGCTCTCGCGCAGCGGCGACGCGTCAGGTTCGAGATTCACAAAGACGAGGTTGAACCACTCTTCCGTTCGCACCGGTGCGAGCGCGAAATCCTCAGGGCGAAAACCCTCGACGCCTTCAACCTCGGTAGCGCTGATCAACGATCCATCGAGGCCGTACGTCCATCCGTGATAGCCGCAGCGGAACAGCTTGCGCGAGCCGCATCCTTCCGCCGGGGGCCCGGCGCGGTGCCGGCAGACGTTGTAGAAGCCGCGCAACTGGCCGTCATTGCCGCGCACAAACACCAAAGGCTCGCCCACCAACTCGGTTGTGAAGTAGTCGCCGGGATCCGCCACCTGGCTCACGTGACCGACGACCTGCCAGGTGCGCGCAAATATCTTCTCCTTCTCGGCGGCGAAGACCGACGAATCCGTATACAGCGTAGACGGAAGGGTCCATGCCCGCTCGATCTGAGCTTCCACTCGGAGGGTATCGGATGAAAAGTCCATGAGTTTCTACAGAGTAGCGCCGCCACATTCTACGGCATGGACCCAAATCCGGTCGCGAGAGCCTTCCTAAATCAGTCCGGATGGCCATCCCCCGATGACACGAAATGTCAGTACACGCGACGGAATTTGCTATGGAAGTGACAGTTTCGGCAGCCCGGAATGGGCCTGAGAGCTACCAAAGTTTGCCCCTCAACTGAAAACAAAGCGCTTCCCCTACAACCCACTGGAACGAAGGTAACTAACGGCTTTGGCGAGGCAGATGCAAACATCGAGACGGCTGCGTTATTCGCAGAGAGTTCAAAAAATAGACACACACGAGGGGAAAAATCGAGATGCGGAAACAGAAGGGTTTCTCACTTATCGAACTGCTGATCGTGGTTGCGATCATCCTGATCATCGCAGCAATCGCGATTCCGAACTTGCTTCGCGCCCGTATGGCGGCCAATGAGTCGTCTGCTGTCGCGTCGATTCGTACCATCAACACTGCTGAAGTCACCTACAACTCGACCTACCCGACAGTTGGTTTTGCTCCTGCTCTGACCAACCTCGGTGGTGCGATTGGTGTGGCTTGCGTTCCTAGCTCCACGACCGCTTGCTTGGTCGACGCAGTTCTGTCGAACAACGGTAACCCGACCGGCAGCGGCAAGTCTGGCTACAAGTTCTCGACCGGTGCGGGCACGGTTTCGGCTGGCGTCAACGTTGGCTATACCGCTCTGGCTGTGCCGATCACGATCAACCAGACTGGTCTCCGCGCGTTCTGCGCTGAGGAAGATGCAGTGGTTCGCGTCGACCCGGCCGGTGCGTGCAGCAACACTGAAGCGGGCGTCCTGACGTTCAACCCGCTCAACCAGTAAGCACGTTTTGGCGAAGTACCTGGGGGAGGGTACAAGCCACGGAGCAGCGAGCGTAAGCTCGCTGCTCCTTTCGTTTTTTGACCCCGTTTCAGCAGCTTAACCGCCCCTCCGGAGTTCCGAATCCTGCCCTAAATCGGTGACACAAATTGTCGCTCCTCCCACTTTCTGGCAGAGTCATGGGGACTCAAAGGTCACCACGGCCAACATCGCATCCCTCAAAACAAAGACTTTAGTACGCCAGGTACCTGCGCCAATTTGGCAGACCGCGTGCGATATCAAAGGCGTGCCCGTTGAGTAAATCTCGCGTCAGAAACGAAGTTTTGGGGACAACTGGAAATGCAAAAACAAAAGGGTTTCTCACTAATCGAATTGCTGATCGTGGTGGCCATCATCCTGATCATCGCCGCCATCGCGATTCCGAACTTGCTGCGCGCCCGCATGGCGGCGAATGAGGCTTCTGCGGTTTCTTCCTTGCGCACGATCAACACCGCAGAGATCACGTACGCCTCTACATATCCCACGGTCGGTTTTGCTCCTGCATTAACGAACCTGGGTGGCGGCATTGGCGTTGCCTGCGTTCCTAGTTCGACTACGGCTTGCCTGGTCGACGCGGTTCTGTCGAACAACGGCATCCCGGCGAACAGTGGAAAGAGTGGTTACAAGTTCACGACCGGTGCAGGAACGGTATCGAGCGGCCTCAACATCGGCTACACGGTTCTGGCAGTACCGGAGGTTCCGAACCGCACCGGCATCCGTGGCTTCTGTACGGAGGAAGACGCTGTCGTTCGCGTCGATCCGGCGGGCGCGTGCTCGAACACCGAAGCGGGCATCCTGACCTTCAGCCCGCTGAACCAGTAACGATTTCAGGCAAGTACCACGGGGAAGGGTACAAGCCAGAGGAGCAGCGAACGCGAGTTCGCTGCTCCTTTCGTTTTGCCTGAGAGTTTCGACTCTACACCTTCTTCTCCCAGTATTCCGTATTTGCCACTGCAAGAACGCCGCGCTCTCCCGTTCTATTTTCGCCAGTATTCATCGGTATTTCTGCGCCGGCGCAACGAATCGGGCGTAGAATGGGCGGTGCGCCTTGCTGGGCGCGGAAAGCCAGAGACTCGGCGGATCCGGGCAGCCGGCGGATTCCGACCGGGCGAACCAGTTGTAAGACTTCAACATCCCAGGGAACCCTATGAAAAGACAAAAAGGATTTTCACTGATCGAGTTGTTGATTGTGGTCGCGATCATTCTGATCATCGCCGCGATTGCCATTCCGAACCTGCTGCGAGCCCGCATGGCGGCGAATGAATCGTCTGCCGTTGAGTCTGTACGCACGATTACCACGGGAGAAATCACGTATCAGGCGACTTATCCTAGCGTCGGCTTTGCTCCGACATTGGCGAATCTCGGTGGTCCGCTCGGTGCAGCGTGCGTGCCCAGCTCGACCACGGCTTGCGTAATCGATTCGGTCCTGGCAAACAACGGCAACCCCGCCGGCAGCGGCAAGAGCGGCTACCGGTTCACGACGGGAGCGGGAGCTCAGTCGGGTGGAGTCAACCAGGGATACACGGTGCTCGCGGCCCCGATCTCGATCAATCAAACGGGCATTCGCGCGTTCTGCGCCGAAGAGGATGCAGTGATCCGAGTCGATCCCGCCGGCGTCTGCTCGAACACCGAAGCTGGAATTCTCACGTTCAATCCGCTGAACCAATAGAGCAAGCTCAGCGATGTGGGAGCAGCGCCCGCTGCTCCCACATATTTCCGTTCTTTCTCCCCAGCTTTTCTCACCAAACATGTGCGATTAGCGGAATCGCAGGGCCGTTCCGGCGTGTCGTCGATTACCCGCGGTTACGAAAGTTCAAACGTTCTTTTCCGAACTGGTAGCCCAGCTGCAACGTATTTCGTAGCCTGCCCCGGAACGTACTTGGCCTATTTGAGGGGATTCGACCTATGCGTTCAAAAAAGGGATTTTCGCTGATCGAGTTGCTGATCGTGATCGCGATCATACTTATCATCGCGGCGATTGCGATTCCGAGCCTTTTGCAGGCCCGGATGGCAGCGCACGAGTCATCGGCGGCCGGCTGCATCAGCGCCATGAAGAGCGCTGAGGCCGCCTACTACACCGCTTACCCGACAGTCGGATATTCGCCTGACATTGCGTCGCTTGGCGGACCGCCGCCGTGCACGCCGTCCTCCACGACCGCCTGCATCATTGACAGCGGCTTGTCGAGTGCGGTCCCGGGAAGCCCCGGCAAGGGTGGCTACTTCTTCCTCGCCACCGGGGTCCAGACCGGAGGCGCCACGTTCAATACGGCGTACGTAATCGGTGCGGCTCCGATGGTGGTGCACTCCAGTGCGAATCGTGATTTCTGCTCCACCAACGACGGCGTGCTGCGCTCGCAGATGGGCAACGTGGGTGACACGCCCGTGAACAATCTGGCATCGTGCATCGCGTTTCCCGTGGCGCAATAGGGCCGCCGTCTCATATCAAGTTGAGAATCGCGCGTTGGGAGGCGTCCGTTCGTTTCCTCCTCTGCCGGCCCTTCCTCGGAATCTCGTGACCGTCGTAACCCGCACCTGCGTCCGATATGCGTTTTCTTTGCATATAATCGACTCGAAACGACTGTTTCGACCGCCTGAGAATCATGCCTGCAATTGAAATCCTGGGTTTGGAAAAAACCTACATGGTGGGTTTCTGGCGCCAGCGCCCCAAGCGCGCGCTGCAGCCGCTCCATCTCACCGTGGAGGAAGGCGAGATCTTCGGATTCCTTGGCCCCAACGGCGCCGGCAAGACGACTACGCTGAAGATGCTGATGGGCCTGGTCTTTCCCACGGCGGGAACCGCACGAATTCTCGGCAAAGACTGGACCGATCCTGAAGTCAAAGCCCAGATCGGATTCCTTCCCGAACAGCCCTACTTCTACGACTATCTGACCGCTCACGAACTGCTCGACTATTACGGGCAGCTTTCCGGGGTCCCGGCGAAAGACCGCAAGCAACGCATCGAGGAAGTGCTGCAGCGCGTGGGCCTGACTGATGTCAAAGGCCTGCAGTTGCGCAAATTCTCAAAAGGCATGCTGCAGCGAGCCGGAATCGCGCAGGCGATTCTGCACAATCCCAAGCTTGTATTTTTCGACGAGCCCATGTCTGGACTCGATCCTCTGGGCCGCCGCGAAGTGCGCGACCTGATGGCGCAACTCAAGGACGAGGGCAAGACCGTTTTCTTCTCAACCCACATCCTGTCCGACGCCGAGGCGCTGTGCGACCGGGTGGCGATCATACACAAGGGTGAACTGCGAGGCGTAGGAGCAGTTGAGGAGTTGACGGCGTCGGTGCAGGGCAAGATCGAAGTGGTTTGGCAAGGCACACAGGCTCCGGCCTCGATGAAAGCCCTGGGCGCGGAATGCCACGTCACTGGCGAGACAGTCCGGGCAGTGCTTCCCGAAAGCCAACAGGATGCTGCCATCGACGCTCTTCGACGTGAGCGGCTGCGCCTCATTGCGATTACGCCGCTGCGCACGTCGCTGGAATCGTATTTTGTCGAGAAACTGCAAAGCACTCAAACGACGGCGGGGACCTCCAAATGAGCGCACGGATCGTTCACATCGCGTCGAATACCTTCCGCGAAGCCGTGCGCGACCGCGTGCTCTACAACCTGATCGCTTTCGCGCTGTTGCTAACTGGCGCTGCCATCTTCGTCGGGCAGATTTCCATCGACATCGAGCGGCTGGTTGTCATCAACCTGGGCCTCACGTCGGTGTCGCTGTTCGGCATCGTCATCGCCATTTTTATCGGCATTGGCCTGGTCTCCAAGGAAATCGAAAAACGGACGCTCTACACGGTTCTGTCGCGTCCGGTCCGGCGCTGGGAATTCATCGTTGGGAAGTTCTTCGGGCTTGCGGGAACACTGGTTGTGAACACATTTTTCATGGCCATCGGAGTGTTCGCGGCCCTGCTGTACGTCGCTCACAAATTCCTGGCGTCCGACGCTTTGATCTTCGTGGCGCTGTACTTCATCATTCTGCAGTTCCTGATTATTTGCTCGCTGGCCCTGTTATTCTCGTCGTTCTCCTCACCGCTGCTCTCGGCGGTATTCGCCTTTTCCCTGTTCGTGATTGGCAGCTTTGCCGATGATCTCCGTGGATTCGCCAGCCTGACGCACGGGGTGACGCGCTGGATCGCGACCGGGGCAGCTTATCTGGTTCCCAATTTTTCGGCGCTGAACGTGATCAGCTCGGTGGCACATCAGCAGAGCGTAAGCGGCCAGCTCGTCCTGCAAAACACGCTCTACGCCCTGTTCTATACGGCCATGGTACTCAGCGGCGCGGTGCTGATTTTCGAGCGCAGGAATTTGAAATGAGCAGCCGCGCAGCAGCCCGTGAAAGGGCAAGGAGCTCAGCCCGATGAACTCCCGGAAGGGGGTCACGATCTTCGCTGCTTCTTGCCTGGCGGTCTCGCTGGTCGCGAGCGTCGCGCTGCTCAACCACATCGACCGAATCCGTCCTCGCGAAATCGCGGACGATGCCCTCTACGTGAGTTCGCCGAAGCTGGTGAAGCGGGCCAGTTTCGGTTTCGACGGACTGATGGCCTGCATCTACTGGACGCGCACGGTGCAATATTTCGGCCACCGGCACTACTTCCGTGAGCGCACGTACAACGAGCTTGCACCGTTGCTCGAAATCACCACTGCCCTCGATCCCAAGCTTTATCCCGCATATCAATTCGGAGCCAGTTTCCTGGCGCCTGCGCCGCCGAATGGCGCAGGCCAGCCGGACCGCGCCATCAGGCTGATGGAATACGGCATCCAACACAACCCTGACAACTGGCAGCTTTATTACAACCTTGGCTTCGTCTACTACACCGAGCTTCACGACTATAAGAAAGCTGGGGAAGTGTTTGCCCGGGGATCGGCGGTCCCCGGCGCTCATCCGTTCATGAAGGTACTGGCGGCGCAGATGGCGCAGCATGCGCAGGATTACGCTACCGCGCGCCTGCTATGGAGCGCCGCATACCAGTCGACTAAAGAAGAAAATATCCGGCAGAACGCGCTCGAGCACCTGCGCGCGATCCAGGTGGAAGAAGACGTCACGAACCTGCAGAATGCGGTCAGCCGCTTCGTTGCGAGCAATAACAGGATTCCCACCAGCCTCTGGGAAGTGGCCAGCGCCGAGCACCTGGCTGGCATTCCCGTGGATCCGGACGGCAATCCTTACGAAATGACCCCCGACGGAGAAGTCATCGTCGCCCAACCGGATGACTTTCCATTCATCACCAAGGGCCTGCCTCCCGGCTACAAGCCCGGACCTCCAAAGTTCCATACCAAGAGCTAAGAGCTCAGCCGATCTGCTCAGCATGTGACAATGGAGTCGATGAGCGATCGTCCCCCGGACACCCCCCGAATTCTCCCAGCAGCGGGCCGGTATTGGAGGGAACGTGCCGGCCGTGCGGGCGCTCTCATCGCGACGCGCGATCTGATGGCTGCTTTCTGGGAGTTTCTGCGAGATTCCACGCCCTCCCGTCTGCGATCGCGCTTCGGCGACGCTGATTATGACTGGGACTACCGCGTGAACACGACGAGCGGCGCTGTAGGCTGGCGCGACCGGTTTCTGGGATTCTTTCACTCCCCGTATCAACCCACGGAGCAGTCTCTATTTCACGAGATGCTTGCGGCTCTGGAGAACAGCACGCACCTGAACTTCGCAGACTTTGCTTTCGTCGATCTCGGCTCCGGCAAGGGACGTACGCTCTTGATGGCGTCAGACTATCCCTTCCAGAAGATCCTTGGGGTCGAGCTACTTCCCTCGTTGCACGCCATCGCGCGGCAGAATCTCGCCCAGTACAAATCGGAATCGCAGAAATGTTTTCGGATGGAATCGATTTGCGCAGATGCTACGGATCTGCTCTTCCCGGAAGAGCCGCTTGTAATCTTTCTGTTCAACCCGTTTCCGGAGTCGGGCTTGCGGAGAACGATCGCGAACCTGGCTTCGAGTCTGGAACGCCACCCGCGGTCGGGGTACGTGATCTATCACAATCCGCTGCTCGAACAGGTCGTGCTCGAGAACTCCCGTTTCAAGAAGATTGCCGGGACGCACCAGTACTCGATCTTCTCAGGTTGCCCTGACTAGAACGCAACGCCAACGCCTCCCGTGATGAGGTTCGTGCGCCAGTTGTACAGGTTGCTGGGATTATTCGGATTCGCCAGGAATTTGAAGTAGCGGTTCTCGTACGTCCCCTTCACGTACCACTTCCCGAACAGATAGCCCACGCTGCCTCGCACAAAATATCCGTGATCGAAGTTCGGGTTCGGAAGTACCAAAGCCGCTCCGGAAGAGTGCCAACGGGGGCTGAATTCCGGCGCACCCTTGGCCTCGACAAAAAAGCGCTTCGAAGAGCCAAATTTGTAGCGCAACACAATGGGCAATTCGAACAGTTCCATCTTGTCGCGTGCGAAGAATTGGTTGTCGACGAAAGCGACTGGAAGATAAATCTTGCGAACCTGGCCGTCCGCTCCAACCGTCAGGTTGCCGAACTGAAAGTGGACGCCGCCATACACCGCATATTCCTTGGCGTGAGAATTGCTGTCGGAGGGAATCCGAATCTCGCCTCCGCCCACCACCGCCGGGCGGTCGGTCTTGGGATTGTTCTTGAACACGGCAATCTCGCCGTTTATGTCGACGATCGCGTCCGTGCTGGTCGGCAGTCCGGCAAACGTATCGCCAGTTTGGCCGGCATCGATCCCAAAGGTTCCTCGTTGACAATAGGCCGGAACCGCAGCCAGGAACAACACACACACGCACACCAGATGCGTCTTGCAGCGCCTCATCCCTGCATTTCCTCCCCTGTGGGAAAAGATGAACACTTCCGCGGATGCACCCGACAGAAAGCGGTTGGGTTCGTGAAATTCTCATTCTATCTGTGTTTTGCAATTCTATGGGATGCGCAGGAAGCGCGAACCGTTTTGTGTACGGAATGGAAAAGGACAGCGCCCACTCAGAAGTGGGCGCGCGCGGGACTAAGACCGTACAACCAGGAACCGAGATCTACGAACCTTGCTTCTCCAGAACCTTCTCGGCCTTTTTCGCGGCCTGCTTCTCCTTGCGATAGGCGCGGGCTACGTCTCCGAGAGGAGTAGGGATCGAGACCGGGCCGAACTCCCAGAGCGGGCGTTCGCCTTGCGCATAGGTGTAAGTATCAGAAGCTCCGCCGACGAGTGGCCGCTCACAGGCCATTGGCGTCAATGAGGCATGCTGCGGGTGGTCGGGCATCTGAAGCGGCGTGGCCTGGTTGGAGAGGGCGCCAGCCTGCCCGAAGGCAGCGGCGGCGCAGAGAACGACGAGTACGACCAGAGTGATTTTCATGGCGCTTTTTCCCATAGTTCAAGCTGGAAAGGTGCACGTGCCATGCCAACCATAAAACCATACTTATCAATTATTTACAGACCCGCAATCAAGTTACACGCAACAGTTTTCACATTTTATGGAGCGCCCATTCCAGGCTCTTCAATCGCTTGCTGGACTCACGTTGAACGGTGTATGGTTCGGCTTGAACGAGAAGCCCACGCTGGAGCCGAAATGAACGCGCGCCGATCCTCCCACTGCTCTCGCTGCGCCCAGCTTGCATTTGCACTTTTCCTCGCCCTATCGTCGGCACAAGGCTGGTCGCAGACCGACTGCGCGGATGGCAACGGCATCCTGGAGACGGCGCCTCCGAAAGACATGACCCCGGAGGAGTTAATCAAGAAATTCACCGCCGAAGAGAACAAAGTGCGGGACGCTCGCCTGCACTACACCTTCACGCAAGACGTAATGATCCAGACGCTCAACGGCACCTCGGTCGACGGACAGTTTCACGAGATCACCAAGGTCTCTTACGACGACAAAGGCAAACGCCAGGAGAACGTCACATTCGCCGAGCAGTCGACGTTGCGCGGAGTGTCCCTCTCAGCCGAAGACACCGACGACATTCGCACCTTCATGCCGTGGATTCTCACGACCGATGTCGCGCCGCAATACAAACTCACCTACGCAGGCCAGCAACACGTAGACGACCTCGACACCTATGTGTTCCATGTCGAGCCATTGAAAGAGGAAAAAGATAAGCGCTACTTTCAGGGGCGAGTCTGGGTCGACAATCGCGATTTTCAGGTTGTAAAGCTCTGCGGCAAGAGTGTCCCCGAGATTATTCCGAAGAAGAAGCACCAGCCCATCGACGTGCGGCCAACCTTCGCAGGGTACCGTCAACTCGTCGACGGCAGGTGGTTCCCGACTTATGCCCGCGTCGACGACACGCTGCACTTCGGGGTGGAGTCGATTCACCTGCGAGAGATCGTAAAGCTGAAAGACTATAAGAAGGTCGTTCCCGGGGCGACAGCCTCGAAGCCTTAAAGCCAAAGATCGTCCGGAAATCAGAACGGTACTTGAACCGTTTTCTCAGGTATGCTGTACTTCCCCCATGGCTGAAGAGAAAGAAAAGAATCGCGCAAAAGACATCGTCCTCTGGATCATCACAGTCTTGCTCGTTGCATTGGCAATCTACTGGTACCAGAAGCCGAGGTAGTTCAGTGCGAAGCACATTTTCCCTCCGTCGTGATCCCCGCTATCTGTGACGCGGATGCCCTCCTTTTCTCTGATTTCCCAAAACTGATCCCACCAAATCGCGCCAATCGTGCGTCCCATTGCAAGCGCGTAAATGTCCATGCCCACTCTTCTTGAACTGCGTCTTCTCCAGGAAGATGGTTTACGGAAGCCGAAAATTCAAGCGCGATTTACAAAAACGGAACAAGATGGCGATTTCACGGTTTTGCACATGGACTAAGGCTCTACTCAACAGCTAGAGAATGTCAGCGTTAGGCTGGGCTCCGGGAAAGAGTCGTTGGCCCAGCCCGGTTTGCAGTGCCCCTGGGGTTATCCCGCGCCGTTTGGTCGGAACAAACTTCACCAAGGAGATAGAGACCGATGACTAGAAGAAGTTGTGCCAGTTTGAGTTCCGTTGCAGCCCTTTTCTTGTTGATCTGCGTGGCCAATGCCCAGGTTCCACGCGGCCACACCATCGTTCCCGATTCGAGCATCGCACGCCCCGAAGACGCGGGCGTGAGGATGCACACCAACTACCGAATCTTCGTTCCGGAGGAAGGCGTCGCGCCTCCGCCGCAGCCGGCGGGAGAAACTCCGGCGTCGCTGGGCTGCGTCTATGGTCTGGTTTCGAACCCAGTCAGCGGATGTCCGATTGTGGGAAGCACTTCCGTGCCGCAAGGCGGGAGCGGAGTCATCGTCATAGTCGATGCCTATGACTATCCAACGGCAGCGGCGGACTTGGCGACTTTCTCCACGCAGTGGGGCCTGCAGGCGCCGAACTTCTCCGTGCAGTACGCAACCGGCAGGAAGCCGGCCAATGGTTGCTCGAATGGCTGGCAGGGCGAAGAAAGTCTCGATATCGAATGGGCCCATGCCATGGCGCCGAATGCACAGATTGTACTGATGGAAGCTTCCTCGGCCAGCAATAGCGCTCTCAACGCGGCCGTCACCGCCGCCAATTCTTACATCGCGTCCCACGGCGGCAAGGGCGAAGTCTCGATGAGCTGGGGAGGAGGCGAGTCCAGAAGCGAAACCAGTTCCGACCACTTCTACACCCAGTCCGGCGTGGTCTACTTTGCCTCGTCGGGAGATTCGCCGGGAGTCATTTATCCAAGCTCATCTCCCAATGTCGTGTCGGCAGGCGGCACCCAGGTGAATCGTAGCGGCGGACTTTACACGAATCAAACCGCATGGAGTTCGGGAGGCGGCGGTAACAGCGCCTATGAAGCCAGGCCCTCGTTCCAGAATGGCATCTCTGTGGTGGGATCGCATCGCGGTACGCCCGATCTCTCTTTCGATTCCAGCGGCGGGTCTCCGGTGGCGGTCTACAACTCGGGCTGCTACGGCGGATGGCTTGAAGTCTACGGCACAAGCGTAGCCGCTCCGGCTCTGGCCGGCATCATCAACGATGCCGGTACGTTCAACTCCAGCAGCAATGCGGAGAATACCGAGATTTACGCCAACCGCACCAACACTTCCGACTACACGGACATCACTTCCGGAAGCTGCGGCACTCACAGCGCAGCCTCCGGATATGACCTCTGCACCGGCGTCGGAGTCGTGAAGGGGTTGATCGGCAAGTAGTGGCGATTGCCCCTTTTAATCATCGAAGCAGTAATCCCCCATCGCTAGCCCGCTCCGCCAGGAGCGGGCTGTTTTGTGTGTTCTGCCTGAACCCGTGTCGCTCGCACTCTAGGGATTTCGACCCCCATCGGGTAAGATACTTCGGCTGCACGAGAGTCGCCCCAAACGTGCAGGCCATATCCCAAACTCTCAAATGAACCGCGAATATCACAAGGCCTACAGCCAGGAGCTGCACCGCGACATGGAGGCCCTCGTCTTCGGGCACGCGGGCACGCCGGTCATCGTCTTCCCGACTTCCATGGGAAAGTTCTTCGAGTACGAAGATCGCG